>JACCDS010373773.1_pt1 | contig 11118 bp, 8 predicted proteins | sample 7446441 | NCBI WGS metagenome assembly JACCDS01 (sample SAMN15323445, study PRJNA562643) | freshwater metagenome | isolation source: river surface water | place: USA:Blue River Watershed | collected 2017-08-17 | reverse complement strand
TTCAGGTCAGCAAAAGACAGAGATGTACAGATTCGCTGACAGAACAACAAGCGAACCACTCACAAACAATATCAAGGGTAAACCCTATTATTTTGAAGATGGCAGGGTTTATCGATTCGCCCAGTGGCAATGATCATGGACGTGGTTCTTCAGCAACCCGTCACCCGAATTCGCCTGGTTTGGACACAGAAAAGTACAGGCAAGAGGGCATTGGACAGTTTAGACAGGTGCTTGCCACTGAAAACACAAACCGTCCATTCGGTGCTCAAACACAGGCAAGAAACTGGACGACTGAGAACCTGTCACATACAAGTAAATATCAAAATCCCCTTACCGGTATGGTGTTGTAACTTCGCCACATTTCACGTTTTTGACACAAATCGTCAAATTTATGAAATACCATGTTCGAAGCCGCATCGGTACGGATGGGTTACTCCATTGTCAGCCCAAGTGCCAGAGTGGCTGTTTTCGGCTTTGAATCTTTGGAATCTTCGATTCTCCACGGAGATAGCCGGGAATCAGAAGACCGGAATATTTGCTTTTCGAGAATACCAATTACACTAGAACCGTTAATTTCTCCAAAGACATTAGCGAATTTATTGCCTACGGAACGACAAGGACGACACGCCATGATTGAAATGCCATCCGTCTCTCCGCAATTTGCAGCGTCCGCGCGCACTGCAACGACCAAAGACGCTGGGCCTGCCAGCACCCCAACCGGGCTGCCCAGCAAGGCAGCGCTGTTGAGCGCGCTCGCGCCCTTTGCCAGACCGAGCAATGCAAAAGGTTTGGCGCTGTCCCTGCAGGAATACGCCATCTACTGGGGCGCGATGGCACTGGTTCTGTTCGCACCGTGGACGGCCGTCAAGGTACTGGCCAGCCTGGTGGCTGGCTTCAAGCTCACAGCGTTTTACACGCTCGGCCATGATGCGGGACACCAGACACTGGTGGCAAACAAGCGCCTGAACTGGTGGCTGGCCCAATGCTTTGCCATTCCGGCCTGGCAAAACCATCGTCTGTGGATTCTTGATCATCACCTGCTGCATCACCCCAAGACGAATGGCGAGCAGCACGATTTCTACAAGCCTTATTCCAAAGCCGAGTTCGACCGCTTGTCCAAGCCGGCTCAATGGTTCGAACGCTTTGTCCGTGCCCCCAACGTGATCGGTTTCGGCGTCAATTTCATGTTCACCTGGCTGCTCGCGACACGCCTGTTCCCGACCAAAGCTGTACCGGCCCATTTGCGGCGCTCGGCCTGGTTGCATTGCATTTCCGTGCTTCTGTATCAGGCAGCATTTGTCGCCATGCTCTGGAGTGCGCCTGCATGGGCACCGGTCACACCTGGCGAAGCCATCGGACTTGGGTTTTTCCTGCCGCTGAGCGTTTTTGCGATTGTCACCGGTGCCTCGCTCTATCTGATGCACACGAACCGCCGTCTGCCGTGGTTCAAAGGGACTCCCGCGCGCGAGGGCATTTATTCACCGACACTGTGTGCAATGCACATGACCTTGCCTGCCCCACTGCACAAATTCATTCACAACGTGTTTGCGCATTCAGCCCATCATGCACACGCAGGCGTTCCCGTTTACCACCTGCTGGATGCACAATTGCACCTCGACCGAATCCTTGGAGATCAAGGCCTCGTGGAGCCGATGACCGTATCCGGCGCCATCGCCACGATGCGCGCCTGCAAACTCTATGACTACGAGAAGCACCAGTGGCTGGACTTCGAAGGTGTTCCGACAGCACCACCGATCAACCTGACAGCACGGGGCGCGCATTTGTCGCACTGAGCAACAGCGGGCACAAGCGGACCAACACACCAGTCTGCCAGCCCCTTACGGAAGCGAGAGCATCATGAAGAATTCGCAAGAAGACATCCAGCAGACGCAGCTGTTCACCCACTTCGGCACAGCAAGTCCACTCTGGTCGCTCACCAGCGACAGCGATGCGCTGGCCCTGTCTGGCACAGCGCCAGCGGCGACCATCTCCATCGAACTCAATCCTGCGCAGGCACACGAAATCCGTCAGATGACCGGCGTGACCTCAAGTGTTGTGCTGTCGACCGCGATTTTCGGTGAGCCATTGAGGCTGCACCTGATCGGTCACAAGGTCGATGCCTGGATGTGGTCCGGCACAGCCGCGCATTACAGCGATACCGACAGCGTCGCCAAGGACCTTGGCTCGAGCCTGACCTTTGCTGAACAAGTTGTCTCGGAAGTCAACTCCCTTGTCGTCATCCTTGATGAAGCGGGCCGCATCAAGCGCTTCAACCGCCTGTGCGAAGAAGTGACCGGTTTGCGCGAGGAAGACGTCATCGGCAAGAACGCATTCGACATGTTCGTCAATGAAAAGGAGCGCGAGGACTCACGATCCGGCGTCGGCAGCTTCTTCGAAAATGGCCGAACCTTTGAAACGGTGCGCCCGATCAACACAAAAACCGGCGTGCGCACCATCCATTGGCGCAACACGATCATGCAATCGGGTGTCGGTGCACAGGAGCGCTTTCTCGTCTGCTCGGGCATTGACGTCACAGACGAGCGTGAAGCCAAAGCGCGCCTCATCGAGCTGGCGAACCGGGACATGCTCACCGGCCTGCCGAACCGCCATGCGATCGAAGAGCACATCAGCCAGCTGCTGCAGCCCGAAAACCCCGGCCCATTCGGACTGATCTTCCTCGATCTCGACAATTTCAAGAAGGTCAATGACCACTATGGCCACATCACTGGTGATGAACTGATCCGCGAAGTCGCAAGCGCACTGCGCGAGTGCCTGGGTCAGAACGACACCGTGGCGCGTCTGGGTGGCGACGAGTTTCTTATCGTCGTGGCCAGCCCCTCCTTGCACGCCATCGAAAACACCGCGCACCGCATCCTCGAACGCATGCAGCAGCCGATCAAGCTCACGCGTGCCGAGGTCTACTCCGGCTGCTCGATCGGCATCGCCATGTACCCGGCACACGGCAAAACGCTCGTTGACCTGATTCGCAATGCCGACACGGCGATGTACGTGGCCAAGGATGAGGGTCGTCGCACCTACCGTGTTTTCGACGACTCGATGAACAGCAAGATCAGCGAGTACATCTGGCTCGATTCAAACATGCGCTCAGCCATTGATGAGCAGCAGTTCGAGATGTATTACCAGCCCAAGGTCTCGCTGGTGACCGGCAAAATAGAAAGCGTCGAAGCGCTGATCCGCTGGAACCATCCCACGCGCGGCCTGGTGCCGCCCAATGAGTTCATTTCCTACGCCGAGGAGTCCGGCATGATCGTGCAGCTCGGTCGCTGGATCATCGACTCTGCCGCGCGACAGGCCGGCATCTGGAAAAAGCAAGGACTCAACTTGCGCATCGCGATCAACGTCTCCGCTCGCCAGCTGCGCGTGCCGACCTTGCTCGACGATTTCACCCAGGCCATCCTGAGCAATGGCCTGACACCCTCGTTGATTGATCTGGAACTTACCGAAAGCTGCTTGATCGACGACGAGCGCCTGGCGCAGCACCTGATCCGCATGTTCCGTGAGCTTGGCGTGCAGGTGCACATGGACGATTTCGGTACCGGCTACTCCTCCTTGTCACAGCTGGCGCGTCTGCCGCTTGACGTGCTCAAGCTGGACGGCAGTTTCATCAAGTCGATCCACACCGACGTCAAATCCCAGGCGCTGGTGCGCTCGATGGTGGCGGTCGCACATGAATTGAACCTGAAAATCGTCGCCGAATGCGTCGAAACCAAGGAGCAAGCCGACTTCCTCCGCGAAATCGGTGTGGATTACGCCCAGGGCTACCTCTATGCGAAGCCGATGAAACTGGAAGACCTGGAGACTTTCATGAACATCTCTTCGAACAAGGTTTTGCGCTTGGTTGGCTAACAGGGCTCGAGAAACGCAGTTGCACACGACAGGCAGATACGACACCTGACACGAGACCCTTGCATGCCTCTACAAAATCATCCCAAGACCAGGCGATTCATTGAAGCTGGCCCACTGTCACAGATGTCAGCATGGTACGAAGCTGACAGAAATGTGATGTGGATGATGCTGCATGCCCATCCGCGACCCTGCTTCAACCCGGAACTGCTCAACGATATTGCCCGTCTGACGCGTGCAGCCAAGGCATCAGGCTTTCCGATCGATTTCTGGGTCACCGGTTCGACCGTGCCGGGCATCTACAACGTGGGGGGTGACCTGTCCTACTTTGCCCAGCATATCCGTGCGGGCGACCGTGCAGCGCTGCTCGCATATGCACGCTCATGTGTCGATGCTGTGTATGAGGCCATGAATGGTTTCGGCGTTGGTGCAATCACGCTGGCCATGGTCGAAGGCAGTGCGCTCGGCGGTGGCTTTGAAGCGGCGCTCGCGCATGAATATGTGCTCGCGCAAAACGGCGTGAACATGGGCTTTCCCGAGATCGCTTTCAACCTCTATCCGGGCATGGGCGCGTATTCCCTGGTCGCACGCAAAGCCCACATGCGTCTTGCCGAGGACTTGATCAGCACTGGCGCGTCGCATCCCGCAGAATGGCACCATGAACGCGGCCTGGTGGATCGCCTGTTCGAGCCCGGCAAAGCCTACATTGCCACACGCACCTTCATTGACAACATGAAGCCCAAGCTCAATGGCATGCATGCCATGCTGCGTGCGCGACGACGGGTGTTGCCGATCACCAAGACCGAGTTGCTCGACATCACCGAAGATTGGGCCGAATCGGCCTTCCATCTCGAAGAAAAAGACATCGCCTATATGGAGCGACTCGTCCTGATGCAAAACCGCATCAGCGTACGCAGGCAGGCCGATCAGAAGGAAAAGAACAAAGACGAAGTGGCGACCGTTAGCCACTTAAGCCACGCCAACTGAGCTTGAGCGCAAGCTGTTGTTCGGCATGCACCTCGATAGCCGCATGCCCGCACCGAGTGGAGACTTACAAGCTCGACCCGCGCGCTGTTCAGCCTCCCTGCCAGCACATGTTCTCCTTCTGCCGGCAAGAATCGAAGGCGCATCAACAGTGTCTGGCTGGCTCAGTGCTGATGGCCGCTTTGCTTCTGCCTGGCGGCATCAGCCTGCTCACCGGCGTCGGTGACTTGCTGACGATGGCGGCCAATGGAGCCGGGACGCTCGCCGCGACTGATTCCCCGGCCAGCCATGGATTGACCCTGCGGGGTGCGGACAAGCACCCTGTTTTAAAAGGAGCTGAAATTGACCTCCCCCACTACCCTCCCAGTCACTGCACGAGAACCGGTCGCGCTCTCTCGCACTGTGGAAAGTCTGGTCACTGGCCAGGCCACCTCGGATGGCGCAGGCGTCAAACTCAACCGTGTGCTCACGCAAAACCTTCAGCACCGGCTGGACCCGTTTTTGATGCTCGACGCCTTTGGCAGCGACAAGCCGGATGACTACATTGCCGGTTTTCCGGACCACCCGCACCGGGGCTTTGAAACCGTCACCTACATGCTGGCTGGTCGCATGCTGCACCGTGACAGTGCAGGCCACGAAGGCCTGCTGGAGAACGGCGGCGTGCAATGGATGACCGCAGGCAAAGGTGTGATCCACTCGGAAATTCCACAGCAAGAAGATGGCGTGATGGAGGGCTTTCAGCTCTGGCTGAACCTGCACAGCAGTGAAAAGATGAACCCGCCCTGGTACCGCGATTTCCAGAACGACCAGCTGCCCAAACTGCAAACACCCGAAGGCGTCCAGGTGACTGTGATTGCCGGTGCGAGCCATGGTATGCAGGGGGCCGTGACCCGTGCGATCACCCAGCCGGTTTATCTGGATGTCCACATGCCGCAAGGCTCACGTTTTGAACAAACACTGCCCGCCGACCACAACGCCTTCATCTATGTGTACCGAGGGGAAGTCAGCATCGGCGGTCAAGTGGTGCCTGTGCAGCGCATGGCCATCCTGGCGAATACGCCACAGGCCGATGGTGTGGTGATCGAGACCAGTGTGAGGTCCCAATTCATTCTGGTCTCTGGCAAGCCGCTCAAGGAGCCCATCGTGCAATACGGCCCGTTTGTGATGAACTCGCAGCAAGAGATTTACCAGGCATTGGCAGATTTCCGCAATGGACGCCTGGGTGAATCGTCGTGAACCTCGGCAACCTGGTGCCTGACGCAGTGGCACGCACCCCATGGACGGGAAGCCCAGTCCTAGCCCAGACTGAATAAGTAATTTCCCAGCCAGGAATGCGTTCAAATTGCAATTCATTGGCTACGCAGCGACTACACGGATTCAGAAAACAAAAAAGCACTCAGGCATTTCTGCGCTGAGTGCTTGGTTTGATTTGGAGGCGCGGGCCGGAGTCGAACCGACCTACACGGATTTGCAATCCGGTGCATAACCGCTTTGCTACCGCGCCGTGTTTCGCAAAAAAGGGAAGCTTGCGCTTCCCCTTTGGCTGGAAGATGTTGGTACTTCTTCCAAAATCTGGAGCGGGAAACGAGGCTCGAACTCGCGACCTCAACCTTGGCAAGGTTGCGCTCTACCAACTGAGCTATTCCCGCATTGAGTGATCAATTTGTCATTGATCACTGAAGCCTTGCATTATAGCCGATTTTCCAGACAGACAAACTGCCTGCCCCATTCAATGCTTGGTGGCCTTGCTCTGGGTCGGCGCATTGGTGGCCGCCACTGCAGCGCTGATTTCCTCCTCGGTCAGCGGCACCGGTTTGGACTCCAGCGCGATATCCAGGACTTGATCGATCCATTTGACAGGCACGATCTCCAGGCCATCTTTCACGTTGTCGGGAATGTCCTGCAGGTCCTTGATGTTGTCTTCCGGGATCAGCGCTGTCTTGATGCCGCCACGCAAGGCTGCCAGCAGCTTTTCCTTCAAGCCCCCAATGGCGGTCACCTCGCCACGCAAGGTGATCTCACCGGTCATGGCCACATCGGCACGAACCGGGATGCCGGTCATGGCCGAGACCATGGCCGTGGTCATGGCGGCACCCGCGCTCGGGCCATCCTTGGGCGTCGCGCCATCGGGAACGTGGATGTGCAGATCCTTCTTCTCGAAGGTCTCATCCTTGATGCCCAAAGCATGCGCGCGGCTGCGCACCACGGTGCGGGCGGCCTCGACGGACTCCTTCATCACATCGCCCAGCGAACCGGTGCGGGTGATGATGCCCTTGCCGGGCATGAGTGCGGTTTCGATGGTCAGCAGATCACCGCCGACCTCGGTCCAGGCCAGTCCAACCACCTGACCCACCTGGTTTTTCTGCTCGGCACGGCCGTAGGTGTATTTGCGGACACCCAGAAAATCGTTCAGATTCTCGGCCGTGACCTGTACCTGCGGCACCATCTGCTTGAGCAGCAGGCCCTTGACCACCTTGCGGCAGATCTTGGAGAGTTCACGCTCCAGCGAACGAACACCAGCTTCGCGGGTGTAATAGCGCACCACATCCCGGATGGCGTCTTCGCTGACCGCCAGTTCTTCGGGCTTGATGCCGTTGTTCTCCATCTGCTTGGGCAGCAGGTAGCGCATGGCGATATTGGTTTTCTCGTCTTCGGTGTAGCCCGACAAACGGATGACTTCCATGCGGTCCAGCAGCGCCGGCGGGATGTTCATCGAATTGGACGTGGCCACAAACATCACATCGCTCAGGTCAAAGTCGACCTCGACGTAATGGTCGCCAAAGGTGTGGTTCTGTTCGGGGTCCAGCACCTCCAGCAATGCACTGGACGGGTCGCCCCGGAAGTCGGTGCCCAGCTTGTCGATTTCATCGAGCAGGAACAGCGGGTTGCGGGTACCCGCCTTGTTCAGGCTCTGCAGCACTTTGCCCGGCATTGCACCGATGTAGGTGCGGCGGTGGCCGCGGATCTCGGCCTCATCGCGCATGCCGCCCAGGGCCATGCGCACGTATTTGCGACCCGTGGCCTTGGCGATCGACTGACCCAGCGAGGTCTTGCCCACACCCGGCGGGCCGACCAGGCACAGGATGGGTGCCTTGACCTTGTCCACACGCTGTTGCACCGCGAGGTATTCGAGGATGCGGTCCTTGACTTTGTCCAGACCGTAGTGGTCCTCGTTCAGCACATCTTCGGCGAACGCCAGGTCGTGCTTGATCTTGGTTTTCTTGCTCCAGGGCAGGCCCACCAGCACGTCGATGTAGTTGCGCACCACGGTGGCCTCGGCCGACATGGGCGACATCAGCTTGAGCTTTTTCAGCTCGGCCTCGGCCTTCTTGCGCGCCTCGGCCGGCATTTTGGCGAGTTTGATCTTTTTCTCGATCTCCTCGATGTCGGCGCCCTCTTCGCCCTCGCCCAGCTCTTTCTGGATCGCCTTGACCTGCTCGTTCAGGTAGAAGTCGCGCTGATTCTTCTCCATCTGGCGCTTGACCCGGCCGCGGATGCGCTTGTCCACGTTGAGGATGTCAACTTCGCGTTCGAGCTGGCTGAACAGGTTTTCCAGCCGCTGAAGGATGACCTCCAGGTCCAGCACGCTTTGCTTGGCTTCCAGCTTGAGCGGCAGATGTGCGGCAATCGTGTCGGCCAGGCGGCCAGCGTCGTCGATGCTGGCAATGGAGGTCAGAATCTCGGACGGGATTTTTTTGTTGAGTTTGACGTACTGGTCAAACTGCTGCATGACCGCGCGGCGCAACGCTTCGAGTTCTGTGGCGTCGCTACCGGCACGCTCATCGTCCTCGGTGATGGGTGTCACCTGGGCGTGGAAGTGGTGCTCGCCATCCACAATGGCTCGCACCTTGGCACGCTGAACGCCTTCAACCAGCACTTTCACCGTGCCGTCGGGCAACTTCAGCATCTGCAGGATGCTGGCCACGCAACCCATGTCGAACATGTCGTCGGGCTCGGGTTCATCTTTGGCGGCCGTCTTTTGCGCCACCAGCATGATGCGGCGCTCGTTCTCCATCGCAGCCTCCAGGGCCTTGATGCTCTTGGGGCGACCCACAAACAGCGGGATCACCATGTGGGGGAACACCACCACGTCGCGCAGGGGCAACAGGGGCAGTTGAACGGGCTCGCTGGGGAGGAGTGTGTGTCCGGACATCGTTTACCTCAATCTAGATGGGACAGGTGGGGCCACCTGCGGCCACTTCAACCCGTCCGGCAGCAGGGACATTGGGGGAACCGCGCCCGCAGCCCCTGGCTCACGCCTGGCGGGCAGCTTCCCGGTACACCAGCAACGGGGCTTTGCCTTCTTCGATGGTGGACTCATCCACCACCACTTTGTCCACGTTGCCGAGACTGGGCAGTTCGAACATGGTGTCCATGAGCGATTGCTCCAGGATGGAGCGCAGACCCCGAGCGCCGGTTTTGCGCTTGATGGCCTGGCGTGCAATGGCTTTCAGAGCGCCGGGGCGCACCTCGAGTTCCACACCCTCCATGTTCAGCAGCTGGGCGAACTGCTTGACCACAGCGTTCTTGGGCTCGGTCAGGATGTCCACCAGCGCGTCTTCGCCCAGTTCCGCCAGGGCGGTCACCACCGGCAAACGGCCAACGAGTTCGGGAATCAGGCCAAAACGAACCAGATCGTCGGGCTCCACCGCGGCAAACACCTCGGTCAGGCTACGCTCTTTCTTGCTCTTCACATTGGCGCCAAAGCCAATGCCGGCGGCCTCGGTACGCTGGCCCACGATCTTTTCCAGCCCTGCAAACGCGCCACCGCAAATGAACAGGATGTTGGAGGTATCCACCTGCAGCATGTCCTGGTTCGGGTGCTTGCGGCCGCCCTGGGGCGGCACCGATGCCAACGTGCCTTCGATCAGCTTCAGCAAGGCCTGCTGCACGCCTTCACCCGACACATCGCGGGTGATGGACGGGTTCTCGGACTTGCGGGTGATCTTGTCGATCTCGTCGATGTAGACAATGCCCTGCTGCGCCTTCTCGGCGTCGTAATTGCAGGTCTGCAACAGCTTGGCGATGATGTTTTCGACATCCTCGCCCACGTAGCCGGCTTCGGTCAGCGTGGTGGCGTCGGCCATGACAAACGGCACATTGAGACGGCGGGCCAGGGTGGCGGCCAGCAGGGTCTTGCCCGAACCGGTAGGGCCAATCAGCAGGATGTTGCTCTTGGCAAGTTCGACTTCGTCTTTTTTGGCCGTTTCTTTGTGGCGCAGACGCTTGTAGTGGTTGTAGACCGCCACCGACAGAGACTTTTTGGCCGCTTCCTGACCGATCACATACTGGTCCAGGCGCTGCTTGATTTCCAGCGGCGTGGGCAACGCATCGCCGCCGCCCTTGCCAATTTCGGTGGTTGGCGGCAGTTCGTCGCGAATGATGTCGTTGCAGAGATCGATGCACTCTTCACAGATGAACACCGACGGCCCGGCGATGAGTTTCTTGACCTCGTGCTGGCTCTTGCCGCAGAAAGAGCAGTAGAGGGTTTTTTCGCTGTTGGCGCCTTTTTTATCGGCCATGGGTGATGCCTTGCTGCTGTCTCGGAAGGAAATCCGCTGGCGACGATGATACGCCAGCGGAGACGCTGACGCCTCAGGCGCCGCGCTTGTCGATGACCTTGTCGATCAGGCCATATTCCGCCGCTTCGGCGGCGGCCATGAAGTAATCACGCTCGGTGTCACGCTCGATCTTTTCGAGCGGCTGACCGGTGCGTTCGGCCAGAATGCGGTTCAGGTCGGCACGCAGACGCAGAATTTCACGGGCGTGGATTTCGATGTCGGTGGCCTGCCCTTGAGCGCCACCCAGAGGCTGGTGAATCATGACGCGAGAATTGGGCAACGCAAAACGCTTGCCTTTGGTGCCTGCGGCCAGCAGGAACGCGCCCATGCTGGCGGCCATGCCCATGCACAGGGTGGACACGTCGGGCTTGATGAAATTCATCGTGTCGAAAATCGACATGCCAGCGCTGACCGAGCCACCGGGCGAGTTGATGTAGAAGTGAATATCCTTGTCAGGATTTTCGCTTTCGAGAAACAGCATCTGCGCCACGACCAGGTTGGCCGACTGGTCGTTGACCGGACCAACCAGGAAAATCACGCGCTCCTTGAGCAGACGGGAATAGATGTCGTAGGCACGCTCGCCGCGTCCCGACTGTTCGATGACCATGGGGACCATGCCCAGGTTCTGTGCATCCAATGCGCTCATTCTGTTGTGCTCCGAGTTGCTGAACACCGCTACTTTAACCAATGCGCGGCAGCGACAAAAAAG
>JACCDS010703778.1_pt1 | contig 11122 bp, 9 predicted proteins | sample 7446441 | NCBI WGS metagenome assembly JACCDS01 (sample SAMN15323445, study PRJNA562643) | freshwater metagenome | isolation source: river surface water | place: USA:Blue River Watershed | collected 2017-08-17 | reverse complement strand
TGATTATCAATATATCATTTCTATGAAACTCAGATAAATCAACCCTCTTAAATAAATTATAAACATGGAAGAAACAATCTTAGGTATTCACCACATTACAGCCATTGCTGGCGATGCCAAAAGTAATTTTGATTTTTATACGGAAGTATTAGGATTGAGATTTATCAAGAAAACCGTCAATTTCGACGACCCTTATACTTATCATTTTTATTTCGGAGACGAGTTTGGTAATGCAGGCACAATTCTCACTTTTTTTCCTTGGGGAAAAAGCGTCGGAAGAGGCTTGAGAGGAGCAGGCATTGCTACTGAAATAGGCTATTCTGTACCAAAAGGCAGTCTTGATTTCTGGATGGAGCGTTTTGAAAAACATGGCGTAATTTACAATAAACCAGCCGTGAAATTTGGCGAAAAGTACCTAACATTCATCGACCCAGATGGATTGAAACTTCAATTAATCGAAACCGAAAAGCCCGATAATCGCATCGCTTGGGAAACCGACGAAATCAAGCAAGCTGTGGCTTTGAAAGGTTTTCATAGTGTAACACTTACACTAAATGAATATGCACCCACAGCCCAAATCTTAACAGCCATATTTGGCTATGAACTTATCCAGAAAGATGGCGTAAATTACCGCTATGCCACAAATGCCATTGATACCGCTGCCATTATTGATATTGTAGAGTACCCCGAAGAACCTCGTGGTTGGGTAGCGGGTGGCATTGTACATCATGTGGCGTTCAGAGTGAAAAATGATGAAGTATTGATGCAATTCAGAGAGAAAATTAAAAATATGGGCTTGGATATTACGCATCAAATTGATAGAAATTATTTCCACTCTTTGTATTTCAGAGAACCGGGCGGAATACTCTTTGAAATTGCTACCGAAAATCCGGGCTTTACAGTAGATGAACCTTTGGCAGAATTGGGCAAAAATCTAAAACTACCAGCCCAGTATGAATCTATTCGGGAAGAGATAGAACAACAGTTAGATGTACTGAACTAAATATTGAATTAGCTAAAAGCACCGAAGCTTATGAAAAATTTTAAAATTGTAGAAAATGTAAATAAATATATTTTCTTGACCAACTCGGAAAATAACGTAAGTAATTATTCGCTCCTTTTTTTTAGAATAGCCATTAGTGTTGAATTAATTGTGGTTCATGGGCTGAAAAAACTTGGGATTCCTAACGGAGTGGCTGAAGTCATTCCAAATCCTTATAATATACCTCATTGGATTAATGAGAATATTGCTTTAGCAGCCAATTTAATTTGTCCTATTTTGGTGATTTTTGGCTTATTTACTCGTTTGGCAACATTGCCTATTTTGGCCGTAACGCTTTCTGGGTATTTTATCGTGCATGGACACGACAGCCTTTTGGTCAGAGACATTCCTTTTGTGTATAGCCTTTGTTTTTTGTTTTTAACATTTATGGGTGCTGGGAAATACAGTTTAGATTATATCATCTCCAAAAATTCAATTCATCATGACTAAAGTTTTATGGATTTTCTTGGTAGTCTTGGCAGGTGCTTTACTACCCATTCAGGCAGGCTTGAATACCAAAATGGGTAAAGCTATCGAAAGCCCTATTTGGGCGTCTCTTATTTCTTTTGCGGTAGGTACATTGGCTATGTTAAGCTATGCTGGAGTTACCAAACAGGGCTTTAATCTTGCAGAACTTCGGAATATTCCTGCCCATACTTGGATTGCTGGTGTATTAGGTGCTTTTTATGTTACGACGATTGTATTGGCTTTTCCACGACTTGGGCCAGCGCTTACGTTTGGCTTGGTAGTGGCTGGACAGTTATTGGTTTCACTTCTGCTCGACCATTTCAATATTCTCGTACAGGTACAACATAGTATTAATATTTTCAGAGTAATAGGTGTGTTACTCATCATTGCGGGCGTAGTGATTATTCGCACCTTTTAAAGGTATTGAGTACGTTAGTGATTGAGTGGATTAGTGATTTGTCAAAACTATTTTTTTATCAGAAAAACCAAATCTTATTTTCTTGTAATTTTCTGAATAACAGTGCTTTATTTAGCTTGTTGCTCAATCGCTTAGTCATTAAATCATTTAGTAGAATCAATTTCAATCAACCATAATTTATTATTTACAATTAAACCTTCAATAACATGAGCAAGATTACAGTAAAAGACGGAACAGAAATTTATTACAAAGATTGGGGAACAGGACAACCACTTTTTTTCCATCATGGTTGGCCATTATCGAGCGATGACTGGGATGCACAAATGATGTTTTTTGTGAATCAAGGTTTTAGGGTTATTGCTCACGACCGCCGTGGGCATGGCAGGTCAACACAAACAGCAAATGGCCACGATATGGATACGTACGCAGCCGATGTTGCCGAACTCACCGAAGCCCTCGACTTACGTGATGCTGTCCACATTGGGCACTCTACAGGAGGTGGTGAAGTAATTCGTTATGTGGCAAAACACGGTGCAGGAAGAGTAGCAAAAGCGGTTTTGATTAGCGCCGTAACACCAATTATGGTTCAAACAGAGAGTAATCCAGAAGGTATTCCGATGTCGGTTTTTGATGGTATTCGTGAAGGTACTGCTACCAAACGACCACAATATTTTCAGGATTTTACGATTCCATTTTTTGGCTATAATCGTGAAGGTGCTGTTATTTCGCAGGGAGTTCGTGATAACTGGTGGAGACAAGGAATGATGGGTGGAATTGTTGCACATTATAACTGTGTGAAGGTATTTTCTGAAACAGATTTTACCGAAGACCTCAAAGCTGTGGATATTCCAGTACTTGTACTCCATGGCGAAGACGACCAAATTGTTCCCTTTGAACTTACCGCAGTAAAAGCCGTGAAGCTTTTGAAAAATGGTACGCTGATTTCTTATCCAGGTTTCCCTCATGGAATGCCGACAACAGAAGCCCCTACCATCAATGCCGATATTTTAGCATTTGTGAAGGCATAAATTAGAAAGGTAAGAATAGGATAAAGCTGTAGGCATTAAGTAAAATAGGTATTGAATTATCAAGAAATACACTTATTTTAGCTTAATGCTTGCAGCCTTAAGTATTCATTGTACGCTATAGTATCAATCAGGAATGCTATAAAAAAATAACCCAAAATGGAAAAACAGGTACTCTTTCCCAATAAGCAAATATTATTGCTACTGATGGTGTGGTATATGATGTTGTGGCTCTGCAATCCTCAACGGAGCTATGCAAAACCAAAAGAAGAAATTCAGACTATTCGGAATGGGTTAAAGAGTGTTCCAGAAAATAGTACTCAAAGAGTTGAGTATTTGATTGGTTATGGCCGATACTGTTTAGAGAAAACAGGCGAATTACAGATAGATTTAGACAGTGCCCTTACGTTTCAGGGTAAAGCTTTAGCGTTAGCCAAGCAGCTTTCATACAACAGTGGTATTGCCGATGCCATGATACTAGAAGGAAGAATTTATCAGGAAATGCAGCTTCGGAATAAAGCCATTATTCAGCTTAAAAAAGCATTTATTTATGCACAAAAGCAACGTTTATACGCTCAGCAAGGTGATTTTTTTGTCCATTTTTCACAATTTCAAAACAATGACTCCGACGGTCTAGGCATTAAAATTGGTTATTACATCAAAGCAATTCAACTGTACCATAAAGCCAATGCCAAAGAAGATGAAGCGACGTCTCGGAAAATGTTGGGTGATTATTACAGTATTTTGGGTAAATCAAATGAAGCTATTGAACAGCTAGAGTTAGCCCTAAAAATCTATCAAGAAATACAATTTAAAGATTTACAAGGGGTGTATAATATTCTTTCGGGTGTTTATACACAAATGGGAAATTACGAATTGGCAATTAAATATGGCTTACAGGCCGTCAGAACAGCCGAATCACTGGGTGACGAAAGCCTACAACTGAGTTCTATTTATAATAAATTGGGGCTTAGTTACTTGTATTTAGGGCAATACCAAAGAGCTTTGGAAAGCTGGCAAAAAGCCGCCACCATTGCCGAAAAATACAAAGAAGCCGATTACCTCAGAATTATTTATGACAATATCGTGAACGCTTATGCTTCATTGCATGAATATACGCTTCTCAAAAAACAACTTGCCTATATCGAAAAAAACTATCCACCCAATGATTATCACACCCGGCTTATGCTTCAGTATCGCTACGTGATGTTATACTTAGACTTAAAACAGTATGATAAGGCAAAGCCAAACTTTGCAAAGTTATTGGAGCTGAACAAGGATACCTCTAAAGATATTATAAACCAAATGTATATTAATCATGTAGCTATTCGGTATTATATAGAAACTAAGCAGTCGGATAAAGCATATCTTTTTTTGATTGACCAAGATAAAATTTCCCGAAGTGTTGCGAACAAAAAGATGCTTTATGAAAACTACTTGACGTGGTTTAAGGCTGATTCTGCACTAGGTAACCTTTCTGAAGCCATCAAGCATTATAAATTATACAAATTATATTCTGATTCGGTAATGAATGCCCAAAAAGCCAAACAAATTTCTAACCTACAAATTCAATTTGATACCGAAAAAAAAGACAAAAACATTTTATTGCTAACCCAAAAAAGTGAACTGCAAAACGCTACAATCCGTAATGATAGAATCATAAAAACAATTGCTATCAGCGGTACAATTGTATTGATATTACTCTTATTGTTAGGGTATAACCGTTATCAGCTCAAACAACAAACTAATCTGCAACTCGAACAAAAACAGAAGGAAATCAACCAACAAAACGATTTGCTTAAGCGCTTATTGAACGAAAAAGAATGGCTGATTCGAGAAATACATCATCGGGTAAAGAATAATTTACAGATTGTCATTAGTTTACTCAACACACAGTCGGCGCATTTACAAAATTTAGATGCCCTAGAGGCTATTCAGGATAGCCAACACCGTATGCACGTTATTTCGTTGATTCATCAAAAACTCTATCAGACCGAAAACCTAGCGACAATCGATATGGAATGGTATATTCGAGAATTAGTTTCGCATACCAAAGAGTGTTTTATGCTCGATAAAAAGCTAAGTTTTGATTTACTGACCGAACCAATAACCCTAGATGTGGCCCAAGCTGTACCCCTCGGGCTGATTTTAAACGAAGCCATCAGCAATGCTGTTAAGTACGCTTTCCCGAACCAACAAGGTCAGGTGAAGATTGTCTTTAAAACTGTTTCAGAAAAATGTGGTACATTGGCAATCTCTGATAATGGTGTTGGTTTACCCGACGATTTTAATGTTGCCGAAAGCGATTCGTTGGGTATGAGTTTGATGCGTGGACTAAGCGAGCAAATAGAAGGGACTTTTGATGTTCAGAACCAAAATGGTTTGACGATTACCGTTGTTTTTCCAATTAAAACCGAATTGGAGCATTCCATCATCTATAATTAATGATAAAAAAAGATAAAATACTAATCGTTGAAGATGAGTTTATTGTGGCTTATGATTTGAAAATGATGCTCACAAAAGCGGGTTTTTTAGTCGTGGGAATGGCCACTTCCGTAGAGCGTGCAAGGCAGCTCATTGTGCAAAAAAAGCCTGATTGGGTATTGCTAGATATTATTTTGAAAGGTGATGAAACTGGCATAGACCTTGCCCATGATTTATTTCAGAAAAGAATCCCCTTTTTATTTATTTCTGCTAATACTAACCAAACTACCCTAGAGGCCGCCAAGGCAACTCAACCTTACGGATTTTTAGTGAAGCCATTTCGGGAACGAGATTTGTTTGTGATGCTCGATATTGCTCGATACCGATATGGCGTTGAAATGGGCTATATCCATGATAATAATAGCGAACCCCAAAAACCCACAATGACCGTTGAGGGGATTATCGGACAAAGTCAGGTTTTAATGGAAGCACTAGAGAAAATTAAAATCGTGGCAAGTACCAATACGTCAGTGATTATTTTGGGTGAAAGCGGTACTGGTAAAGAAAGAGTAGCACAAGCGATTCACCAACAATCTGCTCGCAGAAATCAGCCGTTAGTTACGATTAATTGTGCGGCTTTACCGTTAAATCTCATCGAATCAGAGCTTTTTGGTCATGAGAAAGGAGCATTTACGGGCGCTAACCAAAAGCGAATTGGGAAATTTGAACAAGCCCATGGCGGAACTATTTTTCTGGATGAAATCGGAGAACTACCCTTAGACGCCCAAGTAAAATTGCTGAGGGTATTACAAGAAAAAGAAATAGCCAGAATCGGTGGTGATACAACCATTAAAGTAGATGTGCGGATTATTGCAGCAACTAATCGCAACCTTGAACATGAAGTATCAGAAGGGCGTTTTCGGTTAGATTTATATTATCGATTGAATGTATTCCCGATTGCATTGCCTGCTCTTCGTGAACGAAAAGAGGATATTCCATTACTAAGCCATCATTTCCTGAAAAAAGTGAGTACTGCTACAGGACGCAAAATTACTCGTATCAGTGATTCGGCCTTGCGGCAACTCCAAGCCTATGACTGGCCCGGAAATATTCGTGAACTAGAACATCAAATTGAACGAAGTGTGTTATTAGCACAAAATCATGAAATTACGGAGATAAATCTGCCCAACCTTAGCGTAAAATCTGCGCAAAAAGCTTCAATTCAGCAGATTAATACCATGGAGGAAGTGGAAAGAGAACACATTTTAAAAACCCTAAGTATCTGTAAAGGCCGAATCTCTGGAGTAGGAGGTGCCGCCGAAATCTTAGGAATGTCTGCCCAAACATTATACGCTAAAGTAAAAAAACTCGGTATTAAATCAGGATATTTTTAAAGAGAAATTAGCGCCTACTTGTCTGTATCCACAAAATGTTCCTTCTTGATGCCTAATTTTTGCATCTTAGAAATAAGAGTAGTTGGTGGAAGATTAAGCCTAACGGCTGCACCATTTTCACCAAAAATTCTACCATTACATAATTTTAATACTTTTAAAATATAGTCATGCTCGATAGTCGCCAAAGGCGCTATCGTCAATATTGGATTACTTTGTGCTGGAATTTCTGCAAACACTACTTGTCTGATAACATCGCCTTTTGCCAGCAAAATACTTCTTTCGATAAGGAATTCAAGCTCTCGAATATTACCGGGCCAAGGGTGTATCAGTAGTTTTTCGAGTACTTTGTTTGAGATGCCTTTGATATTTTTTTTCACTTTCGGCGCATATTTCTCAATAAAATGTGCCACAAGATTAGGAATATCCTCTTTGCGTTCTCGCAAGGCGGGGAGTTTTATGGGAAAAACATTTAGCCGATAATATAAATCTAACCGAAAATTTCCTGCAAGTACTTCTTCTTCCAGATTTCGATTTGTTGCGGCAATTACTCGAACCTTTATTTTGATGGGATTACCACCACCAAGGCGCTCAATTTCTTGTTCTTGTAATACCCTTAGCAATTTTACTTGAAGTTCGATGGGTAATTCGCCGATTTCATCCAAAAAAAGTGTGCCTTCGTGAGCCAACTCAAACTTTCCGATTCTCCGTTGGTTTGCTCCGGTAAAAGCACCTTTTTCATGTCCGAATAATTCACTTTCTAATAACGTTGCTGGAATAGCCGCACAGTTTACTTTGATAAATGCCTTGTTTTTCCGAAGAGAATTTTCATGAATTGCTTTGGCTACCAGTTCTTTACCAGTACCTGATTCGCCCAACAACAAAACCGTAGCGTCTGAAACAGCAAGTGCATCGATAAGGTCAAATACTTTTTGAAGCGCCACAGAATTACCTTTTAAATCTTGGAAAGTAGATCTAGCAAGTACAGGTGCTACAGATACTTGTTCATTGATTTGTAAAAGTTGAGAAGTAATGATATGACCAACAATATCAAGTAATACTCGATAATCTTCAAAAAAATCAATTTGTTTACTTGAATAAAGGGATAGAAATACTTCGTAATTTTCATGCTTTTTGTACTTCCAAATAATATGTGAAGTTAGTCCTAATTTATGCGTTAATTCCTTGTTTTTGAGGCTAATAAATGTTTCAAAAATGGTACTTTCTGTTACTTTTGCTGGCGCTTCATCTTTCCAAAAACCTTCCGGGAAATTATTGAAAACTACTAAATCATTTTCTTGAAAAAATGATAAATCGAAATATACATCGCCAAAGAATATTGGAATATACTTTGTAATGATTTCGCTGAGTACTTGTAATGTTTCCACTGTGGCAATTTGGCCACAAAAATCTTGTAATATTACCAAAGTACTTTGTTCACCTACTAAGTTTTTAGTTAAACTTTCTGTGAAAATTGCACTTTGGCTTTTTTCAGTTTTTCCTATGGTAGGAGTGGCTTGTTGGTTTTTCATATTTGTAGTTACAGATATTTTCAAAGATAATTTCTTTGAGACGATTATTTTTTCTTGTCAATAAAAAAAATAGTTGTAAATTTGAATCGTTGATAAAGTCAACTATTTATACTATCAATAATATCATGGAAACAACACAACGCTCATTTAAGCTTTTATTTGGGAATGCCATCAGGGCTTTGCTCAAACAATCTACGAAAGAGTTTGAAAGTCAGGGACTTAAAATATCTCCAGAACAGCATTATATACTCAGAATCCTGACTGAAGAAGATTCTATTCAATCTGATTTAGCTGAAATTCTACAAAAAGATAAGTCAGCAATTATGCGGCACATCGATCAGCTCGAAACACTTGGTTACGTAATCAGAGTAAATGATGCCACAGACCGCCGCAAAAAACACATTGTTATTACTGAAATAGGAACTACTGTTTTTAATGAAGGCGAAGAAATCATTAATAGACTTTCTGAAAAAAATATGGAGGGGATTTCTGACGATGAAATCAGTATTTTTCAAAAAGTATTGATTAAACTAAAGGAAAACGCTGAAAAGTAAATTTTTTTATCCAGATAGTTGATTAAATCAATTATCACAAAATCAATAATCTTTATATCAACCATCATTATGAAAAAGAATAAAATTTTCTTTTATCTGATATTGTTCATTTGGAGCTACGATGTTCAGGCCCAAAAGAATGTATCCTTAAAAGAGTGTGTTGATTTTGCGCTCAAAAATCACCTGAGTAATTCGGTTTATGAGAACGAAATTGCCATTGCTAAACAAAAATCTACCGAAGCTTTAGCGGGTTACTTACCACAAGTAAGTGCCAATGTTACTTTTGATGATAACCTGAAACGTCAGGTTTCTATCATTCCTGCAGGGGCTTTTAGTCCGACAGAAATTAGATTACAATTTGGTACACAGTACAACACAACGGCAATTGCACAGCTCGACCAAGTGATTTTCGATAAATCAATGTTGGTAGGGATTAAAGCCGCCGAACCCAATAATCAAGTAGCCCTTTTGAAAAAAGAGCAGAATCAGGACAATATCATTTACAATACAGTAGCTTCCTATTTTCAGGTTTTGGTGTATGTAGAACAAGAAAAAATTATTCTAGAAAACGAGAAAAAATACCGTGAGTTGCTGGAAATCTTAAAGTTACGTTTAGAAAAAGGAGTAATCAAGAAAACAGATTTCGACCGTACCAAAGTAAGTTTGAACAATATCATTTCGCAAAAATCTATTTTGCAAATGAACAAACAAGTAGCCCTAAACAAGTTGAAGTACGCCATGGGAATGGCTTTGGAGGAAGAAATTAATGTCTTAGAATTTTCAAATTACGAAGCTTTAGCATTGGTTGATAAAGACGAAAGTTTTCAACTTGGGAATATACTAGATTACAAAATCCAAACGAATAGCGCTATACTTCAAGAATTTGATGTAAAGCGCAAACAAGCGGCTTTTTTACCAACGGTTTCGATGTACGCACGTTACGGAGCTACAAGCTTGAATAATGAATTGTCAAAATCGCTGTCTAATTGGTTTGATTTTTCGACGATTGGCCTAAAAGTAAACGTACCGATTTTCAGTGGTTACCGCAAACTGAGCCAGTTGAAGCAAGCTGAAATTAGTTTGTTGAATGCTAAAACTAATATTCAATTAAGCTCAGAAAATATGAAATTATCTTTCAAAAATTCTAATGCTCAATTACAAAAATCTCAGTCGGATTTAGGTATCAATCGTGAGAATCTTTACTTCGCAAAGCAAGTGTTCGAAAGCAGCAATTTGGAGTATCAGAAAGGCGTATCAACACTCTCGGATTTATTGAATGCAGATTATTCATACAAAGAAGCTCAAAGTAATTATATCACTTCTTTGATAAGTGTACTCAGTTCAAGACTCGAATTTGAAAAATCAAAAGGAAATTTAAAAAGCTATATCAACCAATTCTAATATTCAGACCCATGAAAAAGTCTTTCATCATAACCATAACATTACTGGTTTTAGTAGGCGCAATTGCATTTACACTTGCTAAAAACAAGAGAAAAATTGAAGCCAATAAAGTAGTTGTTGACCGTTCGATTATCCCTGTGGCGGTTTCTACGACAAAAGCTGAATTTCAAGAATTCGACGGGAAAGTAATTTTACCAGCCAATTTGGAACTCACCAACGAAGCAACTTTAGCGATTGGTGTGCAAGGTAAAATCGAGAAACTTTCTATCGAAGTTGGTTCAAGAGTATCAAAAGGACAAGTAATTGGTCAGTTAGATTCAAAATTGAAAACAATCAATTTGAAAGCCAATGAACTGACTTTGAGTAAATTAGAGAAAGATTATCAGCGAAATATCGATTTGTTCAAAGGAAATGCTGGTACAGAGTTGAGCGTCATCAATTCAAAATACGATGTTGAAAATACTCGCATTCAAATCGAACAAGTAAAACAACAAATTGCCGACGGAAATATCGTTGCACCCATCAGTGGAATCGTTACTTCTCGCAAATTGATGGCAGGTGAATACGTAAATCCAGGAACAGTAATCGCAACAATTGTTGATGATGTTCATTTGAAAGCCGTTGTATTTGTAAACGAAAAAGATGTGTATCAACTGAAATTAGGACAAAATGCTACGATTTCAACTGACGTTTTTCCAAATAAAAACTTTGTAGGAACAGTGAAATTTATTTCGCCAAAAGGTGACGAAAACCATAATTACCGAGTGGAATTACAATTGAATACCAATCAATTAAGAGCTGGTACTTATGTAATGGTGAATTTTGATTTAGGACGCAAAGCAAGTGTTTTACAAATTCCGAAATTGG
>JACCDS012288657.1_pt1 | contig 11125 bp, 10 predicted proteins | sample 7446441 | NCBI WGS metagenome assembly JACCDS01 (sample SAMN15323445, study PRJNA562643) | freshwater metagenome | isolation source: river surface water | place: USA:Blue River Watershed | collected 2017-08-17 | reverse complement strand
GGTGTGGTTGGTTCAGTTGGTATCGTGAACCAGCAAGCAGCCATCACCAGCACCGCCAACGCTGGCGTTCGCGCAATCCGTATTGCCAACACCGTGCAGTACTCTTCGCCCGCCATGAACGGCTTCACCGCTCACCTGGGTTCGACCTTCAAGAATTCCAATGCTGGCACCGGCACCGACACCGTTGGCGTGACCGAGTACGCTCTGCGCTACACCAATGGCCCCGTGGACGCCATGTACACCAGCATCCAGTACAAAGTGGGTGACACCGCTCCTGCCAACGGCTCCATCACCGCTGGCATCAGCAGCAAGCAAAACCTGTTGGGCGCTTCTTACGCCGTGATGCCCACCCTGAAGCTGCACGCAGGCTTTGGTAGCAACACCTCCAGCAACGACGTGTTCAAGGGCACCAGCACCCAAATGGGCGCCACCTACACCATGGGCGCATTCACGCTGATGGGCCAAACCGCCAAGTTTGACGACACCTCCTCGACCAACGTTGATCGCAAGATGATCGGTCTGGGCCTGGACTACAACCTGAGCAAGACCGCTCGCGCTTACGTGCGTTACGACAGCCTGAACCTCGGCTCCAACGTGGCTGTGGCTGCTGGCTCTGAAGTGACCCGCACCGCTGTGGGTATCAGCAAGTCGTTCTAATCCTCCCGCTAGCGTAAGCTAGTCAAGGATTAAAACCTCCTCAAACCCTGCTACGGCAACGTAGCAGGGTTTTTTGTTTTTCCAGTTAAGCTCCTGCCAAGGAGGCCCCCATGGAAACCAAGTGGTTGGAAGACTTTGTCAGTCTGGTGGAAACACGCAGCTTCAGTCGCTCGGCGCAACTGCGCCATGTCACGCAGCCTGCGTTTTCCAGGCGCATTCAGTCGCTGGAGGCCTGGGCCGGGGCCGACCTGGTGGACCGGTCGTCTTACCCCATGCGGCTCACGCCTGCAGGCGAAACCTTGTACCCCCAGGCTTTGGAGATGTTGCAAGCCTTGCAAGGCACGCGCGCCATGCTGCGCACCCATGCGTCGGCGGGTCAAGACGTCATTGAGTTCGCCATTCCGCACACGCTGGCGTTCACGTTTTTTCCAGCCTGGGTGTCCGAGCTCAGCAAAGGCTTTGGGCCTTTGAAAAGCCGCCTCATGGCCTTGAATGTGCACGATGCCGTCCTGCGCCTGATTGAGGGCAGCTGCGATTTGCTGATTGCCTACCACCATGCATCTCAGCCCCTGGCCTTGGACGCCGAGCACTATGAAGTGGTCAGCTTGGGGCAGGAGGTCTTGGCGCCTTATTCGGCGCCCAAGGAGCGCGGCGCGCCTCTGTTCATGCTGCCAGGAACCCGAGAACATCCCCTGCCTTACTTGGGCTATGCCCCGGGCGCTTACCTGGGCCAAACGGTGGACCAGCTTTTGAAAAACGCCTCAGGTCCGGTCTACCTGGGGCGGGTCTATGAAACCGACATGTCCGAAGGCCTCAAAGCCATGGCATTGCAGGCGCATGGCGTGGCCTTCTTGCCGCAAAGTGCCGTACGGCGCGAGGTGGAAGAGGGGCGGTTGGTACCGGCGGTCCCGCAGGCGCTGGCAACTGACTTGCAAGCGGGTTTGCAAATCTTGGCCTGCCGCGCCAAACCGACGGTGCGGCATCCCACCAAACCCCTGGTCGATGCCTTGTGGCAATTTTTAAGCTCTCAAAACCAAGCCCAAGGGGTTGTTCCCGCTAGCCAACACCCGACACATGGGTAAGATGGCGTTCTTGGGTATTTCGTTTTTTTTCCAACAGGAGTTCTGGACATGAAAAAGCAATGGATGGTTTTGGCCTTGTCGGCCTTGTCAGTCGGTGCCGTGTGGGCGCAAGCTTCCGACACCTTGGCCAAAGTCAAGGCCTCAGGCACGGTGACCATGGGCGTGCGCGACTCGTCCGGCGCCTTGTCTTACACCCTGGGTGATGGCAAGTACGCCGGCTTTCATGTGGAGGTGTGCCACCGCATCCTGGACAACCTGGAAAAAGCCGCCGGCAAGAAACTCGACATCAAGTACCTGCCGGTCACGTCCCAAAACCGGATTCCGCTGGTGCAAAACGGCACGGTGGACATCGAGTGCGGCTCCACCACCAACAACGCCACGCGCCAAAAAGACGTGGCCTTTGCGCTGACCACCTATGTGGAAGAAGTGCGCATCGCGGTCAAGGCCAACTCGGGCATCACCGGCATCAACCAGCTGAACGGCAAAAACGTGGTGACCACCACAGGCACCACCTCGGTTCAGCACTTGCGCAAACATGAGCGTGCCAACGGCGTGGACTTCAAGGAAGTGTTTGGCAAAGACCATGCTGAGAGCTTCTTGCTGCTGGAAGCAGGCCGCGCCGATGCGTTTGTGATGGACGGCCAAATTCTGGCCGGCAACATCGCCTTGTCCAAGAACCCCGCCGATTTCAAAATCGTGGGTGAAGTGCTGTCGGTCGAGCCCATTGCCATCATGTTGCGCAAGGACGACCTGGCGTTCAAGAAAATGGCCGACGACACCATTCGCGATCTGGCCAAATCGGGTGAGCTCGCCAAGATTTATGACAAGTGGTTTGTGCAGCCCATCCCCCCGAAAAACACCCGTGTCGGCTTGCCTGCCAGCGACACCACCAAGGCCGCTTGGGCCACCCCCAACGACAAGCCCATGGAAGAGTACGCCAAGAAATAAGCCATGGCTTTGGAGTGGCAGGTTTTCCTGCAAGACGACGGCGGCGGACGCACCTACCTGTCCTGGATGATCGATGCCTGGGGGTGGACGCTGTCGGTCGCCGTCTGCGCCTGGTTTGTCGCCATGATTGCGGGCACGGTCATGGGGGTCTTGCGCACCTTGCAGGACAGCCCTTGGCTGGTGCGTTTGGCCAATGTCTGGGTGGAGTTGTTTCGCAACATTCCCTTGCTGGTGCAAATTTTCTTGTGGTACTTCGTGCTGCCCAAGCTGATTCCGCCCATGCAGCAGTTGCCAGGCTTTTTGTTGGTGGTGCTCGCCCTGGGCTTGTTCACCTCGGCGCGCATTGCCGAGCAGTTGCGCGCTGGCATCCAGGCCATGCCGCGCGGCCAGCGCTATGCCGCCATGGCCATGGGCTTCACCACCTTTCAAACCTACCGCTATGTGCTGTTGCCCATGGCGTTTCGCATCATCCTGCCGCCGCTGACCAGCGAGTCCATGAACTTGCTGAAGAATTCTTCGGTGGCGTTTGCGGTGTCGATTGCCGAACTCACCATGTTTGCCATGCAGGCGCAGGAAGAAACCTCGCGCGGCATTGAAATTTACCTGGCGGTGACCTTGCTGTATGCGGTGTCGGCGTTTGCCGTGAACCGTTTGATGGCCTGGGTGGAGCGCCGTGTGCAAATTCCGGGCTTCATTGTGGCGGGCGGCACGGGCGGGGGCCACTGATGGGACTCGACCTCTCGTTTCTCAGCTGGGACCTGCTGACCAAGTTCATTCTGAAGGGCTTTGTCTTCAGCGTGCAGCTGACGGTGGTGGCCACGCTGGGGGGCATCGCCTTGGGCACGGTGTTGGCGCTGATGCGTTTGTCAGGCCGAAAGCTGCTGTCGTTGCCGGCCACCGCGTACGTCAACGGCATGCGCTCGGTGCCCTTGGTGATGGTCATTCTGTGGTTCTTTTTGCTGATCCCGTTTTTGATTGGCAAGTCCTTGGGGGCAGAATGGTCGGCCGTCATCACCTTCATAGCGTTTGAGGCGGCATATTTCAGCGAGATCATGCGTGCCGGCATTCAGTCCATTCCGCGCGGGCAGGTCATGGCTGGGCAAGCCTTGGGCATGACCTATGCGCAAAACATGCGCCTGATTGTCTTGCCCCAGGCCTTTCGCAACATGCTGCCGGTGCTGCTGACGCAAACCATCATTCTGTTTCAAGACACCTCGCTGGTGTATGCCATTGGCGCCTATGACCTGCTCAAGGGCTTTGTCACGGCCGGCAAAATTTATGGACGCCCCGAAGAGGCTTATCTGTTGGCCGCCGTGGTTTATTTCATCATTTGCTTCAGCTTGTCGACCCTGGTGCGTCGCTTGCAAGCCAAGATCGCCATCATCCGCTGAACGGACCTCGCCATGATTGAATTGAAGAACGTTTCCAAATGGTACGGCCCGGTGCAGGTGCTGACCGATTGCTCCACCCAAATTGCCAAAGGCGAAGTGGTGGTGGTGTGCGGGCCCTCGGGCTCGGGCAAGTCCACGCTGATCAAGACCATCAATGCGCTGGAGCCGTTTCAGAAGGGCGAAATTTATGTCGACGGCATCGCGGTGCACGATGCCGCCACCGACCTGCCTAAACTGCGCAGCCGCGTGGGCATGGTATTTCAGCACTTCGAGTTGTTTCCGCATTTGACGGTCACCGAAAACCTCACCATCGCACAAGTGAAGGTGCTGGGACGCACGCCGGATGAGGCCCATCAGCACGGCCTGCGCTATCTGGAACGTGTGGGCTTGATGGCGCACAAAGACAAATTCCCCGGCCAGCTCTCTGGTGGGCAACAACAGCGCGTGGCGATTGCGCGTGCCTTGAGCATGGACCCCATCGTCATGCTGTTCGACGAGCCCACCTCGGCACTCGACCCGGAAATGGTGGGCGAGGTGCTCGATGTCATGGTCGGCTTGGCCAACGAGGGCATGACCATGATGTGCGTGACCCACGAAATGGGTTTCGCCCGCAAGGTCAGCGACCGCGTGATCTTCATGGACGTGGGGGGCAAAATTTTGGAAGACTGCTCGCGGGATGAGTTTTTCAATCATCCCGAAAACCGCCAGCAGCGCACCAAAGAGTTCCTTGCCAAAATCCTTCAACACTGACCTTCATTGCGAGGCCCACAGGGCCGCGGCAACCCCGCTCCGGCAAGAGACCGCCGCGCTGCGCTCTCGGTGACGAAGCACGGGGGATGACGGATAATTTCCCCATGACTTCCCAAATCACCCTCACGCGGCCAGACGACTGGCATTTGCATGTGCGCGATGGCGCAGCGCTTCACACTGTGGTGCCCCACACCGCCGCCCAATTTGGCCGTGCGGTCATCATGCCCAACCTGAAACCGCCCATCACCACGGCGGCGCAGGCCCTGGCTTACAAGCAACGCATCCTGGCAGCCGTTCCCTCGGGCGTGCAGTTTGAGCCCTTGATGACGCTGTACCTCACCGACAACCTGCCCCCCGACGAAATTGCCCGCGCCAAAGACGCCGGTGTGGTGGCCTTGAAGCTGTACCCCGCCGGTGCCACCACCAACAGCGATGCCGGTGTGACCGACATTCGCAAGACGGCGAAAACCCTGGAGGCCATGCAACGTCATGGCTTGAAGCTGTTGGTGCACGGCGAAGTCACCAGCCCCGACATCGATTTGTTTGACCGCGAGGCGGTGTTCATCGACACCCAGCTGATTCCTTTGCGCCGCGATTTTCCCGAGCTGAAAATCGTGTTCGAGCACATCACCACCAAAGAAGCGGCCCAGTACGTTGCCGCCAGCGATCGGTTCGTGGGCGCCACCATCACCGCGCACCACCTGCTGTACAACCGCAATGCCATCTTCATCGGTGGCGTGCGTCCTCACTACTACTGCTTGCCCGTGCTCAAGCGCGAAACCCATCGCCAGGCGCTGGTGCATGCGGCCACCAGTGGCAGCCCCCAATTCTTTTTGGGCACGGACAGCGCGCCGCACCCGGCCCACCTCAAAGAGCACGCCACAGGCTGCGCGGGTTGTTACACCGCCCATGCCGCCCTAGAGATGTATGCAGAGGTTTTTGACAACGCGGGTGCGCTGGACAAGCTGGAGGCTTTCGCCAGTTTCAACGGCCCGGACTTCTATGACCTGCCCCGCAACCAAGGCCAGGTCACGCTGCAACGCCAGAGTTGGACACCGCCCGAGGCCTTTGCTTTTGGCGAGGCCGAACTCAAACCCTTGCGCGCGGGTGAAGCGCTGCCATGGCAAATGCTGGCCTGACACCGTCAGCCCCTGAGGCGGTGCCTGTCCTGGACGCCGCCGCGCCTTGGTTCACCGCGTGGTGGCCCTGGGTCGCGCCAACATGGACGCACTGGCAACGACATGGCCATGTGGCGGCTGCCTTGAATGCTTTGCCATCTCGGGCGCCTGTTGAATTTGTGGCGCAATCCGCATTGCCGCAAGGACAGGCTTACGAAGATTTCATCTACGCGCAGCAGCGTGTGCCGACGCGCGACAACCTGCATGATTTTTTCAACGGATGCTGTTGGCACCGTTTTCCGCAGACCAAGCTGCGGCTCAATCAACTGCAGGGCGAAGAGATACAGCGCAGGGGCGTGCATGCCACGCGCGGACCGCTCAGAGATGCCCTGACCTTGTTTGATGAAAACGTGGCGCTGCTGCAAGCCCCGGACGTGCTGTGGCAAGCCCTGGAGGCGCGAGACTGGCAGCGCTTGTTTGTGACTTTGCGCCCCCTCTGGCAAGAAGTGCGCTGGGTGGTGTTTGGCCACGCCCTGCTGGAGAAATTGGTGCAACCCTACAAAGCGATCACGGCGCATGTTTACCGCGTGGCCCCCGAGGTGGCACCAGGTGACCAAGCCTTGGACGCATGGCTGGCGGCCACCCTGACCCCCGAGCATTTGGCGACCAAACCTTACCAGCCCCTGCCCGTGATGGGTATTCCGGGGTGGTGCCCTGCCAATGAAGATCCCTCTTATTACGCCGACCAAGAAGTTTTCCGTGACCGGCGCTGAGCCAGACTATTCCTGACAAGTTTCAGGGATAAGCCTGTCAAGGCTTGATTTCTGCCATGGCGCCCCTACCATTCGCCTCAACGGCTCCTCGGTTGGGGCTGTTCAAAGGAACCCATGAAACGCATTTTTCTCTTCGTTCTGACCAACCTGGCTGTCATGGTGGTGTTGGGCGTGGTGGCCAGCTTGCTGGGCGTGAATCGTTTTCTCACGGCCAATGGCCTGAATTTGTCGGCCCTGCTGGGGTTCTCGCTCATCATGGGCTTTGGCGGCGCCATCATCTCGCTGCTGATGAGCAAGCCCATGGCCAAGTGGAGCACGGGAGCGCAAGTCATCACCACGCCGCAAAATCAGGATGAGGCCTGGATTGTGGACACGGTGCGCCGCTTGTCTGAAAAGGCCGGCATCGCCATGCCCGAGGTGGCTATTTACGAAGGCGAGCCCAATGCCTTTGCCACGGGGGCTTTTCGGAACTCGGCCTTGGTGGCGGTGTCCACTGGCTTGCTGCAGGGCATGACGCGCGAAGAGGTCGAAGCGGTGCTGGGCCATGAAATTGCGCACATTGCCAACGGCGACATGGTGACCCTGACGCTGATTCAGGGTGTGCTGAACACCTTCGTGGTGTTCCTCAGCCGCGTGGTGGGTTACCTCGTCGACAGCGCCTTGCGCAAGAATGACGAAGAAAACACCGGACCGGGCATGGGCTACTACATCACCAGCATCGTGCTCGACATCGTGCTGGGCTTTGTCGCCAGCATGATCGTGGCCTGGTTCAGCCGCCAACGCGAATTCCGCGCCGACGCCGGCTCGGCGCAGTTGCTGGGCCGCAAGCAGCCCATGGTGAACGCATTGGGCCGCTTGGGCCAAATGCAAGCCGGTGCTTTGCCCAGCAGTGTGGCGGCCATGGGCATCACGGGCGACTTGGGCAAGCTGTTTGCGTCGCACCCCCCGCTGGAAGAGCGCATTGCCGCTTTGCAGGCTTCCGCCTAACGTGGCTGATCAGACATCAAGGCGCGGGCCACAGCTTCCCCCACCTTGATGCCATCCACCCCCGCTGACAAAATGCCGCCTGCGTAACCCGCGCCTTCGCCGGCCGGAAACAGGCCGCGCACGCCGGGGCTTTGGAAGTCCCCATCACGTTGTATGCGCAAGGGCGAGGAAGTGCGTGTCTCCACGCCCGTCAGCACCGCATCGGGCAAGTCAAAGCCTTTGATCTTTCGGCCAAACACGGGCAAGGCCTCGCGCAGCGCTTCGATGGCGTAGCCGGGCAAGGCGCTGTCCAGACTCACCATCTTCACGCCTGGCTTGTACGAGGGCTCGACCGAGCCCAAAGCGGTCGAGGCACGGCGCGCCAAAAAGTCACCGACCCGTTGGCCAGGCGCTTCATAGGTGCTGCCGCCCATCACATAAGCCTGCGATTCCAGTTGCCTTTGCAACACGATGCCCGACAACGGGTGAAAGCCGCCGGGGGCATCACTGACATCGTGACGAATCGCTGGCGTGTGGCTGAGCTGCGAGGCCTCGGCCAGGGGCGCAAACGCGGCTTCCAACGCCTCTGGATCGGTGGGATAGTCGCTGGGGTCAATGCCCACCACCATGCCCGCGTTGGCATTGCGCTCGTTGCGCGAGTACTGGCTCATGCCGTTGGTCACCACCCGGCCGGGCTCGGAGGTGGCGGCCACCACGGTGCCACCCGGGCACATGCAAAAACTGTAGGCCGTGCGGCCATTGCTGGCGTGGTGCACCAGCTTGTAATCGGCAGCGCCCAGCAAGGGATGGCCGGCGTGCCGGCCCCAGCGGGCTTGGTCGATCAAGCCTTGCGGATGCTCAATGCGAAAGCCCACCGAGAACGGCTTGGCCTCCATCGGCACTTGGTGGTGGTGCAGCATGGCAAAGGTGTCGCGCGAGCTGTGGCCCAGGGCCAGCACCACATGCCGTGCGGGCAGGGTGTAACGGGTTTGTTGGGCTTGGTCAAACACTTCCAGGGCCGCCAGGTGCTGCAAGCCGTCGGCGCCGGTTTCCAGCTGGACATCGACCACCCGTTGCTCAAAGCGCACTTCACCACCCAAGGCAATGATTTGCGCGCGCAGGTTTTCCACCACCTTCACCAATTTGAAGGTGCCGATGTGGGGGTGGGCAGCGTACAAAATTTCTTCGGGCGCACCGGCTTGCACGAACTCTTGCATCACCTTGCGTCCAAGGTGGCGAGGGTCCTTGATCTGGCTGTACAGCTTGCCGTCGGAAAACGTGCCGGCGCCGCCATCGCCGAACTGCACATTGCTCTCCGGGTGGAGCTCGCGCTTGCGCCACAGGCCCCAGGTGTCTTTGGTTCGTTGGCGCACGGTTTTGCCGCGTTCCAGAACAATTGGCTTGAAGCCCATTTGCGCCAGCACCAGCGCCGCAAAAATGCCGCAGGGCCCAAAGCCCACCACCACGGGACGTTCGTCGCTTCGGGTGGGCCAATCGCCCGGGGCGTGGGCGGGCGCCTGCCATGCCATGTCGGGCGTGGCTTGGACATGCGGGTTGGCGGCGTGCTTGTGCAGCAACTGTGTTTCTTGCGCCGGGTTGGCCAGGGTCACATCGACGATGTAGACCACTTGCAGCTGGGCTTTGCGCGCATCAAAGCTGCGCTTGAAAACCTGCCACTGCTGCACGTCTTGGGGCGTGATGCCCAACGTGCTGCAAATTTTGTCGAACAGCGCTGCGGGGGCCAGGGGCGGTGGCGTGGCCTCGTCGGGGGGATCGAAGGCGGCGTCGAGGGGAAGCTTGAGTTCTGAGAGTCGGATCATGGCGGCGAGGGCCCGTGTTCATCAGGCGAGGCTGCGGTAGAGTCGTGATTATGGCCTCTTCCGTTGTTCTTCAGGGCATGCCGCCTGTGCTCTCGCCTGCCACCCGCTTGGTCATTCTGGGCAGTTTCCCGGGGGTGGCCTCGCTGCGGGCGCAGCAGTACTACGGCCATCCGCAAAATCAGTTTTGGCGTTTGTTGGCCACGCTTTTGACGGACGATCCCACGGCGCTGCAGCAAGCGCCTTATGCGGATCGCCTCAGTTGGCTGCTGGCTCAAGGTCTGGGCGTGTGGGATGTGTACGCTTCATGCGAGCGCGAAGGCAGCCTGGACAGCGCCATTCGTGCGCCGGTGTTGAACGATCTGGCGTCGCTGCGCGTTCACTGCCCGCAACTCGCGGCGCTGGCCCACAACGGCGGCGAAAGCTTTCGCCATGCACGCCACACCCAGGCCTTGGGGTTGCCGGTTTACCGCTTGCCCTCCAGCAGTCCAGCCAATGCTTCCTGGTCGTTTGAGCGCAAGCTGGCCGCATGGCGCGAGGTGCTGCAACACGCAGGATGCCTGACCCAGCGATAATCCGTTGCGTGAAGCACGCCAGACCGTCGCTGGTGCAAGCCGCAAGGCCCTTGCCGAAAGGCATGGGGTGGAAACACCGCACTGGAGGAACGTCCGGACTGCACAGGACAGCGCAGGAGGTAACACCTCTCCACCGTGAGGTGAGGATCAGAGCAACAGAGACGAGTCGCAGCGGGCAACCGCTGCGGGTGAAACGGGCAATCTCTGCGCGCAGCAATACCAAGTAGGCCAGCGTTGATGTGGTTCCGCAGAGTTGGCGGGTAGGTAGCACCGAGCCGTGTGGGTGACCCACGGCCCAGATTAATGGCGGTCACATGGGGGCAACCCCATGCACAGAATCCGGCGTATCGGCGGGCTTCACACTTTTTTGGCGCGGGGGTCTGTCAGACCATCTCGCGCAGGCGCTCCACATGGGCCGTCAACGAGCGCATGGCCACCGGCCACAGGCGCGGCGGCACATCGTCGTAGGCGCGCTCCACCCACTCTTGCATGCTGCCCTCGGGCAGCGCCCGCATGACGCCCAGAATTTTGGCTTCGCGCTGCAGGCGGTGCTTTTTCAGGCGCTGTATCACGTCGGCGGCGTCATAGGCACCGGGTTCCAGATTGCCCAGCACATAGCCGTGTGCCGGCAGGCTGAAGTCGATGCTGTCTTGTGCGCAAGCCTGCAGCAGTTTGTCCAGCGACTCCAGGTAATCGCTCATATGACCATCGGGTGGGTCAATCACGGTGGTGCTGCCATTGAGCACATGGTCGCCGCTGAACAGCAAGCCGTCTTCTTCCAGCACCAGGCACAGGTGGTTGGCGGCGTGGCCTGGGGTGTGGATCACGCGCAGGGTGTGGCTCTGTTGCGGGCCTTGCAAGACCAGCTTTTCGCCATCGGCCAGCTCGCGGTCGGGCACAAAGTGGCTGTTGGGGCGGGCGGTGGGTTGCGATGGCAAGCCCAGGATGGGGGGCTTGTGGCCGTGCTGCTCGCACAGGGCTTGCAAGGGCTGAGCGCCGGGGGAGTGGTCGGAGTGCGAATGGGTGCAGACAATCATGCGGATGTTGC
>JACCDS012134823.1_pt1 | contig 11125 bp, 13 predicted proteins | sample 7446441 | NCBI WGS metagenome assembly JACCDS01 (sample SAMN15323445, study PRJNA562643) | freshwater metagenome | isolation source: river surface water | place: USA:Blue River Watershed | collected 2017-08-17 | reverse complement strand
CTCAGCCAGATCGGCCGCCAGGGATTGGCCGCCACCGCGGTGCGCAGGTCAGCGGCGGAGCAGCCGGAGGTGCCGCACGCCAACTGAACCGTCGCGGGTTGGTCGCGGAAGGTGTCCGGGCGCAGATTGAAGACCGCCGCGAACATGCGGTCTTCTGCGGTGATGGCATGGGTGCCGGTGAGGTCCGCCAGCCCGCTCAAGGCGGTGTCATTGCGACGGACGGTGCTCATGCCACCGGGCGAACCCGGCTGGCCAACGAGCTTGTCCTCATCGGGCACGTCCACGTCGCCGCCCGACTGGATGGTGATGCCAGAGCCTCCGGGCAGGCTGTTGTAGGCCGAGATGCCCGAGCCGCTGCTGATCTCCACACGCCGCCTGGCCACCAGCGCGGCCTGCGGCGGGCTTGACGCCGTGCCCGTCAGGGCCAGCATGGCCGAGACCAGCACACGGCCTTCGCCCGCCGCGCCCTGGCCGGCGTTGAACTGCAGGCACTGGTCCCCTGTCGAGGCGTCGGCCCTGGAGCAACCCACCACCTGCACTTTCACCACGCCCGGCTGACGCGGCACGGTGGACGAACTGGTATCGCCAATGATGCGCTGGAAGCGCGCCCGGAATGCGGGGAACGAGCCGTTGCCCGACGGCGGCGTGACCGATGCGGTGCCGCTGGTGGGGCAGGAGCAAGACCAGCCGCTGCCGGTGAAGACGCAGACCGCACTGAGCTGTTCGCCGGACGGGCCGACCGTGGGCGTGATGCGCCCCGTGTTGTCGATGGTCAGCAGGCGTTGGCGCAGTGACAGGTCGGAGGTGCTGGAACTGGGGGCGCAGTTGTTGTCCAAGCGCCCGATGTTCAACGCAGCGATCACCCACTCAAGGCCTGCTTCAGCCGCTTCAATGGCCTGCGTGGAGCGGTACTGGTTGCTGGAGGTGCGCTGTTCGAAGATGAGGTTGCGGTTGGTGTAAGCCGCCACCATGGAAACCAGGAAGAACAGAACCAGCACCACGACCAGCGTGGCCACGCCGCGCTGGCGGTGCCTGCTGGCCAGGGGCCGGACCATGGCTTGGGTGCGCTTCATCATGCGGGGCAAATCAGGTTGGTCGTGGCGAAGTTCACGCGGTCATTGCGGACGCGCACCAAGCCCTTCACCTCGCGCTTGATCGAGCTGTGCGCACGGGCTTCGCCGCTGATCGTGAAGCGCAACTGGCGCACCTTCAGCGTCGGCCAGCACGAGGTCGTGCCGTCCGCACAGGCCTTGGCACAGGGCAGGGCGACGGTGTCAGCACCCACGTCCGACGCCACCACACTGAATGCCGTGACGCGCATGGTGTTGGGATCGGTCAGGTCCTGGTAACCCCGGCCGTTGCCCAGCGAGGACTGGAGGGTCCCCGTGGTGGTGTTCAGGCGAAAGCCAAAGTCACCCGACAGCGTGCCGGTCTCGGAGGCCGTGTAGCTGTAGGTCACCTGCTGCCCGCTGGTGGCCACCGCCAAGTTGGCTTGCCAGGGATTGACCACGACACGGCCAGCCGTTGACGACGTGCCAACGTAGCTGTCAATGGTGTCCAGGCTGGAAGGCCACCCCGCCACGCGATTCTCGCTGAGGTGCGCGGTGCGGCGCAGTTCCCGGGTCATGATGTCGCCAGCCGCACGCAGGTCCTGCTGCAGTTGTGCGGCCAGCAGCAGGCGCCGGTTCTCCACCATCTGACCCGACATCACGATGGCCGCGGCGGCCACCACCAGCAGGCCTATGGTGACGCCGACCATCAGTTCCACGATGGACAGGCCGCGCTGCTGCTGGCGCGACGCGCGCGAGCGATAGGCAAGTTTCAACATGCCGTGCCTCCCACGGTAGAGCCCGCTGGCGCACACACCACCAGCCGGCCCTGCGGGCTCATGGAGGTACGGAACTGCCGTTGGCTGTCGATTTCCGTACCCACGACGAAGTCCGTCACGTTCAGGGCTTCGGTGACGCTGACCATGTTGGTACCACCGGTGCGCGGGCTGATGGTGAGCGGGTCGGTCTGGGTGGAGGGTACGGTGACCTTGACCTGGTTTCCCAGAGGCAACTGCACGGTCTTGATCTCCGTCCGCCCCGTGCCGCAGCGCGAGCCTTCGGCCTGCGTGCAGTCGCACGGCGAGTCGGTCCCGGCGTCGGGTCGGACGTAGATGACGTAGCAGGTCTGCGTGGTGTCCGACTGCACCCGCATCTGCACGAAGGTACCGCGGCTGACAGACTCGCTGCGGGCGTAGTTCAGGTCTGTGACCAGTTGTGCCTGGACGCTGCGCAGGCGCTGCATCACGATGTAGTTGCTGAAGCTGGGGCCGGCCAGGCTGGCCACGATGGCCACCAGCGCCACCACGATCATCAGCTCGATCAGCGTGACGCCGGCGTGTCGAGAGCGGCTCATAGGTCTCATCGCGCCCAGCAAGCGTTGGTGCTTGAGTAGGTGAAGGTCGTGCAGGTGCTGCAACTGGCGTAGGTGATGTTGCCGCGCTCCACCTTCACAGCAAGCTTGGCGCAGTCGCCGTCTTTGGCCTGGGATGACCCCGTGCCGTCGGCGATGGCTTCGTAGCCGGTGGCCGTGCCGCTACCCGACTTGACCGCCAGCGTGTAGTACCGCCCGGGGCTGGTGGGCGAGGTGATGCGAAGGTCGGTCAAGGATTCCGAGTACGCCTGGTTGTTGCTGCGCCAGCGCTCCTGCTCCTGCTGCAGCGCGGTCAGGCCACCCATGGCTTCTGATCGCCGCCCCTTGCGCAGGGAATCCATGAAGCTGGGCAGGGCCACCGCCACCAGAAACACGGCAATCACCATGGCGATCACCAGTTCGATGAGGGTGAAACCCCGCATGGACCGCTTGGACGGCAAACGGGGCTTGAGCGGGCTCTTGGCATGCATGGCGCCGGATTCTCCTGGCCGCTGCGGGCGTGATCCAGTTGGCTTGCGGCCGCTGATCAGCGTTGAGCTACCGCCTGTCGGGTTGCCCCTCAAGTCCGGGGGTCAGCAGGACGGGTGTCCGGCGATGGGCTGGCCTGACGCACAACTGCGCACCCGGCCCATGATGTTGACCACCAGATCCAGCGCCTTGCCGTCTGCGGTGCTCAGCCGGATGGTGCCCGTGGGGCTGACGGTGCCGCGGTCGGGATCGAAGAGCATGGACCTGGCGTTGCCTCCCAGGCGCACGGACTGGTGGCCGTCCAGCCCGGCCACCCGGTACAACTGCGCGCCGGCGGTGCAGGTGGCAGTACCTTGGCTGCTGCAGGTGCAACTGCCGGCGCTGCCGGTGTGAACGACGTAGCAGCTGCCGTTGGTGTCATGCTGGACCGTGAAGCGCACCGGTTCGCTGGCCGACACCGCCAGGCTGCGCGCGTGGCCGATGTCGGCGGCCACCTGCGCGGCAGTGCCTTCCATCTGGCGCTTGGCGCGGGCTTCGCCCAGGCTGGGCAGGCCCGCGCCGAGCGTGATCGCCGCGGTGGACAAGGTCAGCAGCGCTTCCACGGCGGTGACGCCGCGGCTCTTGCGACTGGGCATGGAACGGGCTTGGATGGTGGTGTTCATGCGGCAACTCCAGTGCAGTGATCGGATGCCGTTCACTGTAGGAATTGCCGTCTTGCGCCGCGTCCCCAGGGGGTGGGCACGGGGCACGGCCCTGGGGAGGGCCCCCTGCAAGCACCCCCGGCCGGGGGTGCCCGCTGGGGTGGTTCAGATGTCGCGGATCAATTGCCGGAACGCGTCCACGTCCTCGAATTCGCGGTAGACGCTGGCGAAGCGCACGTAGGCCACTTTGTCGATGCGTTTCAGCTCCCGCATCACCAACTCGCCCAGGCGGGCGCTGGGCAGCTCTCGGGCGCCGCTGGTCAGCAGCTTGTCCTGGATGCGCTCGATGGCCGCGTCCACCTGCTCCACGCTCACGGGCCGCTTGCGCAAGGCCAGGGACATGCTGGCGCGCAGCTTGGCGGGATCGAAGTCGACGCGCGTGCCGTCCTTCTTGACAACCGCCGGCAGCGCGATTTCCGTGCGCTCGTAGGTGGTGAAGCGCTTGTCGCAGGCCAGGCAGCGCCGCCGCCGGCGCACCACGTCACCCTCGTCGGACTCGCGGGTCTCGACGACCTGGGTGTCTTCGTGGGCGCAGAAGGGGCAGCGCATCCGGCGGCCGGGTCAGCTCAGCGGTAAACCGGAAAGTCGCGGGTGAGCGCCGCCACCTTGGCGCGCACGGTGGCGATGTTGGCGGCGTCGTGCGGCTTGTCCAGCACGTCCGCAATCAGGTGGGCCGTCTGGCGCACCTGATCTTCCTTGAAGCCACGCGTGGTCATGGCCGGCGTGCCCAGGCGGATGCCGCTGGTCACCATGGGCTTCTGCGGGTCGTTGGGGATGCCGTTCTTGTTGCAGGTCATGTGGGCTTCGCCCAGGATGGCCTCGGCTTCCTTGCCCGTCAGGCCTTTTGGCCGCAGATCCACCAGCATCACGTGGCTTTCGGTGCCGCCGCTGACGATGCGCAGGCCGCGGCTGATGAGCGTCTCGGCCAGCACCTTGGCGTTGGCCGTCACTTGGGCCTGGTAGGTCTTGAACGCGGGCTGCAGTGCCTCCTGGAAGGCCACCGCCTTGCCGGCGATCACGTGCATCAGCGGGCCGCCCTGCAGGCCGGGGAAGATGGCGCTGTTGATCTTCTTGGCGATGTCTTCGTTGTTGGTCAGCACCGAGCCCTGTGCCTGCATCACCGCCGGCGACGTGTAGTTTTCCGACGCGATCAGCTCGATGTGCGCTTCCTGTCGCGCTGCTTCCTGGCAGATGGCCGCCCACAGCTGGGGGTCACCCTGCTCGATGGTGAGATTGTCGGGGAATGCACCCTTGGATGGCGCGACGCGCTGAAGCATGGTTCTCTCCTGTGGGGGGAAGGCCGGGCTCGAAGCCCTTTTGTGACCAACACGGCCGGGACGACCGAACAGGATCGAACTGTACTGACTCGTTCAGTTCAGTAAAAATAAGGAATTCTTTATCTTCACTTCAGGAAGACTGAACTGGCGTGCAGCGGCGGTGATGCGGGTTAGCGCTCATTTACCTCCGGCTGTAAATGACATATTTAAACCCTGAAAATGCAAGCGCCACGATGAAAGCCTGGCAGTCGCACGCTGGAATGGCTCGTTACATTCACGCGCGCAGAGCTCAGACCTCGATGCAAACGGCAGTCACGTCATCGCGGCGCAAACCTTCGCCCTGCCAGCGGCGCACCGCGTCGCCGACCTGATCCATCAGCGCCTGCGCCGGCAGCTCACGCTGCTGCTCAAGCAAGGCCAGCAGCCGCCGGAAACCAAACGCCATTGGCCGGACACGATCCGCGCTGTCGCTGCCGACCTGATCGGTGATGCCGTCGGTATGCAAGACGAAGCGATCGCCGGCACTGATCGCAATCTGGTGCTCGACCGGCATGGCATCAGCGGCATCCCGGTAACCGAGCCTGATTGGATCGCCGCGCAGGCGCACCGGCGCGGATTGTGCCGGCAAGTGGATCAGCCCGAGATTGGCGCCGGCAAAGACTGCGCTGCCAGCCCGGATGTCGACTTGCAGCGCCACCGCGTCGCAGCCATCGTCATGCGAGAGTTCACCTTGCTGCAGCGGCTGGTCCTGGTTGAGGCCGCGGCGCAGCGCATTGCCCAGCGCCTGCAGCGCTCGCGCCGGCGACAAGCCCGGTGCAGATGCATACACGCGCTCGAGCGTGGTACTCGCCAACAGCGCCAGCATCGCCCCCGGCACGCCATGGCCGGCACAATCGACCACGACCAGCGTGAACCGGCCGCTGTCATTGGGCGGCGTGACCCACCACAGGTCGCCGCCTATCGTGTCCCTCGGCTCCCACAGCACGCCCAGCTGCTTCACCTGCGGCGGATAGCGCACCGGACGCGGCAGCTGCGCCTGCTGCAACAGCCGCGCATAGTTCATCGACTCCATTACCAGCCGGTTGCGATTGTCCGATTCGGCCAGCACCTGCCCCAGCAGCGCCTCGCGCGCGGCCAGCCGCTGCTCCCAGGCCAGTGCCTGGGCATCCTTGTCCGACAGCGCCGGCTCGAAGCTCAGTTGCCAGACGAACTGCGTCCATTCGTCGCCGCCGCTGACCTGATCGGGCAGAAAGTCGATTCGGAAGCGCCAGCAGTCGCTCAGGTACATGTAGAGAAAATTCTCGAACAGACCACGCGGGAAGGCTTCCTGATCCGGCGACGAGGTATTGGTCATCGTGGCGCGAAAGCGTAGCCCGCCCTGCGGCTCGATCGATGCACCATAGCGGATGTCGCCGACAGAGTTTTTCTCGAGCAGTTCGCTCATCATGCCGAAGCAGCACGCCAGCACGGACTGCAGTGCATCTGGCTGCTGCAAGCGCAGATGGCTGTCTGCCAGATAGCCAATGCGCAGCGCGCCGGCTGCCGCGTGAATGTGCGTCCAGTAGTCGCCATAAGCAAAACCGAACGAGTACAAGGCATCCGGGCCGAATCGGCGCAGCACGGTCGCATGAATGGAGCGCCGAATGCGGAAAGAGTAATGCTGGTCCGGGTCGATCTCGCGTATGCCGTGCTCTTCCAGCACTTGCTGCCCGATGCGGCCGAGCGCGGCCATGTTGCGAATCGTGGTTGCCAGTTGTGCGCCGGGTATGGTGATGCCGCCACTGAAATGCACGTCCATCGCTGTCCTGTCCTGATAAAGATTGCGTCGCCCGTGCCGATACCCATGCTGATGGACGGCAAAGCGCAGGCTGGCCGCGCAATCGCGGGTCCGTAGCTCGCAGTGATTGCCGATTTGGCAGCACCGTTGCGCAGACCGCCACCGCATCGCATGCGCGGATCAAGCGCGATGCAAGCCGGCGCCAGCAGCAAGCAATCAAGGGCGAACGAACATGAAACGAAGAATACTCCTGTCAGCCATGCTGGCCGCCACCCTGTCGGGCTGCAGCGGCACGCGCCCGCCCACATGGGATGACGTGACCTGGAACACCATAGGCTGGGACACGCTGTACTACTGGGGCTTCGACAAATATCAGGGCAAGTTCGACCGCCGGCTCAACCGCGACGGTCCGGGTGTCTACACTTTTTCCAATGGCGATCGCCTGACCGGCATCTTCAAAGACGGTTATGTCCTTAGCCCGGCGCGCGTCGAATACGCGGACGGCAAGGTCTATACCGGCACCCTCTACAAAAATGCAATTCAGGGCCGGGGCGTGATGACCTATCCGAACGGCGACCGTTACGAGGGCAGCTTTGCCAAGGGCCGTCGTCATGGGCGCGGTATTTACCAGTTCGCCACCGGCGGCAGCTACAGCGGCGACTTCAACAATGACACGCTGACTGGCGTGGGCAGCTTCGTCTATGCCAATGGAGATGCCTATACCGGGCAGGTACTCAATGGCATGCACCACGGTCGCGGCAAGCAGACCTTTGCCGGCGGCCGCGTGCCATTGGAAGGTGTCTGGGATAGCGGCGCCTTCGTGCGGATGGAAAAGCTCAACTGAGCGAGGCGTTCGGGCGGGCAGCGCTACCGCTCAACTACATTCCTGCCGACACTGCCTGCCAGCCGATCGTGCGATTGATTTGTGCCGGTCTCAGCGCTTGAGGAACACCTCGGCCAGATCATCTTCAGTAAACCAGAACTCGATCATCTTCGCCTGCTTGCGATCCGAAGAAAGATAGGCATGCACGCCACGGTCCCACACATACACCGGACCGGGATTACCCTGCCTGAGCTGTATCGAGTCCGGCCGGCCATACCTCGCCTGCAGCGCGGCCAGCCGCGCAGGCTTCTCCGGTATCCAGCGTATGCGCACCAGCGACAGCCGCTCCTCCAGCGGTCGCGCGAGTGCTTCACGCTGCTGGCGTATCAGCAGGTTGATGGATTTCGCATTCGGATTGTCTGCATTGTTGACGGTTGAGGGCAGGCTCTTCTGCAGGTCGGCCAGTTTCTGTCGGCGCTTGTCATCATCATGCTCGAATAGCAGCGCCACCATGCCGTCGGCGCCGTCAGTATCGAGTAGCGCGTAGTACTGATTGGGCTTGAGCCACGGCGGATGCTCGGGGTCGAGCTTCGCATCCGGGAAGCGCTGGCGCACCGAGGCCAAGGTCTGCAAAGGCTCAAGCCCAAGGAAGGACTCTGCGTGCGCAGGCAGCACGATCATGAGCAACTGCATCGCCACCAGAACCGGCATTGCCGGCAAGCGCCGCAAGGCCGATAGCGCCGGGTGCAAGGCCGATGCGACCAGCGCCGGCAGCAGCGCACCCGGTCTCAAGTCGATTGCGCTCACGCCGCCTTCCAATGCTCGTAAGCCGTGTCGCCGATGCGCGCACGAGATTTCTTTGCCATCTGCAGCACCTTCTCCTTCGATGATTCCGCGGCCAGTTCACCCAGCAGCAGTCGTTGCGACCGGATCATGCGAGTAATGCGCAGATGATTATGGTCGTAGTCGCGCAGCCAGTATTTGCTGCGCGACAGGTAGTCGAGGAACCACTGGCCTGACTTCTCGAGGTTCATGGTCGCCGGTGATGACTTGTGGATGAGGTCGATCTCGGCAGGCGCCAGCACCGGCGCGGCCGGGAAGGCGCTGCTGGGCTCGGCCAGCGGGAATACCCATTGGATGAAGTCATGGGTGGTCTCGATCTGCTGGTCACTGAACTTCCAGATATCTGACAGGTAGCGCCCTTGATGGTCGGGGCCGACATCCTGCAGAAAGGAGAGGAGCTTCATGATCACCTCCGCACGGGCTCGTCATGTCGGTACTGTAACCGAAACGCAGCGCAGGCCCTTGGCCGAGCCGGCTTGCCGCCGGGGCAGATTTCTGCTGTCATAGGCGAGCTTTTTTGCCTTCCCGAACGGAGGTGCCCTGTCGATGAGGAATCCCGTCTCGCTGCTGCGCTCCTTCCAGCGCCTGTTGTCGGCCATCTATGATGTGCCGCTCAGGGATGACATTGCCGACTATGTCGTGACCGACCGCGCGCTGCTGCCGCCGGCACACCGCGACTCTACGGCGCGCGAGCAGGTACTGGTGAGCTGTGGGTCTGGCGATGCTGGCGCCGTCGATGGGCAGGGCGGCAATCATGATGCCGGTGCAAGCGTTGGCATCAGCGTATTCCTCGACGAGGCCATGCTGAAGCGACTCGCGCATGCCGATCCCTTCGATGCGCTCAATGGCGAGAACGTGGCCGACTTCTGGACTGCTCTCGAGGGTGTCAGCCATTTTCTTTATCTGGGCTGGAATGCCGGCCATGATCGGCCGGTCACGCTGTTCGAGCTGGAGCTGCAGGCCGAGATCGACAAATACGTCAGCAGCTTGTGGCTGTTGAAGCGGCAGCAGCCGCAACGCTTCCCGATCGAGCTGCATCACCTGCTGTTCGAGCGCAGCCGCATTGATCCCCTGCTGGCACGCGAGCGCATCGGCATGTACCAGCGCGCCGACCGCTATGCATCGCGCTTCTGCCAGCGGCTGGCGCGCCGGCTGGATTCATCGTTGGCCAGCGTGCGCATCGATACCATGGCCGAGCTGCGACGCTTTTACCGGCTGGACCACCAGCGCAAGTCGCGCCATATCGACGTACTTGCGCTGCAGACTGCCTGAGAACGGCCTTACTGCTTGAACTCGACGATGATGGCCTCAGCCTCGCCGGACATCGACGGCAGATGCTCATGCTCGGTCGGCGGGCGCATGAAGGCATCGCCCTTCTTCAGCTTCGGGCCCGGCTTTACGCTGCCATCGGCCATCTTGTAGGAGAGCTGATTGGGCTTGATCACATAGACCGCGATATGCGGATGCGTGTGCATCGGGCAGGTCTCGCCTTTCTTTTGCGTGAAGTGCAGGATGCGTGCCTTGTCATCTTCAGAGAGCACACGGAAGTTCTTCGGACAGGCAGTCACGGCATCAACTGCATAAGCGGACAGGCCTGGCAACAGCAGGGCGGCGGCAAGCAGGATCTTCTTGGTCGAGGACATCGGCTTCTCCTTTTGATTGTTGTTTGAGGACACTCACTGCTCAGGCAAGGCCATGGCGCCTGCTGCGGCCCCGATGGCTCGGCACTTGACTGCGTGCCGGGCCCTGCCGTCAGAACCACGCTAAGCGAGTCGAGGCCGACATCGCAAGCTTGCCGAAGCGGCAAGGCTCCGCCATACCTCGGGAGGCCGGCGTGCTCATGAAATAATCCGCACTGGCAGCAAGACCTGCCGAAAAAACAATACGGACCAACACCATGACGGATACTTCCCCCTCGATCGAGGCAGCGCTGGCGCTGCTGCGCAACCATCCCGACTATCGTGTGCTGTCGCGCATACCCGAGCGCACGCATTATGCGGAAGCAGGCAAGCACACCGTGCGCAAGGGCGTGATACTCGACACCGAGACTACCGGCAAGGTCGCCGGCAGCGACAAGATCATTGAGCTTGGCATGGTCGCATTCGAATATGACGCAGAGACCGGACAGGCCTTTCGCATTCTGGGCAGCTTCAATCAGCTGGAAGACCCGGGCATGCCCATACCGCCGGAGGCGACTGCCGTCAACGGCATCACCGACGAGATGGTGGCCGGCAAGCATATTGATGATGATGCCGTCGCCGACTTCATGAAAGACACGAGCCTGGTCATCGCGCACAACGCGCGTTTTGATCGTGGCTTTTGCGAGGTGCGCTTCCCGCTATTCGAGAACTATGCGTGGGGATGCTCGTTCGAGGAAGTAGCCTGGGACGAGGAAGGACTGGGCTCGGCCAAGCTGGAATTCATTGCCTACAAGTTCGGCCTGTTTTATGACACGCATCGCGCCGTGAGCGATTGCCGGGCGCTGCTGGAGATCTTGCAGCATCCGCTGCCGAATTCGGGCGAGCCGGCGCTGAAGTCACTGGCGGCCTTCGTCAACCGCAGTACCTGCACGATACGCGCGCTGAACTCGCCATTCAGCACCAAGGACGCGCTGAAAGGGCGAGGCTATCGGTGGGATGCAGAGATCAGGACGTGGCACACCACGGTGCTCAGCCGCACGGCGATGGAAGAAGAAATCGCCTGGCTGAAGGAACACATTTACAGCGGAAACACTGCAACGCTGGAGTTCGAGGTGTCGGATGCGATGAACCGCTACTCTGGCCGTCCGGGCAAGGTGCAGTCCAAACACTACTAG
>JACCDS010978918.1_pt1 | contig 11126 bp, 12 predicted proteins | sample 7446441 | NCBI WGS metagenome assembly JACCDS01 (sample SAMN15323445, study PRJNA562643) | freshwater metagenome | isolation source: river surface water | place: USA:Blue River Watershed | collected 2017-08-17 | reverse complement strand
GCGACCTTCACTTCCCACGCCGATCAACTCGACAGCCATGCTCACGCTGCGCAGCGCGCTCTTGGCCAAGTCGATCAGTGTGTCCATGCAGTGCCTCGTTGGGAAAACCCGCAACTGGACTGTATGCCGGAAGTCGCTTCCCTGGCAAACCGCGCTGGCTGGGCATCCCAGCCACGACGGACCTCAGGTCCAGGCTGCTTCCACTCCGAGGCGCGTCCACTGGGCCTCGCGCGCGCGATCCACGGCCTCGAACTCTCAACCAACACTGCGCTCGCGGCATGACCCATCCACTGAGCAATCTTGTCCGCTTGCTGGCGGTACGGCGCCTCACTCACTTGAGATTTCTCGGGCTGGTGGCCCTTGTGCAGCTTGCTGGTTGCGGAGGCAGCTCAGGTGATCAACTGACCACGCCGCTGTTCGAGGGGTATGGCCCCAGCAGTCCCTCGACCTGTCCAGCTGCTCGACTCAGCGACATCTGGTTCGATTCCCGCCTCGGCTGCGTCAGCCCGGGACAGCTGTTCCTGAGCCAGCAGGCCGCAGTCGGTGCGCGTGCCGATCGGGCCTACATGTTCGGACAGGAGACGCTCGACAACTCACAAGCGAACGTGCTCGGTGCTCGCGTGCAGCGGCACTTCAAGTACGCCCTCTGTCTGCGCAACGCGCCTGCTGACCTGGCGCCGCTGATTCTGGCTGGTGACCTGAGCAATGCGTTGGGGCTGACGCTCTTGCTGTCTGGGCGGCGCTTCTACCCAAGCGGCGTCTCCGCGAGCAGCTTTTCCTACGGGGGAATCATCGATGTGCACACGCTGCAGCAGGCCTGCGACCCGTCTCGACATCCCCTGATCGCTGACTTCGCCAGCCTACGGCTGGAGAGCGTGAATCCAGGCGCGCTCGCGCAGGTCCAGATCTTCGATCGATAGGCCGCATGTTCCCCATCGACAGACTGGCAGTGGTTGGCCTGTGTTCGCTTCGGACAGCGGAAGCCTTCAAGCCATCAGGGCCGAACCGGCCGGCTCGACTGCTCTGCCGGGACGCGCACGGAGTTCAGACCGAGCCGACGATCGCCTCCAGCGAAATGATCGACAGGTCCGGAAACCGACAGGCAAGCGACCACCAGCGCTCGCGTTCACCCAGCAGTAGATTGCCCACCATCGCCTGCCAGGCCTGCCTCACGTCGTCGCGGGTGTCGTCGCCAGGCAGCCGCGGGCGGCCCACGGTCAAAGAGGCGGCGCGTACCTGCTTGCGGTCCCGCCGGACCTCGGCCTCCGCAAGGCTGAAGAGCTTGGCGACCAGGCGTACCGAAGCGCCACGCCGAACGAAAGACTCGTATTGCTCCCGGTCCGACTTGGTTCGGTCGACCCGTCCAAGGTCCACGGCGAGCTGATGAAAGTCGATGTGAATCGACAGGCCCATGTGCCCGCTGGCAAACCTCGCCGCCTCGGAGAGGGTGAGATTGCGCAGCCTTTCCAGGGCCTCCGGCGACAGCCCGGCCGCGACCAATTGCGCAAGCTGGCCCGGATCCACCGTCTCAAGGTGAGAAACAAACTGGCCGATGAGGGAGACACGCGTCGCGAAGTCCCTGACCGGAATGGATGTCTTCGCGGCTGGTTGCCTGACTGTCAAGTCTGCCGCGTCGCCTTTGTGTGCCGCGTGAGCACTGGTTGCGATGAGTCCCAATTGATTGCGCCCAATTTTCCGAAGCTCGGCGACCTGCGCGGCATTCGCGCGCGGGTCCAGCGCGCGGTCGACGCGCGATCTGCCGAGGTTTTTTGCTCCTTGTTGGCAGGGGGAGCGGGTTCTTTTTCGGTCTGTTCGGCAATCGTTGCCGGTTTGGACCTAGCCTCCTGGCGAAATTTCATCAATTGGCCGTATCTCCAGCAATGGCAGGGCATTGCCATTGACACTTCGGTCAAGGTATGGCAATCGATTGTTTCCGGGGCAGCTCTTGGCCGCGCCTAGGTTCCAGGCGTACATGGACCTGGCCGAGTCGGAAGACCTGGTCACCTTCAGGCGTCGTCTTGTCCGCCTCGCGGAGAGCTTGGGCTTTCCGCTGGCCAACGCGACCGCAGTGACGGTGGATGCCGCTTCGCGGAAGGTGCGCCTGGAGTCGGTGCGCAACGCTCCGCAGGCCTGGGAGAACAAAGTCTGGGACAAAGAAGCCGCCGCCAGAGATCCCACTCTGCAGCTCTGCCGATCCAGCGTGAAGCCGTTCACCTACGACCAGGCGCTCTACGTCGGTCGCGGGGCAGGTGACCTTTGGGAGGAGCAGGCGCCTCACGGCTACCGCACGGGCATCAACGCGGTCCTGCACCTGGGGCAGGGCCGGCACTTTTATGTTGGTATGGACCGAGACGAGCCGCTGCCTGGTGATCCAGACGCACTGATGCGCATGCTGGCTGACCTCCAGTTCATGGCTGCATTCGTACAGGACGCGGCTTTCCGGCTCTTGCTTGCCAAGCAATTCAGCTTGTCCAGCGGGGGCCTGTCTCCGCGAGAGCGCGAGGTCCTGGCCTGGGCCTCAGCCGGCAAGACCGCATGGGAGACCGGTGCCTTGCTGTCGATCTCGGAACACACGGTCAACAAACATCTCGCTGCTGCAGCCAAGCGGCTGGGTTGCGTCGGGAAGGCGCAGACGATAGCCAGAGCACTGGCGCTGGGAATACTGTGACCTCTCCGAACTTCCTGATTTCACAGTGGCCAGAGACCGAACTGGTCGCCGAGGACCTGGATGCGGCTGTGCTTCAGCCGCAGAGCTGGCATCACTTCGCTTCCAGTTGCCTGCAACAGACCCGGACAGATCAACCTCGCGAGGGCACCACGGTCTGGGTGTCGGCGGTCAGCCCAGTGCGAGCCGCAATTGCCTGGGGATGGACCGAAATGGCAGAAGGCGTCCTCGTTCTCCAGAACCCAAACGCGCTGGTTGCCAACTTCCAGGTGTCTGTATCCCCACAGGGGATGGAGAAGCTCGAAGCGGATCGTCGCCTGCTGCTGCTGCTCAACATCATCGTGAACGGCCTGAACTGGCAGGCCAAGGTGTTGGCGGAGTTGCGTGGCGAGCCAAGCGTCGCCGCGCCCCAAGTCCTGGGAACAGCGCTATGAGATGGGACACTGGCTAGCTGCAACAGCCAAGGCAGCTAAGCCGCCAGCAGCTGCGGCTGTGGCCAACGGGCGTCCCTGACATGTTGTTGCCAGGGCAGCGCGAAGATGACCTCGTGGAGTTTGAGCAGGCGTCGGGACTCCGGCAGTGCTTGCCCGTCGAGGTCGATCAGCTCCAGATTGGACAGCAGGATCATTGGGTCGCCCATCGCGACAACTCGGCGACGTACCGTGACCCACTCCCAGGCAATGCCAAGCCGACTCCCATTAAGATCACAGCCCCACACCGTGCTTCCGCAAGAGGGCTCCTGAATGCCTGGATTGAGCTGCAGTGATGTGCCCCAGTGGCGGAAGCATGGGATCGCGCCAATCAACTCGGGAATGGTCGCATGTGCTTTAGGCAACGTGAAGATCTGCCAGCTGTGACTGAGCATGTGGGACTCTCCTGGGGCTTCGGTGATGGTCGAGTGTTTCCCACTCGTCCGCGGGGCCGCAAGCTCTAAACACTGCTAGGTTCACTCTCAAGTGCGTGAACTTCGACACCAGGAGTTCGTGGCCGTCGGGATGGCCTCGACGCTGCGCTCGTTCGAGAACGGGCTGGTGTACATCGCCGAACGCATGGAGTTCGGCCACATCAATGCCGCACTGGTGATTGAGCAAGGGCAGATGGATCCGATCTTCCTGGCGTTGGGCAATACCCCGGTGGAGTTCCTGAACGCGTCCAAGAACGTCGACAACTCCAAGCGCGACCCGGTGCTGCAGAAGATGAAGAAGCTCAGCGTGCCCTTCATCTATGACCAGGCGACCTACGTCGACAGCGGTGCCGGCGATCTGTGGGAAGAGCAGGCGGCGCACGGGTTCCGGACAGGAGTCTCCGTTGCCCTGCACCTGCCCGGTGAGAAGCACTTCCTGCTGGGTGTGGACCGTGCCCAGTCCTTGCCGGACGACGACGTCGAGCTCACGCGAATGATGGCGCAGCTCCAGTTGCTGGCAGTCCACGCGCAGGATGCCGCGCTCCGGCTGATGACCAAAGGTACGCTGGACGCGGAGATCCGTTTGACGCAGCGCGAGACCGAAGCACTGAAGTTGACCATGGATGGGTTCACCGCGGCGGCCATTGCCGACCGTCTCAACGTCAGCGAGTCCACGGTGCAGTTCCACCTGACCAACGTGCGCAAGAAGTTCGGTGCCTCCAGCAAGCACCAGGCCGTGCTGAGGGCCATCCAGCTGGGCTTGATCTGAGGCTGGACCTCCGGGGCTTGGACGCCGGTCCAAGTCCTTGGGCTGATCGGCGGGGCTCTGGAACCTATAAGTTCTTGCAGTTACGCGAAGGCCTCAAGGCTGCTGCAATCTCTCCTGTTCGGGGCGTCGCCCTGGTCTGCTTGGAGAGTTGCTATGTGGGAAATCATCTTGGAAGCCTTCGGCATGAGCTTTCCGCGCACGGGCGGTTGGTAACCCGTAGGCCTGCCAAGCGGCGGCTCAGTGCGAGGCGTAGCAAGCAGCTGGTGAGCCGGTTGCGAATGGCGCGAGCCCGTTGAGCCGCTCAGGCTTGTGGCATGCCGAAGTGGCGCCACTCAAATCGGTCGTCACCATGGACCATGCGCACGGCGTCCTTCGTCGTGCGGCAATGCCATGTCTGCTGTGAGTCCAGCTGAATGGCAGTCAAGGCCGTGGGCGTGAGCACGGCACAGCACAGGCCCCCGCGGTCGCGCGCGGACTCATAGCGCAGCCACTGGACGCTCCGGCCCCTGGCAGCTTCGCCCAGGGCTTGCGTCTGGCTGTAGTCCGCGGAATCAAGCCACGCGGACCGCTGCTGCGCCCAAGGGTTGGCCGTCAGGTCCACGGCAATGCCTTGCACCGTGGCGCAGAACACGGTGTGCTCGGTCAGCAAGTCGTCGCTTCGCAGGCCGTCGCTGTCGACCAGGAACCGCCAGCGCCAGTAGGCCACCTCTGCGCAGGCCGTCTTGACGGTGGCAGCGCCATACCAGACCCCCCGCGTCCCGCCGCGTCTGAAGCGGCTGCCATGGGGGGACCGGTACCTGAAGGGCGTCGTCAACAGGTAGTGACGGCCTTCTGAACCTGCGGCCAGTGGAGGTTTGCTCTTCTCCAGCAGTTGCTCAAGGACCGCCTGCTCGTCCAGCGTGTCGACCAACCGCATGGTCGCGACCACATGCTGTGCCTCGACGGCACGCCAGGCCGTCATGCCCAGGGGGTGGGCGCTGGCCCACCAGTCCTCGCTCCACGCCGGCGTGATCACGAGACGGCACGCATGCCGTCGAGATAACCCAGCGTGGCCACCAGGCCTTGCACGGTCTCAATCAGATCCTTGGGCCTGCCACCGAGCGCAGCGTTGTGGGTCGTCATCCAGGCCGCACGCTTGCCATCGTCGTTCCCGACCATGGCGTCCAGTGAACGGTAGACCCGCACCAACAGCGTGGCCAGTTCACCTTCCTTGGAGGCCGGCGGCAGAGGCCTCTCGCCGCGCAACACGCGGGACACCGTAGGTTCGCTCACGCCGATGATCCGGGACAAGGCTGCGCCGGACAGGCCGAGCAATGCCGCTGACCGGGCTGTGGCCTTGGCGAGCACGGTGCCGGGGTCGAGCTGGGGCTGCACTTGGCTTGGAAGCATGGGCAGAATTCTTTCAGGAGAAAGCCAGGACAAACAATAGCAAATTTTTAGCCCAACTCGACATTCCCGCCTGAACTTAAGCAGCAGTCCCTCAACACGGGCCAGGGTCAGACTCTGGAGCTGCCACATGGCGTACAATTTTTGCCAAATGGCAGGAGCAACTGCATGAAGTCGTCTGGCCAAGGTTTGATCACGAAGCCCAAGAAGGTCGCACCCCGGGCTGTCGCCGCCGCAAGCCCAGGGGCGAGCGCGCTCAACGCTGTGCCCGGAAAGGTCCACGCGGTCACAGACAAGAAGGCTGCGCCAGCGAAGGTCATCTCCGGCAGGAAGCCGGAGCGGCAAGCCGGTGTGCTTCTCGCGCTCGCTGGCTCGGGTGTCATGGCCCACGATGCGGTGATGAAGGGCGTGTCCGGCCGGGCGCTGACCCGCATTTGGGAGAGCACCAAAGATGCATTGCCTGCTGAGGCGATCTTCCGAGCCATTGGTGTGAGCGCGCGCACTGCACACCGCATCAAGACCGATCCGGACAAGCCGTTGGATGCGCGCACGACGGATGGGATCTACAGGCTCGAGTCCGTGCGAGCGTTGGCAGAAGACGTGCTTGGCAGTTCAGAGCTCGCCGTCGACTGGCTGAATACCGAGGCGATGGGTCTGGAGTTCAGGAAACCGATCGACCTGGTGAGTACCTCGCCCGGTGCCGAAGCCGTCAAGGTCCTGTTGCAGCGAATGAAGTACGGGGTCTACGCTTGATCCCGCTGCCGGCGTCTTTGGGGGGCACAGGGGCGATTGCTGGATGGACGCTGCAGGACGCACGTCATGCCGCCACCTGGAGCTCAGGCGTCGGCTCGGCTACCTATGGTGGCCGATGGAATTCGATCGGCAAACACGTGATCTACGCAGCACTGGACCCCGCAACCGCCATTCTTGAGGTGGCGGTGCATAAGGGCTTCAAGGTGCTCAATACGGTCGCTCACAACCTCCACTCGTTCACGATCGCCGACCCGAGTCTGGTCCGCGTTGTGCAGCCGAGCGATGTTCCCAATCCTCATTGGCTCCACCCAATTCCGCCGCACAAGGACCAGCAGGAGTTTGGTGACCAACTGGTTGACGCTCACCCGTACGTGCTCCTGCCCAGCGCGGTAAGCGGGCACTCGTGGAACCTGCTCGTCAACGTGACGACGGCGTTGCCGCTGATGACCGACATCCGATCCGAGCGCTTCGCGCTGGACCCTCGGCTTAGGGCCAAGCATTGACTCAGCAACACTTGGTCTTGAGGTCCTTCAGCCACACGCGGGCGGTGCTCTGGCCGCGGCGACCTATCGAGCGCTGAGCAGTTCCCGGTCCTGAACTGCCGACCTGTGCCCGCCAGGGGCAGACGGTGTCGCATCGCCCTACAAGCGCGGGCATGGTCCTGCGCGCGGCGCTGCCGAACATGCTTCGCGCGGCCACTTGCAGCGCGGGCCGAGAAACCGAGGCGGCTGTTCAAGGCGGCAAGGGCCACCGACCCTCGCAAGCATCAGGGCGAACCCTAGCTGCACGGGTGTGCAGGTGACGCCACCTCAAAGACTGATCAACATAACGCTGACAGTCAGCAGATAGGTGATTGATTCATGCGCTTGTTTTCCGGACTTCTCCCCATAGCTGCAGGTTCTAGCCAAGACTTCCGCCGTTGCATGCGGCTCAGCCGTCGGCGACTGCTCGTAGGCGCGACGCATTGGCTTTTGCTGCGTGAAGCCCCAGCGCGACAGGTACAGCCCCATCGTGCGCACCGACAACTCGATGCCGAAACGCTCCCGGATCAGTTCGGCCACCGCCTGGCGCGCCCACAGCGCGTAGACCAGTTTAAGTTGGTCTGTCGCCTTGTCCGCGATGAGCTTGCGAACCTCGACTTCCTGCTCAGCGAACAGCAGCCGCTTGTCGCCTACCTGCCGACCGCCCGGCGCGCCCTTCAGCGCCGCCGCGCCATCAGCCCCGCGACGATTGCAGATGTCGAACACACCGGTACGGCTCAACCCGGTCTGCGCAGCAATTTCGTCGTAGGTCAGGTCGGACTTACGCCGCCGTATCACATGGACCCGCCTCTCGTGCCGCGCCTCGCGCGACAGCGATCTCATGTCGGTTGCTTGCATCAATCCAACATGATGGCGCATCGCCAATATATAAATACATTGATGCCGAATCAATAAGCGAGAAGTCCAGATGAAGAGTCGTCTCACTTCCGCTGCAGCTTTTGATTCAGCTAGGTTTCCTGGCTTGCCTCAACTTTGCGGTGTTCTGAAGTGGTCAAAGCAGGTCCTCGGCAGGCCTCACGGCCGCAGATCAATGGTGTCAGCAATAGCTCTCGCCGTGGTTCTCGCCTCGCTGCCGCGGCTAGCTACCTCGGCGACGCGTAGCATCGAAGTTGAGCCTCGGGTATTTTGGTTTAGTTCAACACCCGGCTTTGGGGGCGACACCATGACCCAGCCTTCTTGGTCAGTAGGCGGCAACGTGCCGCCATCCTGGCCGCGGAGTGCATTAGAAGCTTGCACATATATCTCAAACTGGCGAGGACAAGTGCTCGGCAGCACGGGTGGAGCATTCGCATCAATATCCACCCAGGATGGCCCCAATCTTTTTGGCTGTCTTGCCGGCACTCAACTCGCGCCGTCGGTAGTGAATTTTGATCCACCATCTCGGTTCGGATCCGTCTACAAAGAAGGTGACTGTAGAACCTACATACCCGAATGGACGTCGTATGGCTTTGTATTTCGTCGCTCGGACTTAACGCCGTACTGCGTGGCAACTTGCGATTCAGGAACGGTGTGGAGTCAGCGCCTTTTTAGGTGCGTTCCCGGGAATTCGATTCGTAATCGGGTTAAAGATCGGCCACTTGATTGCCCTGCCGCTGGAAATCCGATCTATCCACTCACGGGCGCAAAGAGGCAAAGTCAGAGTTTGGGTATCAAGATAGGCACTTTGGACTTAACAGCGATTTACGACAATCGCCGGAACCTGCCAATTTTCCAAGGCGGCGACGGTTGGCTTGGTGGCGACGAAGCATTCTTTGGAGGGAATTGGTTCAACGTCCTCAGCCAGTCCTTGCTGGTACAAGCGAGTTCTGCGAGCGGCGAGAAATCTGTCCTTGTAAGCCGCGGTGACGGAGTTTGGGAAACTCTACAAGGGTCGGACATTTCCAACCTTCGAGGAGACTCTTATCGCGGTTCGGTTGCAAAGTTCGACTACACCGGATGGCGACTAGAAGATCGAGCCAACGCCAGAATCTCGTACTTTGGCCAAGCGCTGTCTGGCGGCGCAATGGGCCTATCAAGAATCCAAGACGCATCTGGGCAGTCAATTTCGCTTGCTTACAGCGACAACTCCACAACAGCTGGCATCGCGCCGTGGCCTGGTCTTGTAATTGCAGCGACGGACACTTTTGGGAGAATCACGCAATTCTCTTACACGGTTAACAATGTTACCGGCACCGCACATGTCTCTCGTATTGTCGATGCGCGAGGGTTTGCAACGATGCTGACATATACAGATCAGGCAAACATTAGAACCATAACTTGGCCGGATGGATCTGTCTTAAGGTTCGAATACGAACGGCCCGATTTACCTTGGGCGTTGACTGGAGTCGTCGACGAGATGAGCCAGCGCTATTCAACTTACCGGTATGACAGCGTCGGCCGCGCAATTTCCACCGAGAAAGCAGGTGGCGTTTCGAGGTTTAGTGCTACTTGGGCGACTCCACCATCACGTTCTGTCCTAGAGGTCGTGCAGTCGAACGGAACCCTTTATCGTGAGCATGGCTGGGAGGCGCCAACAGGGGTAACGTTGACGACGCCTCGGGGCACCTCGATAAGTTACGGTTCGACGCTAGTAGATGGTGTGCCAAGGCTGTCTGTTGCGAGCCAACCGGCTGGTAGCGGTTGTGCCGCATCAACATCGAGCCGGTCCTACGACCTCAATGGAAATGCAGCGACACTCGATGACTTCAACGGAAGCAGAGTTTGTAAAGCTTTCGATTTGAGCCGCGACATCGAAATCTCTAGGCTTGAGGGACTGCCTGCCGGGGCGTCCTGCACGGCGCTTGCTCTGCCGCAGATCCCTGTGGGGAGCCGTAAGGTCAGTACTCAATGGCATCCGGATTGGGATCTGAAGACGCGTGTTGCCGAACCTGGCCGCATAACCACCTATGTCTACAACGGCCAGGCCGACCCATATGCTGGTGGTGTGCTGGCCAGTTGCGCACCAGCGAGTGCCCTATTGCAGGACGGCAAGCCGATAGCTGTGCTGTGCCGCCAAGTGGAACAGGCTACTGCGGATCCCGATGGTGCTGCCGGCTTTGCAGCCGCGGCGCGAGCCGGGGTGGCACCGCGCGAGCAGCGCTGGACCTACAACGCGTCCGGCCAAGTGCTGACTCATGACGGTCCACGCAACGACGTTGTCGACATCACCTACTACGAGTACTACACGGACACCAGTTTTTCTGGCGCGGACCCAAACGCGACAGGTCACAGCCGTGGGGACCTGATGCGCGTCATCAACCCTGCAGGTCACACTACGCAATACACCTTGTATAACAAGGCTGGTCAACTGGTGCGGAGCGTTGATCCCAACGGCGTGGTCAGCGACTACGCTTATGACGCCCGCGGCCGTCTTACGAGCCAAAGTGTGTCAGGGCAAGCAACCGTGTATGCATGGTGGCCGACGGGCCTGATCCAGCGCATTGCAGCTCCAGATGGCAACTGGACTTATTTTGAGCATGACGCGGCTCATCGGCTCTGGCGCGTGAGCGACAACTCGGGCAATAGCATTGTCTACACGCTAGACAACGAGGGTAACCGCACCGCCGAAAGCGTGGTGGATCCCACGGGCACCCTCAGACGCCACGTTGCCCGCGGAATAGACGCTCTGGGCCGAGTCGATCAAGTCACCGGCAGGGAGTGAGGCGATGATGCGCATCAGCTCTTTGGCAGGGCTCATCATCAGTCCGCCCATTGGTCACCCGATCCTGTTTGTGGCGCTGAGCGCCCTGAGCGCAGCCCAAGCCCAGACCCTACCCCCGCCACCGGTCTCCCCTCCACCCATCGAGCGGCTGGAGTACGACGCTCAGGGCAACCCCACGCGCCGAGTGCTGGCGCCTAGCGTGGCCAACTTGGCCAACAGCACCGGCTACGACCGCCTGGGACGCGCCACCACCAGCACCGACGCCCGCAACAAGACCACGCAGATGGCCTACGACGGGCGCGAGAACCTGCTGCAAGTGGTCGACCCAAGAGGCCTGGTTACCCAGTATCCCCGCACCGGCCTGGGTGAAGCCACCGGGCTGATCAGCCCCGACACCGGCACGGCCAGCCACACCTTGGACGCAGCCGGCAACCTCCAGACCCGTACGGACAGCCGCGGCGTCCTCG
>JACCDS010376973.1_pt1 | contig 11129 bp, 8 predicted proteins | sample 7446441 | NCBI WGS metagenome assembly JACCDS01 (sample SAMN15323445, study PRJNA562643) | freshwater metagenome | isolation source: river surface water | place: USA:Blue River Watershed | collected 2017-08-17 | reverse complement strand
GGCGCTGCGGGCCAAGGTCACGCTGGTCGCCGTGTAGCTGCAGCCGTTCTTGGGGTCGGTACCGTCGGTGATTTCGGTGCCGTTGGTCACGCCGTCGCCGTCGCAGTCGGCTGCGTTCCAGGCGGCGCTCCGGGCGAGGGTTACACTTGCAGCATTGTAGCTACAGTTGTTGAGCGGGTTGGTGCCGTCAGTCTTCTCGGTTCCGTCTTTCACGCCGTCGCCGTCAGAGTCGGCGTTGCGTGGATCCGTTCCGTCGGTGATTTCAGTGCCGTTGTTGACGCCGTCGTTGTCGCAATCGAGTGCATTCCACGCGGCGCTGCGAGCCAAGGTCACGCTGGTCGCCGTGTAGCTACAGCCGTCTTTTGGGTCGGTGCCATCTGCAAGTTCAGTTCCATTGGTTACGCCGTCGCCGTCGCAATCGGCTGCGTTCCAAGCGGCGCTGCGGGGCTTACTGACGTTGATCTGGTTGTAGCTACAACCGTTATTTGGGTCGGTGCCGTTGGATGTTTCAATTACGTCGGGCACACCGTCTCCGTCCGTGTCAACAGATTGTTGGGTAACTACAGCGTTAAGTACAGCATCAACGGGGTCTGAGGACGAGTTAATCGTCGAGTTGTTGGTAAATACCGACTCAAAACCGGGTAGAATTAAGAAGTACGCTACACCAGTGGTCGTGTTGCTCCCCGCCGGATTCACCTCCACCATGTAAAGCGCTTGGTCCGTGCTGCCGGATTTTACGGGTCGAGTAATGACCGCATTGATGGTTTGCTGTACCCCATTTACCGTGTAGGTTAGCGTACCCGCAACGTTGTTACCCGAAAAGGTAACGTCGTTTGGGTTGAGCGAGGTAAACGTGAACGATGTTGAATTCAGCGGAGTTCCAATGCTGATCGAGCTTGTTTCAAGCGCATAGCTTGTGCCAACTCCGATATATGCTTTGTTGAAGGTAAAGCTTACGGCAAGTGCGTTGGTTGCGCTTGCTAAAAGAACACATAATGCTATTATTCTCTTCATGATGATTTTGCTACGAAAATTTTACGTCAGTTTGTCGCGGGCTACAAGGGTGCGATTAAGGTGGAAATGTGATTGAACGTCGGTACAACGAGTTCAATGGGTACTAGCGGTTCAAACAGCGTTGAATGGCTATTTGATGGCACACAGCACAAATCCAGAAAATGCTTCAAGTAGGTTTGGGTTTATCAGGGATATGCAAAAGTCTGTTAACCAACCGCAATTTGATGAAGTCTCGCGGGCGTGTGGTAGAAAAATGCCACATTTGTGAAAAATTTATGAACTATTTATGATAATCTTGGTAGTATGAATCGGCTCACACTTTTCATCTTTTGCTGGGCTTTTACTGCGATCAGCATGTATTCTGGTGTCGAGTCAATTGATCCAAAATCTAAGGCGGTAAAGGATCGGCATTCTGTCATAAAGGCTTTCTGCGACAGTGATTTGTCTGTCTTTAAAGCCCAGATCAACAAACGATTTGAAGGTCAAAGTCACGATGCATCGTGCCGTACCCGAATGCTTTATTTGGAAACTGCGTTAGATTGCTCGTTGAAGCCGGAGGTCCGCACTTGGATTTACCGAGAGTCGCAGTCTCATTGGAGCTGTATGGAGCCCGCGCAGCAGTATTACTTCATTAGTAGCCGAGGCCAGTACTTTTATTCGATTGGTCGTTTAGATTCATCGCTCTACTTCACGAACCAAGCGACGGAGCTTGCGCTAAACGAATTAGACACCGCTCGGTTTTTTGTTGGGCTGAGTAATCTGTCAGCGCTTTTTACCGAAATCAGATGGCACCCTGAGGCGCTTTCGTCTTCATTGTGGGCATACGACTTGTCGCTCGCCTCGGGGGACACTGCCTCGTTGTTTTTTGCCTACGTGATCAACAACCTTGTTTCAGGGTACCTGGATATGGGGCACGTGGAACATGCTCAAGCACTTGGCCCTCGTTATTCGCAAGTGATTGATCAATTTGGAAATCAGGAACTACGTGACCTAAAATTTTTAAATGATTTCAGATTGAGGTGCCTGTTAGATGGTCAGGATGGCTACAGTCTTTGGAAAAAGGAACGTACCAACGTTTCGGACTCGATGAGGTGTAAGATGGCATATTATCTGTCGCGGCATTCGTCCGAACTAGACCCTGAACAGCGACATGATTTTGAATTGGCAGTGGTTTCGATGCTTGTAAATCGATCAATAGATCCTCAAGTCAAATTGAATTATGTGGTGCCATCACTGAACGCATTTACGACGATTCCTGTTGATGCTCGCAAGGAGCTTCTTGAATTGGAATTGGTCGTCTTGAAGTCAAAAAATGTCTTTGTAAATCGGGATTTCTATGAAGTCATGGCCCATTTACTTCAGTCGAGTGAGTACTGGGAAAAGTACCGAAGTGCCGTGAACGATGGGGATTCAGCCTCAGCATTGTATGCCGTAGTATACTCCAATATCCTTCGAACGATTAACAGCGAGGCCTTAAAGGAACATCGGGCCGCTACCTATGGAACCTATTTAATCAAGGTGGGGAAGGTGATGTTTGCTGTCGGAGGCTTTTGCCTAATTACACTTGGTGTGGGATTGATCTGGCTCGTTCGTTCAAGAAAAAAAGCGGGTCAAGCTTTGGATGCTCTTAAAAGTTCACAGCATGCGTTGCGCGAAACGGAGGTGAGGTACTCGATTCTAATCGACCAAATCAAAGAGCTTGCGAGCCACAAGGGTGTAAGTGTCCGAATCTCGAGCATTAGCGCGATTCTGGATTTACATACAGGTGAAGAGGTAAAGGAGCGTGAACAGATTAAATCGTGGATGGAGAAATTTAAGTTAACTCGTACAGAGGCAGAGGTATTGGCACGTATCGCATTGGGATGGACGAATGCCGATTTAGTGGCGGAACTCAATCTAGCAAAGTCCTATATTCACAACATTCGGGGCCAATTAAGGAAAAAGCTTCATGTTCCTAAAAAGCTCACTTTAGAAGAGTTTGCTGAGCGATTAGTAGGTTAATCAAAAGAGCAATTTCTATTTTTATAACGGTCTAGATGACAGGCTTATAATGGAATTTCGGTAATGAGCTAGTGCGAATGTGAGCCGTGAATTACACTTTAATTTAGTTGGCCAACAAGAATTCCATTATTTTTGGACTAAATAGTGGAGTTTGATGCGAATTGGTAGTTTTTTGTTAACGTCATGGTTACTATGGGGTTGTAGTTTTTTAACCGCGAAGGCTACCAATTTCCCAGCGCCTTGGCAAGGGCGGTTCAAACAGCTCTCAGAGCTTGAGTCAAAAGGTGCGCATGCGGAGCTACTTAACAAGTTGGCTAACTGGAGAAATGAGGCACGCGAAGCTTCCTGTGAAGTGCGGGCATTGTGGACAGAGTATGCGGTCAAATTCAGTCCTTTAGGTCCAGAGCGGGACCGAATGATTTTAGAATTTCGGCAGTTAAACGACTGCATTGCCCCCAAAGACCGCTTCATTTCGGGCACGGCGTTGGGCGCATTGTACTACAATGCCGGTGTTTTTGATAGTTCGTTTTATTCGTTTACCGATGCATTTACCGCGGCATCAATAAAGCGCGATACAAATGCCATGGTGCTGACATTGAGCAATTTGGCTGCGCTGTATTCAGAGATGAATTGGAAGGTTGAGGCGCTGTCAACCGCCCTGCGTGCCTACACCATTGCGAAGCAATCCGCGAAAATTAGTGACCAGACGCGGCTATACTTGAATAACAACGTCGCAGGATTGACGTTGGATCTTGGCTACGTAGATCGTGCGCGGGTAGTGCTAGAAGATTACAACATAGAAGATCTGAAGCCCGGGGCTGCGGAGATTCATGTGCTGCGTGCAGTGAATGCAGCGCGGATTAAAATTCACGATGCGAAAGGCAATACTAGAAAGCTTTTGCGCGTGCTTGACGAGGTGGAGGTGAGCTCGTCAGCATGGGTGATGGTGTCTGCGTTTATTGTGAACGACTCTCTTTGTCCGTTGGAAGTTCACTCAGCTATTCACGACGAATACGTACGACAGGCGGATGTCTTTATTGCAGACACCCATGTGTTTGTCAATTTCGGACTACCCGCATTGGGGGCGATTGCCCTGCAGCAGCGAGTAGATGAAGGGCTACGTGTAAAAGCTACGTTACTGCGGCCGTGGGTGGACGCCCTACCGCTGGGCGCAACCCGGCAAGGCTACTTGTTGGCTATGGCTCAAATGTTTAAACTTTCCGATTACTGGCAGGACTACTGGAAGGAGTCTGAGGAGATAGAGCGAAGAGATTTGAAGTACGCGGACCTACAAAATGAGGTTTTAAGGGCTTTTAACAAGCAAGTGGGCATTGAAAATTCCGTATTGACGGAGCTTGAAGTGAGTAAAATGTTGGTTCGTGGGTTGATTTTGGTCGCATCGATTCTTTTAGCCATTGCACTTGGACTCTTTTTTTGGGCCAATAGCCGGTACCGCAAGTCGCTTCGGGAGCATCGGGGGCTGGTTGCGGAAAACGAACGGATGGTGAAAGACTACGTGGTGCAAGTCAACTACCTCGAAGAGCTTAAGGCCCTCGTGCGCAGAGCGGGCAAAACAGTGAGTACCGATTCCTTGGACGATTTGGTGAACCGAATGGAGCGCGACCGCCCGTCGGCCTTGGCGAACATCCCGGATTCCGCGCTAAGAGAATTCGACTTGACTCCGACGGAGGCTAAAGTACTTCTTCAGTTGGCGTACGGGTACCGCAATGCGGAAATTGCGCAGATGCTCAATATTAGTAAGTCCTACATTCACAACGTGAGGAGCAAGCTGCGCCATAAACTTCCACTTCAGCCTGACGAGGAACTGGAAGATTTTGCGGTTGCCTTGCGAAAGACCCACGAGGCTACCAAGTAAGGCTGAGGCTCGCGTACTTCTTGGTAAACGGAATCCAAACTTCGCTGTGCCAAGTTTCTAAGGCTTTGCGTTCGGTGTCGGACGCGGCCTTGGCCGCCTTCCACGCGTTGAGTACGTTGGCTGAAGGTGCGCCGCGCAGTCCCCAGTAGTGGTTTGCAAACTGACCGTACTTCCAGTCCCAGGTTTCGGGTTGTTCGAAGTAGCCTTTGACGTCCTCCTTGCCAAACAACGCCATTCGGCGGTCTTCGATCGATTTGAGTTGGGCTTTGAGGTCGGCCTGTAGTTCTTTGGTTTTGACCGAGTCGTCCACGGCGGCTACCCATTTTTCGAGCACATCGAGTCGTTTTTTCGCTTCGCGCAACCGACTTACTGCGCTGTCCAAGAGGGCCATTTGGCCATTTACTTCAGCACTGAAGGCGTGCTGGGCAATCCAGTCGGCGTCGCTGCGCGGCGCGCGCGGATCGTCGTGGACCGTCACGTGGGCGCTGTCGCGGTGGGGCCCGAATTCGTACACGAGCAGGTAGCGGCCCGGTTTCACTTCGGGTCCGTAGCTTGGATCGCTGGCGTTCTCTCGTTTGCCGCGGTTCATGCTGGGGCGTTCGGTGCCGGCGCTTCGCAGGTTCCAGTTCCAGCGCTGCAGCCCGTTTTCGGTCGGAACCTTGGTTTCAATGCGGCGGATTCGGGTTCCGCTTGGATCGTAAATGTCCACTCGAAGCCACTTGACCTTCTTGAGTTCCTTGTCGGCCGTGTCGCGCTGCAGCGTGTAGCTAAGCCGCGCTCCGCCGCTGCGGTTTTCACCCTGGAACATCGCGTGCCCTTGAAAGCGAATGCCGTCGGATTCCGCGTAAATCCAGTGGTAGGCGTCTGGCGCATCGTAGGCCGTGAGCACCCGGCCTTTGGCCTTCGCGGCTTCGCGGAGCGGGCGCAGGTCGTCCAGGATCCAAGCGGCCCGACCAAACGTGCCGAGAACGAGGTCTCCTTCGCGCTCCTGAATGGCAAGGTCTTGCACGGGCATTACGGGAAGACCCGTCCAGCGCTGCCACGTTTTGCCGCTGTTCGCGCTCACAAAAAGGCCGGTTTCGGTTCCTAAGTACACTAGCGAGGGTGCGGCCGGGTCGTGCAAGACACTCAGGCAGTGGCCCATACCTTTGGGCGGAACTGCTGGAATAAGGTTAGTCCACGTCTTGCCAAAGTCCTTGGTATGAAAAAGGTAGGGGTTGAAGTCGCCTTGACGGTAGTTGTTGACCACGACCCACGCCTCGCCTGCGTTCACGCTGCTGGCGCGCACTTGGGGCACCCATGCGCCGTCGGGGAGGCCCTTGATGCTGCAGCGGGTCCAGGTTTTGCCGCCGTCGCGCGTGACCTGAACGGTTCCGTCGTCGCTGCCCGTCCAAATCAGCCCTTTTTGCAAAGAAGATGGGGCAATGGCCAGCAGGCAGGTGTGCATTTCGGCTCCAGTCACGTCAAAGGTGAGGCCGCCTGACTCGAGGTACTTCTGCTTTTCGGGGTTGTTGCTCGTCAGGTCGGGCGAAATGATATTCCAGGTTGTTCCGCGGTCTGTGGAATAGTGGACGTGCTGCGAACCGTAGTACAGCGCGTCGGGATTAAAGGGGTCGGCCGCAATCGGGCTATTCCAATGCCAGCGTAGGGGCTTGCCGTCGGGGTGGACGGGCTTGATGAAGCTTTTTAAACCGTTTGAAACGTTTACCCGGGCTAGGTAGCCTTCCTGGGCCATAGCGTATACGGTACTGGGGTCGGTAGCGTGCGGCAGTACGTCAAAGCCGTCGCCAAAGTACAGCTCGGTCCAGTCGCTGTTGCCGATTCCGCCCTTGAGGTGGTAGGCCGGGCCCTTCCACGACCCGTTGTCTTGCATTCCGCCGTAGACGTTGTAGGGTAGCTGGTTGTCGACGTTGATGTGGTAAAACTGAGCGAGGGGCAAGTTTTCCACAAATCGCCAGCTTTCGCCACCGTCCCGGCTGATGTTGAGTCCCCCGTCGTTGCCCTCAATGAGGTAGCCAGGCGTCTTGGGCGAAAGCCAAAATGCATGGTGGTCAGGGTGAATGTCGCTGTAGCGGGCAATCGTCTTCCAGGTGCGTCCGCCGTCTTCGGACTTCGTCACGAGCGTCCACAGGGAGTAAATCGTGTGCTCGCGGAAGGGGTCAACGTAGATTTCGCTGTAGTAGAACGGACGGTTACCGATGTCTTCGGCATCGCTGATGCGCGTCCACTTGACGCCGCCGTCGGTACTTCGGTAAAGGGCGTTTTTGTCTTTGTTTTCGACCAGGGCGTAAACCATGTTGGGGTGGCTGGGTGCCACGGCGAGCCCGATTCGGCCGAGGTCGCCTTCAGGCAGTCCGTCTTTTGAGGTGCGTTGGGTCCAGGTTTCGCCGCCGTCGTGGCTGACAAACATTCCAGAACCTTCTCCGCCGCTTTTAAAGAACCAGGGCCAGCGGCGGTATTCCCACATGGCGGCGAAGAGCTTGTTGGGGTTGACGGGGTCGATAACCAGGTCGGCTGCTCCTGTTCGGTTGTTGCGGTACAGGACTTTGCGCCAAGTTGTGCCGCCGTCGCTGGTTTTGTACACGCCGCGGTCTTCGGTGTCGCCATAAGCCAGGCCGATGGCAGCCACCCAAACGGTATTGGGGTCGCGCGGGTGCACCACGATCCGGTGGATGCCTTTGGTCGCCTGAAGCCCCATGGACTGCCAGGTTTTTCCGCCGTCGAGGCTGCGGAAAAGTCCGCCGCCAATGGTCTGGGAGTTGCGCGGATTGCCTTCGCCGGTTCCCACCCAAATCACGTCGGGGTTGCTCGGGTCAACGCGCACGGCGCCGATCGAAGGGTTCGGTTGCTCGTCCCAAATCGGAGTCCAGGATTGGCCTGCATTCACGCTTTTCCAAAGTCCCCCTGAGGCGGAACCCGCATAAATTACGCGTTCGTCGCGCGGATCCACGTCGATGGCGGTAACGCGGCCGCTCATGCCGGCTGGGCCTATGCTACGGAATTTCAGGTTCTTAAGAAGGTCGTCGGGAAGGGTCTGGGCCGCAAGCTGTAGTGCGGCAAAGAGTCCAAGTGTGAAAAGGCGGAGTTTCATTCAACCAAAATACGCCGCGGACCCGTTTGAAGTGTTTAACTTGGTCAAGATGAAACCGCTTCTGATGATGGTACTCGTTTCGCTGGCCCCCTCGCTAGCAGGACAAACAGTTTTTACTGTCGACTACGCATCTCAGGCCGACGTCAAGGTCTTTGTGGTCGAGTACGAGTCTCAGGCTGACCTTAAGGTCTTTAAGGTGCCTTATGCTTCGCAGGCCAAGGGCAACGAGGGCAAATGGTTTTGGGTTCCGTACGCGTCGCAGGCCCACAAAAAGGTGTTTTTTGTGGACTATGCGTCCCAAGCGGACCTCAAGATTTTTTTCGTGAAGTACGAATCCCAGGCGGGGTGGCGAAACTCCGCCAAAAAACACCTAGTGTACTGATGGAACGTCAATTCCCTATTGGTCGCTTTGCGTACCAGCCGACCGACGCGGACATGGCGTCGTACATCAAACGACTAGAAACGCTTCCGGGACGACTGTCGGCCGCCTGGTCCGTATGTCCCGAAGGATTGCGCGACGAGCCCTACCGTTTAGGAGGGTGGGCCCGCCGAACGGTGGTCCACCATATTGCCGACAGCCACTTGAATATGTATGTGCGCATCAAGCTTGCGCTCACTGAAGACGAGCCGACGGTCAAGCCCTACGACGAAAACGCATGGGCCAATCTGGCTGACGGGCCGGTGGACCTTTCGCTCCAGCTGATCGAATCGATTCACGGGCGCATTGTTCCGTTGCTTAAGACCCTGTCCGACCGCGATTTTGACCGGCGCTACGACCATCCGGAACTTTTGCGCAGCGTCTCGCTCCGCGAGGTAGTTCAGATGTACGCTTGGCACGGAGACCACCATTTAGCTCACATTCAATTACCTACGCTTTGAAAAACACCCTGATTTTCGCATTTGTTGCTGGAACCATTTTGTTCATGTGGCAATTTGTTTCGTTCGCCGCGGCCAACCTTCATGAGGCGGACCAGCGCTACCACCCCATGCAGGACAGCATCTTGGCGGACCTCGCGGCCTACCAGCTAGACGACGCCGGCTACATGCTTGGCCAGCCCGGTCCAGACGCCACCAACGAGGAGCGCGAGGCCTACATGGGAGCCCAAACGGGGAAGCCGTGGGCACACGTCGTATGGCACCCGGCTCAAGACACCGACATGCTCAAGCCGCTCCTGCGGGGTTTTACCAGCAACGTCGTTATTGCCGGACTCCTTTTTTGGCTTCTGGGTCAGCTGCGCACGGTCAACGTGTGGCGAGGAGCCTTGGTCACGTTGATCATGGCCTACGTGGGCTATACCTACTTCATTTACAGCGACCACATCTGGTACGACACGCCCGACCACGTCGTGCACCTCATTGACACGGTTGTGCCGTGGACGGTTGTGGGCGCATTGGGAGGATGGATGATTTCGCGCAGCCGTGCGTAGCCTGGCGTTCGTTGGTTACTGGTTCTTAGTTTCTGGTCTTGCAGCGCAGGACTGGGCTGCCAAGCCCGTAGCCACTGACCCTCAAGGATACTTGTACCCGTTGCCGCCGAGGCCGAACTACGCTCGCCTCGAAGCATGGGCCGCGCATCCCGATATGGTGGACGGCAGCGACCGCCGCGTTTCGGCTGCAGACCGCGTTTCGGGAACGTTTGAGGGTTCCGCCGTGCCCACCTTTTTTATCTACCCGACGCACTACGAGGTGGGTCCGAAGTGGAACGCAGACATTTATGACCCGGAATACCGCGCGCAGGTTGACGAGGGCACGCTTGCCAACCAGGCCGCTGTGTTCAACGGAATAGGCCACGTTTGGGCTCCGCACTACCGCCAAATGAAGCTGGACGGGTACTACACCCACGACTCCGCGCAATTGGCCTTGGCCTACGTCGCTTTGGACTCGGCCTATCAGGACGTGCGCCGTGCGTTTTTGAAGTTTGTTGAACTGCAGCCTGCGAGCCAAACGTTTGTACTCGCTTCGCACAGTCAGGGCACGGACCACGCTAAACGCTTACTGAAGGAAGTCATCCTGCCCAATTCGGAGCTGCGGGAGCGGATGGTGTTGGCCTACCTCGTGGGCAACATCGTGGAACTCAAGGAGCTCAATGGCCTGGAACTCTGTACCCAGCCTGACCAAACGCATTGCTACCTCAACTGGCGCACCTACGGTCAGGACTACTACCCGGAGAAGTTTGGCGACCGCTATGCCGTGGTTAACCCCATCACGTGGCGGACCGACGGAGTAGCATCGCGTCGGCGGGACCACCTCGGAGCGCTCCTTCCCAGCGGGCGCCGAGGCTTCGCTGGCTCGTTTGTCGTGCGGACGGACCAGGGAACCTTGCGGGTCGAGCGCTTGCGCCCCCTATTGAAGGTGTTCTACAACTGGAAAAACTACCATATCGCAGACTACAACTTGGTGTGGTTCAATGTGCGTCAAAACCTGCAAGCACGCCTCACCTCCGGCAAGCCGGCAGCGGACCGGCCGAAGTCAAAAGACTTCGTTCCGACCTTGAACGAATAAAATCAGTTCGAAAGGAACTTGAGGTTTTCGCGGTATGCGCGCTGAACATCCACGCGCTTTGCCTCGACAATTTCAAAAAACGTAAAGGCAAACAGCCATGACGTCCACATGTCGGGGTTGCTGTCGAACGCCCCATCGGCCGCGTTGCGTTCCCAGTACCGGTGAATCGTTTGAATCGCATTAAACCCTTCTTGCCATTGGCGCATGTTCCAGCCCGGCAGCGTCCGAAGGGTGCGTACCGTGACCAAGCTGCGCAGTACCAAAGCACTCGCAGGAATCCTGCGTGAACTCCACAAGTCGTTTACGAGTAAGTCCAAGTACGGAAGCGCTTGCTGAAGTAAGACCTCTTCGCTAAAAAACGAGGGATCCCTCCACGAAATGGATTCAGTATCGAGCAGGCGGTCAAGCATACGGAAAGTTAACAAGCTTCCCTCAATTTTAGTTCACAGGGCGTATTTTTGCTGTCCGCAAGGGCAATTAGCTCAGTTGGTTTAGAGCATCGCCTTGACAGGGCGGGGGTCACAGGTTCGAATCCTGTATTGCCCACAAAGAAACCCGGCGCCGAGAGGCGCCGGGTTTTTTACGTAAAAGGCGCGAAGCTCGCTTCAGCGCCTTTTACGTAAAAAACCCGCACATCGCGCAGCG
>JACCDS010751123.1_pt1 | contig 11133 bp, 11 predicted proteins | sample 7446441 | NCBI WGS metagenome assembly JACCDS01 (sample SAMN15323445, study PRJNA562643) | freshwater metagenome | isolation source: river surface water | place: USA:Blue River Watershed | collected 2017-08-17 | reverse complement strand
TAGCGTTGGTGGGTGAGCCCTCGACCGCAACCAGCATCAGCTGGCAGGCCAACCCAGTCCAGGTCAGTCTCAACGGCGATTCACGCATTCATTCACCGGGGGCTTATCAGGTCGAGATCTCCAAGGGTGACCAGTTTCTGAATGGCGACTTCGATGGCTCAGATACGGTCGCTTATGAGGCCGGGCTTGCCACCACCCTAGGCTGGGAAGCCACCCTTGGCACTGGTGACAACATAGCGCTGTCTACTGACACCAGCACAAATTTAGGGGCCTCACTCAAGATCACGACGGCAGCTCCTGGCGTTGGTAACACCGGTAGCGGTCCAACCGTCGTAGCCACCGAGACGGTAACGCTTGAGGCCGGCGACACGGTGTCTTTCAATTGGCGCGCCGAGAGCGATGCCAAGTACGACGCCAACGTCAAACTGCGGAATACAGTGACTGGCGAAGAGATCTCGATACTGGACGTCACCGCCTCGGCAAACGCAGACACGACGGATTGGGCCCGTGCGACCAGTTCTGCGATTACCGCCGATCAGGCTGGCACTTATGAGTTGATCATTTCGACTGGTGTTGTCACGACAACTGTCGATGGCACCGCAGACTTCTACATCGACGACATTCGCACCAGCTCTACTGCCGACCAAATCACCAAGGCCACTCTTATCAAAGATGGCACCGTGGTCGACACCATCACCTCTGGCGATGGCATTCGCTACGACAGCACCACCAAGATCACCAGCCTGGACTTTGGTGACAGCACCACAGACCCGACCTCTTACTACGACCTGGGCTACACCATAGTCGGTGACCCCGTTAACCTGCGGTCTACCGATCGCATTTCGGTCACAGTTGGTCAGTCACTCAAGCAGATTGAGATCGAGCCCGGCGTCTGGGTAGACGAGGGCATTAGCTTTCGGGATGCCTTGGGTCAGGGGCAGAGCCCGTCTCGTGATGTCCTGGCCGCAGCCTTGGCTGTGGTCCAAAGGCTAGAAGCGGCTGGCGAGACTGGCGTGCTGGCCGATGGTTTTGGGACCAGCGTCGAAAACCTTAAATCCTCCACCGATCAATTGGTCAAATACCAGGTTCGGGCTGGCCTGATCGGCAACCGAGTTGATGCCGCCAAGGACGCTCTAGAGGTCAAGTCCACTGAGCTCGAAGCCCATCGCTCCCGTTTGTTGGATACTGACATTGCCGAGGCATCAGCCGGCCTGGTCAGGACGCAGACTCTGCTCGAGGCGGCTCGCTCGATTTTTGCTCGCCTGGAGTCGTCAAATTTATTTCAAAGGCTGATGTAATCATGCATAGCCAATTACTCATTTACTTGAAGGGATTTCGATCATGACGTGGTTTATTGGAATGGTCTTGGGTATCGGCTGTGCGATCTTGGGCTACGCCCTGCACGGCGGAAACATTGTGGTGCTCTGGCAGCCGACCGAGGTGCTGTCGATTGGTGGTTTGGGCATTGGCTATCTGATCGCCAGTAACTCGCCACGTAACTTAAAGGCCACCATGGCGGCCCTGCCACGGGCCTTCAAGTCCCCCAAGTCCAACAAGCGCAAGTGTCTGGATTTGCTCTGCCTGATGTTCGAGATCCTTCAAAAGATCCGTCGTGACGGTCTGATGTCGCTGGAAGCGGACATTGAAGAGCCAGAGGCCAGCGCCCTGTTCGAAAAATACCCCTCTATCAAAGAGGACCACCACCTGGTGGAGTTCATCTGTGACTACCTGCGCATGATGCTGGCCGGTGCCCTGAACAACGTTCAGATCGAGGCCCTCATGGAGCAGGAACTCGAGGTCCACCACCAAGAGGCCCACGTGCCTGTTGACATCATCGGTAAGCTGGCCGACGCCTTCCCCGCCTTCGGTATCGTGGCGGCGGTGATGGGTGTGGTGAACGTGATGGGATCGATCGGTCTGCCACCGGCTGAACTGGGCAAGATGATTGGTGCGGCGCTGGTGGGTACCTTCTTGGGTATTCTGCTGTCGTACTCGGTGACCTCGCCTATCTCGATTGCCCTGCTGCAGAACGAGGAAGTGGAAGGCAAGCCCTTCCTGGCGGTCAAGGCCATTTTGCTGGCCAGCCTGAACGGCTTCCCGCCGCAGGGCGCAGTGGAGTTCGGTCGCAAGGTGCTCTTCTCTGATATGCGTCCCAGCTTCAAAGAGCTCGACGAAGAGACCAAGAACGTCAAGGGTAAGTAGGTCCTTCACCAGCACTCATAGAGCGATAAGAGAAACCCATGGCGGACAACCAAGAGCCAATAGTCGTCAAACGCGTCAAGAAGGTCGTCGGTGGTCACGGCGGCGGCGTCTGGAAGATTGCCTACGCCGACTTCGTGACGGCGATGATGGCCTTCTTCCTGCTGATGTGGGTTTTGGGCTCGACCACCTCAGGCGACCTGGCCGGTATCTCGGCCTACTTCCAAAACCCGCTGCGACTAACGCTAGAGGGTGGGCAGGGATCGGGTGATACCAACAGCATCATCAAGGGCGGTGGCCCGCAGATCTTTAGAACCGATGGTGTCGAGGCCCGGGCCGATGCGGATACCGAGCAGCGTCGGGTGAGCGAGGCCGTTGAGTTTGATGAGCGTGCTCGCAAGAACGTTCGCAAGATGGTCGATGCCAAAGAGGGCATCGAGCAGCAGATCAAGTCGGACCCAGAGCTTGCCAAGATCAAAAACCAGGTCTTCATGGACATCAATGCCTCTGGCCTGCGTATTCAGATTGTTGATGAGAAGAACCGGGCCATGTTTGGCGTGGGCGGGGCAGACATGGCGGGCTTTGCCAGCAGGCTGCTTCGTGCCATTGGCGGGGTCCTGAAGGACATGCCCAATGGCGTTCGCATCGAGGGCCATACCGACAGTCTCAAATACAGCAATGGCCAGGCGGGCTACTCCAACTGGGAGTTGTCCACCGATCGGGCCAATGCGGCCCGCCGTGAGTTGATTGCTGGTGGTCTACCCGAGCAGCGCGTTAGCCAGGTGGTGGGGTTTGCCGACACCATTCGGCTCAACCCAGACAATCCCAACGACCCCCTGAATCGACGCATTTCGATCACGGTCCTGGACCAAGACACTGGTGCTACCAAGGGTGGCTTAGATCGCCGCAATGCACCGCCTGGACCTGGGCAGAATCAGCCGGCGGCTGCACCGCAGGGGTCCGTCGCTGTTCCGGCTGGTGAGCCCACTGCCTCTGGTCGGGTGCCCATCCTGGTCTTGCCATCGCGACCCAGTCTGGGGCCAAGCTCGGGGCCGCCTTCCGGTAGCGGGAATCGATAAATGTCCTCGGTTTGGCACGCTCGCTGCGCTGGGCTCGTGGTCACGAGCCTGGCGTTTTATGCTGGCTCGGCCTGGTCGGCAACCAGTGGACATGCCGCGGCACCAGCCCCGGCCCAGTCAGCGCACACGACGCCAGCCTCGAAGCCGGCAGCCCCGACCTATCAGCATGCGGCCAGCTACCAAGCGGCCGAGGCCAAGTACAACCAGATTCGGGCCCTGCAGGCCCAAGCCTTCGACGCCTCGGAATGCATCCGAAAAAAAGACTGTCCCAGTGATGAGTCCGACATGTTGCGGCCCCTCGAGCAGGCCTTGCTGCTCAAGAAAGAACTAGAGTCCCTGGCTGCTGGCGGTAATCGAGATGCCGCTTACTTTCGGGCCAAGGTCGCGGCCGAGGAGTCGGCCCGGTTTGGCGAAGAGGGAGACATCTACACCGGCTTTCAGGACCCCGCCTACAAACGGTCGGCCGGACTGGCCTATGAGCGCGGGGTCCGCGAGCGCGAATTTGCCAAAAACATTTTGGTTGCTGGCGCCATCGATCTGCATCCATGGAGTTGCATGCTGTATGCCGACCTGAACATGGTGGCTCAGCCGGGCGTCAACAATCGTGATGCGGCTTTTAATGCCTATTACTGCGCGGCCAGTGGTTTTGCCGATCGTGGGCTCAAGGACCTGGCTCTGAAGGCCTACGCCGGCATGCTCAAGACCGGCCATCCACAGCATCCCTACGTGCTGGATATACATGCCCGTCTGCTCAACAATCGGCCGGAGAACCCATGGCGTCAGATTGAATCCACGGGCGTGGTTCGCAAGCCAGCCTCACCCGTTAAAGCCAACCCCCACTAGTCAACACTTCGATTACCAGGACCTCACCATGCTAGACAAAGTCAAAGTCATCCTACGAAAGACGCTCTTCTTTGCCGTTTTCCCGGCCGCGTTTTTTGTCTTCCTGTTTTTCTTGGGCGAGCAGTTTGAAGTAGGACGCTTAGGAGCCATTGCCTCCTGTGAGGGCAATTCCAATCCATCGGCCTGCATTCGTTCCAAGGGGTATCTGCCATCGGCACCTCACTACCCTGACCTGGGCCGCCGTTACCTGGGTGCCATGGCCAGGGCCGTGGGCGGTGATCTGGGGGCCAGCTACAAGGAGCCGGTGCCCGCAGCTGACCTGGCTGCTGGGCCTCCGGGAGCGAATCCTTCCGCAGGCGCCGCTCAACCCGGGGCACCCGCCGCACCAGCGCCAGCAGGTGTGACGCCGGGCGCTGCTCCTGCAGCGGTTCCGGGGGCTGCTCCAGCCTTGCCACCACCAACGCCTAACACCAGAGCCCTGTAACCTAATGCCCATGCCTCTAGCCCCCGTCGTGCCTCATTCGCAGCCGGTCTGCTCCTCTCGCAGGGGTTTCACTGGCCGTCTGGCCGTCATGACAGGGGTGGCGATCTTGGGCCTTGGGTTGGCAGGGTGCTCTGACTACCACCGGGCTCGTCGGGCCTACGAGGTAGGGCGGTTCACCGAGGCCCTGCAGATTCTCGAAAAGCTCGCCGAAGGCGGGGATGCCAAAGCCCAATACGAGATTGCGCTGATGTACCTGCAGGGCATCGGCACGCGGGTTGATCCTGCGCGTGGTGGCTACTGGATGCTGGCAGCGGCCAACAATGGCAATGTGGCGGCCATGGTCGAGATCGGTGGTCGTTTTGAATCGGGCGCCAACGTCGAACGCAATTACCTCTTGTCCTTTACCTGGTACAGACGTGCGGCTGCGCTAGAGGATCCCATTGCCGCCTTCCGACTTGCGGGTCTCTACGAGCGAGGCGCAGGCGTACAACGAGACCTGCCCCGTGCATGGGCCTGGTACCGCATGTCGCGCAAGTTTGGAAATCCCATTGCCATTGAATCGACCGACCGGGTCTGGAAACTGATGGACGCCATTGAGCGAGTCCAGGCTGAGAGCCTGTTTGAGCAGCTCAAGTCAAACCCACAGGCCTAAGCTAAACTGCCGCCATGGCAGAAGAGAGTTCGCAAGAGGACAAACAGTTAGAGCCTACCGAACGGCGATTACAGCAAGCGCGTGAGGACGGCCAGTTTGCCCAGTCCAGAGACCTGACGACTCTGGCTCTTATCACCATCTTTCTGCTCTTCATTTTTGTCGCTGGTCCCACGCTCATGACGCAACTGGTCGTCATGGTCAAAGAGGGCCTGACCTTCTCGAATCCAGATCGATGGGCCGATCAACTAGCTGTTTGGTTTGCTGGCCCTGTCTTGTCACTGGCTGCGCTACTGGGTGTTTTTGCACTGCTGGCCATTGTGGTCTCGATCGTGGCGCCACTGGGCCTGTCGGGCTTTCGGCCGGTCTTTGTTCTAAAGTTTCGTGGTGATCGCCTGGACCCCATCAAGGGCATTCAGAGGCTGCTATCCCTGCCCACCTTGGTGGAGCTACTCAAGACGGTGGCCAAGGCTTTCTTTGTCTTGGGCATTGGCCTGGGCTACCTATGGGTCTTGCTGGGGGGCGTATCGGCCCTGGTCAACGAGGACTTTGAGTCGGCCCTGCAGAACACTGGCAGCCTGATTTTCAATGGTGCCATTCTGATGCTCTTTCCCTTGGTGCTGATTGGCGTGATCGATGCCTTGTTTCAGCGATACAACTACGTCCGCCAGCTGCGCATGTCGCCTGAAGAAGTCAAACAGGAAATGAAAGAGACCGAAGGCTCGCCCGAGGTCCGTGCCAAGATTCGTCAGAAGCAGCGTCAGATGGCCACCAGCCGAATGATGTCTGCTGTAGAGAGGGCTGATGTGGTGGTGGTCAACCCAGACCACTATTCGGTGGCGCTGCGGTATGACGAGAAGTCCATGCGTGCACCAATCGTGGTGGCCAAAGGATTGGACGCCACGGCCTTGCGGATTCAGGAGATTGCCAAAGAACACACGGTGCCGATTGCCCGTATCCCGCCACTGGCTCGACTGCTGCATGCACGCCTGGAGATTGGCGAGCCCATTCCAGAGAAGCTATTTGAGGCCGTTGCCAAGGTATTGGCCTGGGCCTATGAGCTCAAGCAGGGCACCAAGACGCGCGACGATCTGCCTGAGATCGATACCCTGCCAACCCTGCAAGAGCTTGAAAACGCAGCCGTCTAACGTCAGACCACAGGGCTGGCAGAGATTGCTGCTGGCCATGGCCCTGCAGGTCGGAGTGGCCGTGCTTTGGCTGGGACTGTTGGTGCAGACCGACTGGGCTGGTCAAATGCCACTCCTCTTTTGGCTGGCGATTCATGGCCTGGTGACGGCAGGGCTGTCTCATTGGCGAACCCGAGAACTCTGGTGGACGGTCTTTCACCTGGCCATGCCCTGGCTGGCTTTGTTGGCCTTGCAGTGGCAACTGCCACTGTGGATCTACCCGGCCCTGGCACTGCTGCTCTTGGCTGTTTTCTCGCCGGTTTTAAGAGACCGGGTCCCGTTCTTTCTGTCCAGTGACCAAGTGGCCCAGACGCTCGTGCAGGTCATGGGCCAACGGCAGACCCGATCCTTTGTGGACCTGGGCTGCGCCACGGGAGGACTGCTGATGAGCCTGGCCAAAAACAGGCCAGAGACTCAATTCGTTGGGGTGGAGACTGCCTGGTTGCCGTATTGGGTGGCGCGCATGCGCGCCATGCGTTTGCCGAACCTGACGATTCGGCGGCAGAGCATCTGGGATCTGGACCTCAAAGGCTTTGACCTGGTCTACTGCTTTCTATCGCCGGACCCGATGCCGCGATTGGCCGGTCAGTTTGACGAGCAGGCCGATCGGGGTGCGTGCTTGATTTCCAACAGCTTCCAGATTCCTGGCCGCAAGCCGGGCCAGACGCTGCCGGTGCAAGACTGGCGAGAGTCGGTTCTCTGGGTCTACCCCAAGGCTTAGATCCTAAAGAAAAAGCCCGCGGCGCTGTGGCGGCGGGCCTTGGTCAGACGGCGATCAGACAGTGCTGAGGCGTTGCTGGGGCAGAGTTCAGTGACCCTCGGCCTGCGCAGCCAGCGTGGCCTCGTGCCACTTCTGCATGTGGGGCACCAGCATGTGGCCAGGCCAGGCCTTGATGCAGTTCTCAACCTGCTTGTGCGTGATGGCGATCTCGCGGATGCGTTTGGCCAGCAGCTGCTGCTGAGACGTTGGGAAGGCTGAGTCTGGCGGCGTGAAGGGGCCAATGGGCACCAGGCAGAGAATCCACAGATCCCGCAGGTGGGACTCAAAGACCTCTCCGGTCTTCTTGTTGGCCAAGGCTCGTTGGGTCAGGGCCACGCAGAGTTGGATCGGGTCGACCAGCTTGTATTCGCAGACCTTGAGCAGTTCGGCGCCCACCACTTTTTTGATGTCTTTGCCGGTGGACATCTCGAATCCGAACTCGCCGAAGTCGAAGATGTAGTTGACGACCAGCTCGGCGATTTCGCCTGCGGCTTTGGGGTCTTTTTTCTGGGCGATGAGCTTGGCCTTGATGCCTTTTTCAAGGTCGGTGCGCAGCTGGTAGGCCTTTTGTTTCTGTTGTTCAGCGGGGTCGAGTGACTTCTTCTTGGAGCCACCAAAGAGCATCGACAGCAGGGCTTTCAGCATGGGAATCCTCTGATTAATCAGCAGTAATCAGGCAGGCTTTTGGTTAGAAGCCTGCCGGCTTGGCCCTGATTATAGAGGGGATTTGTTCCACAGCCGGCTGGACCACTGGGCTATTGGCCGGGGCGTTCTGGGTGCGCTCGTGCAGGACACGCATGGCCTCGGTAGCCGGCGCACTCGCCGGCCTGGTATTGGCGGACAGGGCGTTGGGCACGAAGGCAGCGGCCTGTTCGATGGCCTGGCAGAACTGGCGGAACTTGCCCTGCACCTCTGGTTCTCCGGCTCGGATGATGAAGTCCTTCTGGTAATGGACCTCGAATTCCTTGGACTGCGTGATGGGTGGAGCCAACAAGAAAGGCACTGGGAACCGCTGGGCGGCCATGGCATTGAATTTGCGCTGGAAGGGGTGGACCTTGTTGGGGCAGAGCACCAGCTTGGGGGCTCCAGCTTTGGTCAGACCCATGCGCAGGTCGCGCAGCAGTCCGATGGTACTGAGCAGCTCGAGCTCTGAGAGCGAGGTGGGGACCAAGACCAGATCAAAGACATCCAGGATGTCAGGCCCGATCACCGGCGACCAGGTGATGTCGGTAATCAGGACGTCTGCCTTGGAGGCGGCGTCTCGGATGGTGGATCGGGCGGTAAACAGGCTCAGACGATTGCCGCCATGGATGACTTGGCTCACGCTCTCGGCGCGCAGCTTGGGATGGGGCTTGGCATGGACCACCCATTGCGAGGAGGTGGCCTGGCGATCGAAGTCGACCAAGACCGTCTGCTGGTCTTTTTCGATGGCGAAGTAGGCGGCCAGGTTGGCCGACAGCGAGCTTTTGCCCACCCCGCCTTTTTGATTGGTCACCAGAATTTTGAGTTTTTTACTGAGCAGCATGATTAGCGGGCCTTACAGCCAAAGGAAATTTCGCGAGAGACCGACTGGGTGAGCTCCCCAGTCTGGGTATTGATCCGGCGCAGAACCAGCAGCACTTTGTCTGGCCAGGCGTGATAGGAGCCCACCACGGCCTCGCGGACGGGTCCGATCTCTGGCCGGACTTCGGTGGCCGAGCGCGACAGGGCAATAAAGCCTTTGTCATTCAGGGTGAGCAGGTTGGCTGCCTCGACCTGAAAGACGCGTTGGCAATTGAGGCGAGTCAGGGACGAGCGGGTGACCTCACCCATGACGAGCCCAGCCACACCCGGTTTGAGGTCGGCCATGCTCACCAGGTCGGTCACCACGAAACCACCGGGTGTGCCGATGCCACAGGCATTGCCCATGAGTTCACGGGTCATGCCGTCCATGATGGGCTGCAGGCTGACAGACTGCAGATTGGCCTCCAGGCTGTTTTTACAGGCTGGCTTGGGAGAGATGAAGTCTTGGGTGGTCTCTTGCAGGCTCGCACAGGCGGTTAGGCCAAAGACCATGCCCAGCGCGGCCGCCTGGTTGAGCAGGCGGGTCAAGGGGCGGGAAGTCTTTGTAAATGTCATTTTTAATCAGTGTGTTACGAATTTTTAAGCCATTCTGTGCGCAGCACAACTCCTGTATACCACGTGAAAAGGGTTACGGAAACGGTTTTCTAAATGATTAAGTGGTTGCTGCGCCTAAACTTCGGGCTGTGTCGGGCCGTAAAAACGACACGACATCATTTTTTGGGCTCAGGAAGAAGACCTATGAAGAAACTAGCACTCGTGTTCTCGTCGCTGTACCTCGCCGGCTGTGCCGCCGTGGCCCAGCAGCCCGCGCCTGCTCCTGCACCTGCCGCAGCGGCGCCGGCTCCGATGCCTGTTCGCCCAGCTCCTGTGCTGAGTGAGGCAGAGGTCTTTCAACAGGCTGTCGCCGAACTGGCGGGCCAGCTTAATCAGAACATGGGCCGACGTGCAGGACAGGTCTTCATCCTGACCAGCTTCTCTGACCTGAATCGTCTTCAAGAGAGCTCCCACCTGGGCCAACTGCTGAGTGAGAACCTGATTCATGAACTGCAGGTTCGTGGCTGGGATCTGGTCGAGCTTCGCCTGGCCAATGCGGTCTCCGTGAACAGCGCTGGTGAGTTCGGCCTGTCGCGTGAGCATCGTCGTCTGAAGGAACAGTTCCAGGCCTCCGGCATCATCACCGGAACCTATAGCCTGGCTGGCCGCTACGTCATGGTCAACGCCCGCGTCATGAACTACGAGACTGGTGCCGTGGTGTCGACTGCGCAGGTTCGCCTACCCATGAGCGCCTTTGTAGAGGGCCTGGCCCATGGCGGCAAGCCTCAGGCGGCCCTCGCGGTTCGCATCACCGGTGGTGCTGAGGCTCGCTAACCCCTTTTTGTTCAGAAGTCTCCTTTGAAAGCCCGCCTCAATCGAAGCGGGCTTTTTTTTAGAGCACAACCTCCAGGGGCTTTGCGCCTCCTTTGACGAGCTCGCCGATGACTGCGGCCTGCTCGAATCCCTCCGAATGGAGCAGTCGCAGGACTCCGGCGGTCTGCTCTTTTGAGCAGGTCACCAGCAGACCACCGCTGGTCTGCGGATCGGTGAGCAGGGTCTTGGCTGCTGCTGGTAGGTCTGCCGTCAGACCAACCTCATGGCCATAGGCCGCCCAATTGCGCTCAGAGGCGCCAGTCAGGCAGCCCTGGTTGATCAGGTCTTCCACACCCGCCACACTGGGAATGACGGACCAATTCAACTTGGCTGACAGGCCACTGCCCTTGGCCACTTCCAGCAAATGACCCGCTAGGCCAAAGCCCGTGACGTCGGTCATGGCATGGACGCCGTTGCGTTGAGCCAACACGGCACCGGGCTTGTTGAGCTTGGTGGTCAGGTTGATCATGGTCTGATAGCCGATCTGGTCCAGCACCCCCTTTTTCAGGGCAGCCGACAGCACGCCCACGCCCAAGGGCTTGGACAGAATGATGTCGTCCCCGGCACGGCCGGCAGCGTTACGCCGAATGTGATCGGGATGGGCCAGGCCCAGGGCCACCAGACCGTAGATGGGCTCCACCGAGTCAATCGTGTGACCGCCTGCGATGGGGATGCCAGCCTCCTTGCAGACCGACTGCCCACCAGACAGGATGGCACCGATGGTCTCCTTGGAGAGCACAGAGATGGGCATGCCCACGATCGCCAGGGCCATGATGGGCTTGCCTCCCATGGCGTAGACATCCGAGATGGCATAGGTAGCGGCACTGCGGCCGAAATCAAACGGGCCGTCCACGATCGGCATGAAAAAGTCGGTAGTGGCGATCAGGGCCAGGTCCGGCGTCAGTTGATAGACGGCCGCATCGTCTGCGGTATCGATGCCCACCAGTAATTCGGGGGGAACT
>JACCDS010550437.1_pt1 | contig 11134 bp, 7 predicted proteins | sample 7446441 | NCBI WGS metagenome assembly JACCDS01 (sample SAMN15323445, study PRJNA562643) | freshwater metagenome | isolation source: river surface water | place: USA:Blue River Watershed | collected 2017-08-17 | reverse complement strand
GTGGGAGACAATATGTCCCGCATGAATGATGCCGTACGTCAGGTCACTGACCTGCTGGATGAAATATCTGTTGCCGCGGGCGAACATGTTCCGGCCGTCTGCAGATAGTTATCCTGTCTGCAGCCAGAGCAGATAAAATAAACATAACATGCATTCCATCTGTTTTTTGCGACTCCCCAACCCTGGGGAGCTTTTTTTCCTCATGTATCTCTCTTCCCGGAACAAAATGACCACGGGGACCACTCAGCTATCGCAAGTACCTCCAGCGAGATAATTTCCGCCTTTCCCTGAGCGGAGTGTTGACATTGCTTTGCCCCGCTATGCGGGGCTTTTTTTTGCGCGGAATTCTGTTTATATCCGGCTACGCGATTTGCACGTTCTCGATTTTGCGGCCAGGATTAAAGCGTACCGGGAATTACATGCTGCGTTCCCGAAAAAACTACTTTGCAAACGTTATCTCTCGCTCAGCCCGCTCAAGATGGCGGTTTTTTTGCGTCATGTGAAGGTCGTCTTGGGACGTTACGGCTATCCCGACATAAACGGATGATGCTGTGTAACAAGCAGGTGACAAACCGTTAATAGCCCAGGAAACTTACAGGAAGCGTCCTTGCAGAAAATGACAATGATCTGTAACGACTTTGCAAAAGAAGGAACGGACTGAGTGCATAGTCAGACACCTAATTTAACATAATTAGTATTATGCGCACTTTAATGTAACGGCTAAATTCAGATGTCCGCCTCTGGCTGTATTGAGATGTCCGCATTATCGTCCTTTTTCCAGGGTTTCCCGGCTGAGGACGCAACTGATGACGGCTTAGGATTCGGAGTGCTGAGAGCATGAACAGACGTTTGGCCCCCATACGTCTTGCCAGCCAGCTGCTAAGCGGTATGACCAACATCAGGCCCAGGATGTAGACATTACTTATCCATGCCAACTGGCTAACGGGTAGTTGGAGTACTTGCCTCTCCTGTGACATCTCTCACCCCCTGCCAAAACATTTCCGTTTAGTACTGGAAAAATACTCTCTGTATCCGGCCAGACATTGCTGATAATTTGTCCAGACTCTGGTTTAACATAGCTGACACAACGCTTAACGGACGCATCAGAAAACGAACAGCATCAACGTAAGGCTTCGTGCCACGAGGGGCCGTTTCTGACATTTCAAAAAGCGACACGACTAACAGCAAACGAATACCGCTCATCTCCCTTTTCTGGCAACCGTTTCGACGTGAAGAAAGAACGTATTACTGAAACGCGACGCTCTGCCCTTTTGCTTACTAAGTATTCATTGCCCGGATGTTCAGGCGACCGTAAAAATTAACGACACTGGCGAGTAGGGAAAAATGATGAATAAAACGATTCTGGCGCTAGCCGCCGTTGCAAGTGCTTCGGCCATTGTGCCGCTGATGGCTCAGGCATCTTACGCGTATGTGGGAACCTATAATCCCAATGGCGAAGGGGTTTATCGATTTATCCTCAATGCGCAGGGTGAACTGTCGGGAAAAACATTGGTGAGTCAACTGCCCAACCAGGCACAGATGGTGGCGTCAGCGGATGGTAAACATCTTTATGTGGCGAGTGAGACCGAGAAAGGTAGCATCACCGCTTATCAGATTGGTACGGACGGTTCGCTCACGGCATTAAATCAGGTCGACACGCAAGGCAAAGGACCGGTGTACCTGTCCCTGACACCCGATCAGCGTTACCTGATGGTCGCAAATTATGTCAGCGGCAGTATTACAGTGTTTGCGGTGACGCCAGAAGGCAAGCTGAGTGAGGCTGTCGATCATCATCAGGACAGCGGCCCGGCTGGCGCAGGCAAACCGGCCGCAGCGGTAGAAGGCAGCTTTGCCATCAGCGATCACAATGGTCCGCATGCACATATGGTCGCCAGCGATCCCACGGGCCAGTTTGTTTACTCGACGGATTTGGGGCTGGACCGCATTTACCAATACCACCTGAATAAAGACGGTACGCTGACGCCCGGCAAACCCGCATGGATAAACGCCTCGTCTGCCGGTGCAGGCCCCCGCCATTTCGTTTTTAGCGCTGAGGGTCATGCGCTCTGGTTAGTGAATGAAGAAGCCTCCACGCTCACACATTACCTCATTAATCCGCAAAGCGGTGCTTTGCAGGAAAAGGCCACGGTTTCTACGCTGCCTTCCGGTTATAAAGGCACCAGTTTTGCAGCCGGGTTAGTCATTGATAAGGGCGGGAAAAATCTTTACGTCGCCAACCGTCTGCATGACAGCATTGCGCACTTTGAGGTCAATGCTAACGGCACACTGACGCATAAAGATGATGTGTGGACGCGCGGGGATTATCCCCGAACGCTGACATTATCCCCTGATGGCAGCATGATTTACGTGATGAATCAGCGTAGCGATAACATCACCAGCTTCAGGGTGGATAAAGCGAGTGGTGCCATCAGCTTTACCGGGAACTATGTTGCCGTAGGCGCGCCTTCACAGATGGTTATTGTTCCCTGAAACATTGATGCGGATAACATGCACGTCACACTGTGGTGCGTGTTACCGACGCAGCGTGCAGGTGCACGAGAAGGTCAGTCTCGCGCACCTGCCCGTTCAAGATCACTAACGGGCATGATCGATAAGCACTCAGGCCCAGCGATTATCGCTGCCAGTGCCAACGCAAAATCAAGTGTTATCCTCCACAATCACCGCAACCCGCTGTCCGGCGCGCACGGCACTGCCTGGCTGTACGTTAACCTGCTGGATGATCCCATCGCAGGGTGCCAGCAACGGAATCTCCATTTTCATGGATTCCAGCACCACCAGAACATCCCCCGCCTGAACCCGACTTCCCACCGTGGTTTGCACTTGCCAAAGGTTGCCGGAAACCGGGCTTTCGACACCCTGCTCGCCCTGCTGTAGCGGTGCATCACCGCCCTCTTCTGCCACGTTCTCCTGGCTGTCGAAATGGGCCTGACCACTGGCGATCCAGCGATCGCGTTCCGCATTGAACGCCTGTTGCTGGTGGTCACGAAACGCCGCGATGCTTTGCGCCTCATGAGCGAGAAACTGCTGATAATCACTCAACCGCAGCGTACTGGGCTCAATGCGCAGCGGATAACGCCCCAGCGGGAAATCGCGGCGGATTTGCACCAGTTCCTCGGCGGATACAGGGTAGAACCGCAGTTGATCAAAGAAGCGCAGCAGCCAGGGTTTCCCCGCAAAATCAGCAACCTCTCGATAGCGATTCCACATCTGAAGCGTGCGCCCCACAAACTGATAGCCGCCAGGTCCTTCCATGCCGTAAACGCAGAGGTAAGCGCCGCCGATACCCACCGAGTTCTCTGCCGTCCAGGTGCGCGCCGGGTTGTATTTTGTGGTGACCAGGCGATGGCGCGGATCCAGCGGTGTCGCAACCGGCGCCCCCAGATAGACATCGCCCAGCCCCATAACCAGATAGCTGGCCTCAAACACCGTCTCCCAGACCGCCTGTTCGTCAGGCAGATCGTTAATGCGGCGAATGAATTCAAGGTTACTGGGGCACCACGGTGCATCAGGGCGTACCGTCGTCATGTACTTTTCAATCGCCTGGCGACAGGCGGGATCGTCCCAGGAAAGCGGCAGATGTACTACGCGAGTTGGCACCTGCAGATCATCACTCAGGCAAACCCTGAGCCACTCGCCGCGTACCCAGTCCAGCAGCGCGTCATGGGTGAGGATTTCAGGCTGAAAATGGATCTGCAACGAACGAATCCCGGGCGTGATATCAATCACCCCGTCTTTTGCATGCGCTTCCAGCGCCTGCATCAGGGCATGAATGCGAAAACGCAGAACCAGATCCAGCTCCGGCTCCCCGGCTTCGAGTAGCAGATGCGTATCGCCAGAAAGTCGCGCGACCAGGCGCTTATCGGCCTCACCGCAGGTCATCACGATCGGCGAGGTCAGCGGCGCAGGTTGCCAGGCTGTCGCCTGGCCACAGAGCGTTGCCAGTTCCTGGCCTCGCGCTTTAGCCAACTGGCGCGCGGTGGTTAAATCCACCGAGGTAAAGCGCACTTTATCACCGGCTTTCAACTGCCCTAACTGCCAGAGATCGGCTTCGATGACTGTGACCGGACAAACGAATCCCCCGAGGCTGGGTCCATCCGGGCCCAGAATCACCGGCATATCGCCGGTAAAATCAACCGCACCTACCGCGTACGGATTATCGTGAATGTTTGACGGATGCAGTCCGGCTTCGCCCCCGCTGTCTCGGCTCCAGATGGGCTTGGGCCCAATCAGGCGGACGCCCGTGCGGCTGGAGTTAAAATGCACTTCCCATTCCGTGGCAAAAAAAGTGGCGATATAGTCCGGCGCGAAGAACTCCGGCGCACCGTGTGGACCATAAATTACCCGTAGGGTGCGGATCTGCGGGAGATCCGTGCGCAATGCCTCAGGAAGTGCCGCGCCAGCTTCCGTTGCTGTCTGTGGGGCCAGGTGCAGCACATCGCCGCTACGCAGTGCGCGTCCGGCGTGGCCGCCAAACTGGCCAAGCGTAAAGGTGCTTTTACTGCCTAAATACGTTGGCACCTGAATGCCGCCGCTCAGGCAGAGATAGCTTCGCACGCCCGCCCCACTCACAGCACCCAGCTTTAACGTCGCCCCGGCGGAAAGGGTAAAAACACAATCCATCGGCACGGGCTGGCCATCCAGGGTAGCGCTCAGTGGTGCACCGCAGATGACGGCCTGGATGGCGGTATTGAATTTCAGAGTGGGTCCGGTGAGGGTCATTTCCAGTGCGGCTTCCCCCTCGTCATTGCCCAGCAGCCGATTGCCTGAACGCAGGGCGCGGTCGTCCATCGGCCCCGATGGCGGTACGCCGACCGCCCAGTAGCCCAGACGGCCCGGATAATCCTGCACGCTGGTTTGCGTACCGGCGCCTAGCACCTCAACCGTCGCTGCCTGATAGCTCAGCTGTTCCAGACAACGGGTCCAGGGTTCTCCCTGAACAAAGGGCGCAAACGCTAAAATTTGCTGCAGATAGAGGCGGTTGGTTTCAACACCGTATAAACGCGTTTCTGCCAGCGCCTGCGCCAGTGTGGCAATGGCCTCCGGGCGGCTGGGCCGCCAGGCGATCGTTTTCGCCAGCAGCGGATCAAAAAAGGGCGGCACTTCGCAACCGGCTTCAATCCAGTGATCAATGCGCAGGCGAGCATCCTGTTGGTCGGGAAAGGCAACGTCTGTCAGCAGGCCCGGTGAAGGCTGAAACTGCCGTCCCGGATCTTCCGCATAAATGCGTGCCTGGATAGCATGGCCTTGTGGCGCAAGCCCGGCAGCCAGCTCGCGCAGGGGCGGCAAGGTGTCCGCAGCCAGTTCAATCATCCATTTCACCAGGTCAACGCCCCAGACCTGTTCTGTTACGCCATGCTCGACCTGAAGGCGAGTGTTGACCTCCAGGAAGTAAAATTGTTGGTTCAGGCTGTCATAGACAAACTCCACGGTGCCCGCGCTGCGATAGTTCACTGCTTTACCCAGCGCAACTGCCGCCTCGCAGAGCGCCTGTGCCATGCCTTCAGGCAAATTGGGGGCAGGTGTTTCTTCGATGACCTTCTGGTTACGCCGCTGCACCGAGCAGTCACGCACGCCCAGCGCGATAACGTCTCCTTGCCCGTCACCAAAGATTTGCACCTCAAGATGACGTGCGCGTTCGATATAGTTCTCGAGAAACACGCCGGCATCACTAAAGTTGTTCTGCCCCAGCCGCTGCACGGTATCAAACGCTTCCGTCAGTTCATGCGCATCGCGACAAACGCGCATGCCAATCCCGCCGCCACCCGCCGTACTTTTCAGCATCACCGGATAACCAACGGTCTCGGCGACGCGGCAGGCTTCGGCGGCATCGGCCAGTAATTCGCTGCCTTCCAGCAAGGGCACACCTTCAGCTTTCGCCAGAGCACGGGCCGTGTGCTTCAGACCAAAAGTCCGCAACTGCTGTGGCGTTGGGCCAACAAAAATCAGCCCTGCGGCCTCGCAGGCCTCAGCGAACCCGGCGTTTTCAGAGAGAAAACCGTAGCCCGGGTGAATCGCCTGTGCACCGCTTTGCTGCGCTGCGGCAATAATTTTTTCAGCGGCCAGATACGTTTGTGCCGCCGGGCCGTCGCCAAGGGACAACGCTTCATCGGCATCACGAATATGCAGGCTGCCCAGATCGGCCTCGGCATAGACAGCCACCCCCTTGACCTGCATGGCGCGCAGGGTGCGCAAGATGCGGCAGGCGATCGCACCGCGATTAGCAATCAGTAAGGTATCAAACATAAGCGGAACTCTCAGGAAAGCGGGTCGTCCCGCAGAAAGTCGACATGTCCCCTGGGGCCGTCCCCGGGGCTTCTCCTTTTCAGGCGTGCGTATTGTTCAGTCGCACCAGGCTCAGTTCCATACCAATACCTCGGCGGGCGTGGGATTCCAGCCGTTACAGGGGTTATTCAGCTGCGGACAGTTTGAGATTAAGACCACCGCATTACACTCGGCGCGCAGTTCAACATATTTGCCGGCGGCGGAAATACCGTCTTCAAAGGTCAGTCCACCCTGCGGCGTGACGGGAACGTTCATAAAAAAGTTGATGTTGGCGCCGATATCGCGTTTATGCAGGCGACCGTCATGCAGGCAGGCACAAAGAAAATTATCCCGGCAGCTGTGCATATAGCGCTTGTCGTGAGCATAACGTACCGTGTTACTTTCCTGCGCGCAGGCACCGCCCAACGTATCGTGGCGGCCACAGGTATCGGCGACAATGGTCAGCAGCGGATTGCCCATATTCGAGTAAAGTACGCTGCCGGTGGTCAGGTAAGCATTACCCTGACGGCGCAGCGTACGCTGGGGATCGTAACGCTCGCGCGGATTATCTGCGTTGTAGAACAGCGTATCGATCGCCTGATTCCCTTCCAGGTCGAGCAGACGCAATGTTTGCCCTTGTTTGACCTCAAACAGCCAGGGTTCGCCCGCCGGAATCACATGACGGTAAACCGCATCCTCTGGGCGGCGGTCGCTGGAAATAATCATCATCGCTGACTCCTTACAGGGCAAAAAGTTGGGTGTTATGTATTGCGCGCTGATTTTCATCGCGGATGAACAGCGCTTCAGTGGTAGCCTGTACGTCATCGGCCTGATACCAGCTCAGCTGGATGGGACGCGGTGCATAGTCAGGGGCAGGATCCATTGGATGGGGGAGCGCGGTCAGGACGATCAGCACGTCCATTGGGGCAAACAGCTCAACAACATCCCCTGCGCGGCTATGTTCGGTATCGAAGCGGAAGCGGCCATCTTCATCGACGGTGACTTTGCTAAAGAAGTTAACGACCATGAGCAGATCTTCAAGACCCAAATCCCATTTGCCCATCTCGACCAGCAGATTATCGACTCCATTGCGGTAAAACCCATTCCGCAGCTCCTGATAGCGCCCTGCGCCATATTTTTCGCGCGTTTCCGCCGCGTTAAGTACGCCACCAAACGGGTCGTGCCAGCCACAACTGTCCGCCACGATCCCGGCGAGTACGCGGCCCATATCGGAATAAAAACAGTGGCCGGTAGTGAGCCGGGCCGTATGCTGGCCCTTCAGCGTATCCGGTAGATTAAGGCGTTCACTTTTCTCATGCGGATTGAGCATCATCATGCTGACGTTCGCGCCGCCATCAATATCGGTCAGGCGCAGGATGTGCCCTTTGCGCAGAATGAATGAGGTATGCGCCCCGCCGGGAAGCCGCTCTTCGCGCAGACTGGGGGCTGAGTGAAAACGTGCCGTCATTGCTGTCTCCTTAATGCATAAACGTTGTCTTTACTGTCTGTCATCAGCTGTGCCATTCGCGCCTCATTCAGCGGAATGTCATAGGTGATACGCGCGCCCCAGGCATGAGGGGCCTGGGGATCGTGGCGGACTTTGTCAAATACCAGTAGCCGTGTACCCAGGTTGAAGCCTTCAGTAAGATCGTGGGTGACCATAAAGACCGTCATTCGGGTTTCACTCCACAGTTGAAGCAGCAGCGCGTGCATGTCTTTGCGGATACCGGGATCCAGTGCGCCAAAGGGCTCATCCAACAACAGCACTCGCGGTTGCATGATAAAAGCCTGGGCAATTGCCAGCCTTTGCTGCATTCCGCCGGAGAGCTGTGCCGGATATTTATCCAGCGCATTTCCCAGCCCCACTTTGTCCAGCATCTGTCGTGCCTGCTGCCGGGCCGCGCGTTTTCGGGCACCGAACAGGCGACCCGACAAGGGCGAAGCAGGCAGTTCGAGCCCTATCGCGACGTTATCCAGTACATTGAGATGGGGAAACACGGAATAGCGTTGAAACACGACGCCGCGGCTGCGGTCGGGTTCTGTCGCCAGTGCCTTACCATCCAGGGTGATCTCTCCCCGGGTGGGTTTTTCCTGCCCCAGCAGCAGGCGCAAAAACGTCGATTTCCCGCAGCCCGATGCACCGACCATAGAGCAGAACTCGCCCGCCTTAACCTGCAAATTGATGCGTTCCAGCACCACGTGGTCGCCGTACTCCTGCCAGATATTGTTGATACTGATAAAACTCATTCCCGGCCTCCTTCCGCCCATGGGAAACAGGCGTTGTGCAGCTTGCGCAGGCCCAGATCCATCAGCCAGGCCAGCAGCGTGATCCAGATGACATAGGGGATAATCACATCCATCGCCATGTAGCGACGCACCAGGAAAATGCGATAGCCCAGCCCGGCGGTCGCCGAAATCGCTTCGGAGGAAATTAAAAACAGCCAGGCCGATCCCAGAAGCAGCCGTACCGAGGTGATAAGCCGTGATAACAGCTGCGGCAGCACGACCCGCAGCACGACCGTCCAGCTATTGGCTCCCAGGGTTTGCGCTTTGATTAACAGTTCCGCCGGAATTTCCCGTGCCCGCTGTTCAAGATCGCGTGCCAGCATCGGCGTAATGCCAATGACGATGAGCATGACCTTCGACAGCTCATCCAGGCCGAAAACAATAAACAGCACGGGCAGAATCGCCAGCGGCGGCACCATTGAGACAACCGTCATCAGGGGTGACAGTGCGGCGCGGGACATCGGAAAAACGCCCGCGGCAATGCCGAGGCACAGACCAATCAGCGAGGAGAGCGCCAGCCCCATGAGCAGACGGCTCAGGCTGATAAACGTATCGGCCCACAGCAGGTATTCACCACTGCGCTTATCTGGCGTGAAGGCCATCCGATCAATCGCCTCAATCATCTGCGACAGTCCGGGCAGCAGTTTGTCCTGCGGATTGGCCTCCAGCCGCACCGCTGATCCGATAAACCAGGCGGCGATGATCAGCACGAAGGGCAACAGCATTAGCGTCAGGCGCATGCCCTGGCGGGGATAGCGGTTGATGTAGCGCATGACATGAACTCCCGTGGTCAGTGGTTACAACTTGCCCGCAGCGGCCAGCTTAAGATAGCTGTCGTCAAAGCGCAGTTTGCTGTTAGCCCTATCGCCAACGGTGACGTTGCCCGGGAATGTCATGCCGATAAAATCAGCGCTCTGTGCGCCCTGACCCAGCAGACCTTTGTCAAACGAGAAGTTCGCCACGCGTTGCATGGTCTTTGGCAGATCAGGCGAAGAAATAAAGGCCAATGTCTCAGCAGGCGTCCAGAACAGATGCGTTGTTTTAAGCTGAGCCTGATAGCCCGCGAGGTCGGTACCGGAATCTGCCGCCATTGCACTCAGCGCTTGTTTATCACCCGCCTGCATTTTTGCCATCATTTCAAACCACGCACCGGTCAGCGCTTTGCCGAGGGCGGGGTTATCTTTCAGCGTTTGGGTGTTCACGACCATCATGTCGATGAGTTCGCCGGGCACTTGGGTGGAGCTAAACACTTCGGTGGTTTGTGGCGTCTTTTTGATGACGGACAACTGCGGGTTCCAGGCTACCGCTGCCCGCACATTGCTGGTGCCAAAGGCCGAGACGATATCCGCATCGGAGGTATTAACCACTTTCACATCTTTTTCCTGCAGTCCGGCTTTTTCCAGCCCGCGAACCAGGAGATAGTGCGATACCGAGAGTTCGGGCAGATAAACCGACATACCTTTCAGATCGCTGAGTTTTTTATTCACCCCTTTTAGCACGACGCCGTCGTTGCCATCGGAATAGCTGCCGGTAATGAGTGCTGTCGAATCTACCCCACCTGCCGCCGGGATAGTCAGCGCATCCATGTTGGTCATGGTGCAGCCGTCAAACTGCCCTGCCGTGTATTGGTTGATGGATTCGATGTAGTCGTTGAGTTGAACAATATTGATTTTGATGCCGTATTTGCTGGCCCATTTATCAATAATTTTTTCATTGCTGATGGTGCCCCAGGGCATCCAGCCCGCATAGATCGTCCAGCAGATGTTGAACTCTTTTTTAACCGTGGCGAAGGAAGAAAAGCTGATCAGCAAGGTGAGTGACAGCAAAAGCGTGCGGATGAACGGCGTTGTTTTCATGGTTAACCTCTGGTTGGCACAAAAAAGGAGCAGCGCGACACCTGACGGTGCTGCTGTCTCCCGGGCTTTTGTCCCGCCGTGTAACCTCTCAGAGGTCGCCAGCTCTCGGACCAGACATTCACCTGCGTGAACCGGAACCCTAGCCAGCTATTTAATTCAGATTATGTGTTGCGCTGCTTACCGATCAGGTTTTTGCAATTGACGTGCCAGAATTAATAACAATAAAAATCAGTGATTTAGCATCATCCCTGGCGACGAAGCACCAGAATGATGAGTGACCGAGGGGCATTGCACACAATCAGTGCCGACTGGAACACGAAATATGCTGTGCAGTCCTTACATCATAAGCATCAGCGCGGTTTTCTGGGCGACGTTGCAGCGGTAGTGTCCATCCTGACGAGGCGTAACGGTATAACGCCTGACGCAATACCGCTGATGGCGCGAGGTGCTTTAATCCTGTACATGTCGCGCGGCCAAGGAGCCACTATTAGGCGATAGCCATCCTTGTAGCTTAAGGGAACGTACACGCTTTCAACGGTGACCATCCGCACTTCTCGTTTGTTGACCCTCCATTACTGCTGTTGATGCCCGCACGCGGGTATGGCAGTGGCGTGCTACACAGAGACTGGCTTTGCGTTCTGCCGGTTCTTTAACCCACCATAAACGTCGCGCGTTTTTTGCAGCAGGGTCATCCGGCCTGCACTACAGTT
>JACCDS010669702.1_pt1 | contig 11137 bp, 8 predicted proteins | sample 7446441 | NCBI WGS metagenome assembly JACCDS01 (sample SAMN15323445, study PRJNA562643) | freshwater metagenome | isolation source: river surface water | place: USA:Blue River Watershed | collected 2017-08-17 | reverse complement strand
TTTTCATCCACAACTACAGTTTTATAAAAGTAACCCCAATCTTTTTGGGACAAACTCAACATTAAGTCTGTTTGTTCGTGCAATTGAATTCCCTTTAAACTTTGTGAACATCGACGATCAACCATTAAATTCCAATAAACCAAACGGCCACCTGATCTCAATCCGCTAACCAATTTTTCGGTGGTTTGTTCAAAAACATCTGTCGACATATATTCGAAAATATTGCTCAAATTCATGCCGTCGAACGTCCCAAAGTGCTGGATTGCATCTTCTGCATATCCCAAATGTAACTTGATCCTGGAAATTCTAGATTTTATAATTTCAAAATGTTCGCTTTGCAAATAATGTGGGATAAAATCATCAAATTTCCCTATTAAATTATACCGCAAAAATGGATTGGTTTGAGCATCTACCGAAGATAATTGACGTTCGGCTTGCGACAAAATAAAATCCGAAACCTTCACTTTCACTTCTTTTAAAAATTGTGGATCACGCCCCAATTTTCCCATTACTGTTTTGCTAAAGAAAACTCTAAATAAGGTTTTCCAGCGCCAACTATTCCATTCATTTTCAAAGAAGCGTTTTTGATCATCCGCTGTTTTTGGTTGAAACAATTTCTCAATACGACTAGATGAATGAATCATCGGTAACACATATTTCGAGAAATATTGAAAATATCGTTCGAATTTACCTGAATGAATAACTCCATTTTTAGTCCAATGCGCTAAATTTATTTCAAAAAACTGTTGGGCTTCTTCTGACATTCTGAATCTAATTTTATCAAAAGTCTGCTTACGTACCGACGAAGGTTTAAACCCTAAAAACGACAAAACTTCTGGCTGATCCAGCTCCAAAATTGCTGCTATTTTTAACTCAATTAGATACAATTGCACCGGACTTATATCCACGGCAACAACTTGTTCTGGATCCAACAGCAATAAGCTGAAAGTATTGTCACCAGAGGATCCAACACTTAAATACCGACTTCCCTGTTTGGTATAAATACCCTCTAAAAGTACGCGAGGATCTTCCCAAACATTGGCATATCGAATAAAACTAAAGTCCGCCTTTTTGTGGATCATTCGTTAGTTGAAATTATTTGAACATTTCCCGTACTTCCATCCATTTCTACCCAGTCACCTGTCTTTAGTTGGTTTAATAAATTGCTAATTCCTACAATGCAAGGCTTTCCCAATTCCCTTGAAACAATTGCACTATGAGAAAGTAAAGATCCTCTTTCTACTAAAATGCCACCTGCATTGGGAAATAATGTTACCCAACCTGGATCAGTTGAAGCAGTGACCAAAATATCTCCGTTCAAATCAGCAACTTCACTGGGATGATGAACAACCTGAACTCTTGCTTTTACTACTCCAGGACAACATCCAATTCCCTTTAAATCTCCAGAATGAATATGATTCTGCCTCACTGCATCAAACACATTCGCGTGATAAACCACTCCGTATGTCCGAATTCTTTCAGCAGTAGCCTGGTTTTCATACACTTGATAATTGCGTTTTCGCAAATCAATTAGTTGTGTTAATTCAGGAGTAATGGAAGTCCCTTTTATGTAATCGAAAATCTCTTGTTGGGTCAAATAGAAAATATCTCTTGGATGTAAAATGATGCCTTCTCCATAAAAGACATCCCCCAGCGCCAAAAACATTTCTCTCACTTTGCCAAAACCTCTGGTTCTCTCAAAACGCAAATTCTCCCTCGCACTTACTAACACACGTGTCTTCTTCAATACAAAGTTGAATAACAAACGTTTGAAAGGTTTCTTAGATAGCAGCTGATTTACCTGTTCTTCTGCCCTATCTCGTAAATTTACACGCTGACTTTCTACGGGTTCTTGACGGACATACATTTGGAGTAAACGCACTAACATCAATGGGTCTTGCTTGTAGGTTATCGTTTCTAATTTTAGCTCACCAACACTTCGATCCCCAAATTCTTTCAAGTATTCATGAATGAATTGTTGAACACCTAAATAATCTTTATTGATTGCGGTCCACAAACTTTCTGCTGTATTGGAATCGTATTCAAATAGTTTCTTTAATTCATCGATTTCCAGAACAGCCAACCGCATATCCTGCATTCTCTTTATGGGTTCGGTTGAAATTATATCATCAGCGCCACTCAATAGATCATTATGAATTCCCGATGGAAGTTCGTATTTATCCACTAATTTTTGGAGTACGCCAAAGTAAATCATTGCATAAAAATCATTTACCAAAGGAGCTTTCCACTTTTTAAGAAGTGTCTGCTCAAATTTCAAATACAATTCCATGAGCTCCCACGCAGATTTTTTAGAAAAATCAATGGCATCAAACTCGTCTAGTACTTTTTGGAATTCTCTCTGAAAATCACGTCGCATTGAGGGTAACTCACGCAGATTCTTCCACATGGAACGAATCATAACCAATACTCGCAAACGCTCTGTCCATTTGGTTCTTTGTGGAATATTTTTCAGTTCGAATCGTTCTTTAACTCCCATCATTTTCTCCATGAATTCGGCATTCAACTGATAACCAGGCAATAGAGCCAATGCCTTATACCAAGAGAGTAAATTGTAGTAAACCCGTCCATTTATCAGACCCAACATATTCTCAAATATTGTCCTATTTTCAATCAATTCCGGCTCGCTAACACCCAGCAATCTGCACAACTGAATGTAAACCGATTCATACATTTTTATAATAAAACTAAACGTTAAAGGTGTAGTAACGCCAGGATAGGATTCAATGATATTACTGTTGTCCCACAATATCATTTCCCCCGATGGGTCCGCAATACAATTCAACGCTGTAACTGGCCTAGTTTGCAACAGATAAAATTGATTCTTAAAATACGCAAATTCAATATCCTGAGGCTTCTTAAAATGAAATTTCAACTTTTCTAACACCTTTGAGATTTCAAAAATTTGCTCATTCGACAATGAAGCTGCGATTCTTTTCTGCGGTTCAACATCTACGAATTCGGTCATTGCAGTCGGATTAGCAGGAACTTTTCTTACCAATTTTTTCTTTTTTGGGGATATTTTAGCCTCAATCTGATCTCCATGAACAATGAAGGTATCAGCATCCAATTCTCCGCCTACTAAACCTTCCCCCAAGCCATACAATGATGAAATCACGAACTCATATCTGCGTCCACTTACTGGATTCACTCCAAACGCAACACCGGATACCTCTGAATCAATCATTATTTGTACTACAATAGCCATTCGATCAGGCCTGGCTAATCCATGTTCACGACAATACGTTTCAATCTGAGGGGATTTTAATGAATGCCAAACACGTTCAATTGAAGCATTTAACTCAGCACGATTGACAAATAACTCCGTTTTAAATTGTCCGGCAAAACTATATTGATTGCCGTCTTCTTGTATCGCAGACGAACGCACTGAAAACCACTGAGCATCACCCAAATATTGGAAAATTTTATCCTCCGACAAGAATAAATTCCCGCCTTTATGAAATTCATCAAACAACCAATTGGCTGGAAGAATTATAAACTCGGGAACCCTAAAATTTTGTTTAACTAAGTGCATTAAATTCAGACCTTTTCCGCCTAAAATTTCAATAGTTAAATTCTCAGATTCAATGGAATTCGAAGAAATTATGGGCATTTCGGCAGATTTTATTCTATTGTCAATCATGAGTTATTTATTTGAAATTCAAAAACCATCGACATAAAGAAGGCTGGGTTTTACCATTTTATTTGATAATCAGATCTATGAACTATATTTAAAATTAAATGAATTAATGAGCAATTAATAAACCCATTGAACAATGGTTAGAATCCCTCCCAATGTTAGGTACATTAGAATTGTCCAAATGCCACTAGCTATTTCAATTCCTTTTGCGGTTTTTGGGGATGGTTTTCTATAGTGCAGCCATGCCGCAATTAAGGTGCACAAAAAATATACAATTAAAGCCAGTTTGATGTGATTTGAAAATTCAGCAAAATCCGCTGCCAACAATGCAAAAATCAAGGTCGCAAATAAAACGAAGATCCATAATAAAAGTGACTTACCTTGCCCTAATAAGAAAGAATAGGTCTCTACACCTGGCTTTTCATCTTTTGGATCTCGGATTTTGCGTCCTACTTCTAAAACTATTCCATTTAAAAAGGATACCGCAAAGAAATAGAGCAAACCAAAAGGTGCATCCGTATTGGATAACCGCCAGTCATATCCACTAGCGTAAATATCAACCAATGGGATAATCAACATATGCGAAGTAACGTACCAAAAAGGCCTTTTTTTCAACCAATTTTTAATAAAAAACTCCTTACCCATCAACAGCAAATAGCCAATTACTATAAAGTAAAGGGGTAGCATTTGAGGAAAAGTAAAGGATGTTATTATCAACTGTAGTGTAAAAACGAACCATGCTACATTTTTAAGTTCATTTAATGAGATCAGGCCACGGGGTACGGGTAATTCTTTTCGAAATTGAGCATCGTCTTCGGCATCTTTGTGCTCATCAAATACTCTCAATAGAAAAAATAGCGTAATGGTATTAAACACGGCAACCGCGTATTTATCCAATTCAATAAAACCTGTTAGATTTTGACTTAACCTACTGTATCCAATAGCACTAAAACTGAAAGCAGCAATTAGAATTCCATGTGAGTGCAATGGAAATCGTTCATTCAAATACAACCAAAATCGTTTATACAATGGCCACTGATTTTGAATAGATATTAACTCGTTCGAAGGGGTATTTCTCATTTAATGTTGAAAATAAAGGAAATACGAAACTAATGATATGTCGACAGCGAAAAAAAATGAAATCTGCAAATCGCAATTTCATTTTTACGGAAAAATACAAAAAATCAATTTGGAAAGGAGGTATTTTTTGATTTTAAATGGGATATCTGATCTGGGTTTCTGATAAATTCAAAAATTTCGATATGAATTATTGCTCAAAGGCTTCATAATTCAATATGAGTTTGTAAACCATTTCTTCAGGCTGACCATTGCCGGGGGCGAATTTTGGATTTTTAACAACATAAAAAACGGCAATTGTACATTCACCATATTTGCTTGCAACTGACTGAGTCCTATTTTTCAAATGACCTGGTGAGTTGTTATACTTTTGATTGAGCTTATCACTTAAAACATATCTTTCTGTGACGCCCGTAGAAACCCATTTAAGTGCTGTTTGAGGATTCAATGATGTTAATTGATCCGGTTTTAAATCCGGTAAACTTTCTCTAAGATAAACGGTGTTTTCTGAAATTTTCGCACCATTATGTCCTTCAGCAGAAAATACTCGTGGAAAGTCAGTATGCGTTTTTTCGGTATTTGTTGCAAACATTTCAACCATTCTCATGCATCGTTCCATGCAATAATCATCCAGCGCTTTCTTTTCTTGCAGATCTGCCACACCAGCAGATTTACGGGTTACATTTAATACCCTTTGATAATCTTTCAATTCGGTTTTGAATACAATTATTTCTGGTTTCGAACTACGTAATGGTTGCAGGGAAACTTGGGAAAACAAATTTGAAAACAAGGATAAAAAAAACAAGTATATAACTGGAGTTTTCATATAAAACTGTCAAAAATAATAAGATAAGTCTAATTATGATGTAATAAATCGTAATATTCCAGTATTGCACCAACCTTTATTAATGAAACCTAGATAAAATTTAGCATTTTTGCTAAACTCGAAAATCCAATTTTAAATGACTTTAATAGCGATTTGTGAATGCGACTACGAATTAGGTCTTGGCCATTTCAAGCGTTCACAAATTTTTTTAGATCAAACTCTTTCTCTTAAAATAACTTCGGATATATGCTTAATAAGTTTCGGAAATTATAATCCCTCTTTGAAAAACTCCTCCATTTCAAATACTTCAAATTTCAAACATTTCCCCAGCTTTGATGAGGCTGTACAATTTTTAATATATACAAAAACACCATCCATAGAATCACAGAAAGAAGGAACCTTTTTATTTATTGATATTAACATTTCATCCAAACAAAACCGATATTCCATTATTCAAAATCTTCAACAGCGCTTTACTACAATTGGAATTTATAGTACCATCAATTATGTATCCGATTTGCCATTCGATATACATATAAATCCAAACTATCTGATTTCAAATACAAACAGTTCACCTTTATTAAATCAGAATAATTCAAAATCCAATAAATTTTTATTGGGGACCCAATACCGTTTATTCACAGTAGATTTAATAAAAGCGGTTAATAGCGGTAAAAAAAATAGGTATTTTAAAACTACTATGGGCTCCAAATTTCACGATGATTATTGTGAAATTTTAATTGTTGCCGGAAATACGGACCCATTTAATCGGATTGACAAAATCAATCATTGTTTATCAAAACTGAATGATTGCGATAATTTCAATTTCCATATAATAATTCCTCAAAGAAACACAAATCTTGACAACAGTATTTCTCACAAAATATCAAGTGAACAAATAATTTCTGACTTACAGACAATTAAACCCGATAAATGTACCTCTTTGACTTCTATTTTGAAATTTAACTACTATTTCAATACAACTCAAAAAGACTTACTCGAATTATATCCTTATTTGGATGGAGCTATCACTGCCGTTGGTGGAACTTATTGGGAACTTAATCAATTTGATATCCCGTGTTTACTCATACCTGGATCAGAAACAGAATCTCAAATGGCAATTTGGTTAAGTGAAAATAAAAAGACTACCATATTATTGAATCATGATGAAGAATTTAATTCAAATTCAACTGATCAAATTGAAGTTTTTTTACAAGAAATAAAAACCATAAAAAATCAAAATTCACTTCAAGAACAAGCGTTTAAATACACCAATCACCAAAATCTAAATGAATTGGGGATTAATAGAATATGGGCACAAATTTTGCAATCCTGATTTTTTCTTCCGTAAGCCTTCATGATAAATTCAAAACAACAATCTGTATATATTATTGCTGAATTATCAGCAAACCATGCCAACTGCTTGGAAATTGCTTTACAAACGGTTCGTGCAGCAGCTGATTCTGGTGCAAATGCAATCAAAGTACAAACTTTCAACGCCAGCAGCCTGACATTACCTCCTGAATTTCCCGGATTTGGACCGAGAGAATATGGGGCCTGGAAAGGATTTACTTCTTGGGATTTATACAGTCAAGCTTCTATGCCTTATGAGTGGCATTTACCCATTAAAAAGGAAGCAGAATTACTAGGATTGGATTTTTTCTCAACGGCTTTCGACCTTGAAGGCGTAGATTTTCTAGAAAATCTTAATGTTCCGAAATATAAAATTTCTTCATTTGAAATTACAGATATCCCATTGATAAAAAAAGTAGCGAAAACGGGAAAACCCATAATTGTTTCAACCGGACTTTCCTCAATTTTAGATATTCAACTTTGCGTAAATACGATTCGAAACGAGGGAAACGAACAAATTTGTTTGTTGAAATGCACTTCAGAATATCCCGCTCCTCCAGAAAAAATGAATCTTTTGGGAATTCAAGAATTAAAATCAAAGTTTAATACCCAAGTTGGTCTTTCAGACCATAGTAAGTCGTTAATTATACCTGCTGTTGCTGTGGGTTTAGGTGCTACTGTAATAGAACGACATATAATGCTTCATTCAGAAATCAACAGTGTAGATAAAGGATTTTCGACAATACCTTCAGAATTTAAACAAATGGTAACCAATATTCGTGAAGCAGAAAAATCCCTTGGAAATAGCAATTTCTCCATTTCGCATAGGGATTCCCAACGCAGAAAACATATTTTTGCAGTGGAGGACATTAATCCAGGTGAAATATTTAGTTCCAAAAACATTAAATCTTTACGAGCAAATGGTTCACTCGAACCTGTGTTTTATGAAACGATTTTAAATCGTGTAGCATTAAGGCATATCCCCAAAGGAACACCAATTAAACAATCAGACTTTACCTATTAATTTACTTTTTTACTTAAAAATGCAATACAATAAGAATACTGCAATAAATTTTTGCCCTACGGGAATGGTTCCTACAAAATCAAGCACGCCACATGTACCTATCTCAGTATCAGAAATTGTAGAAGAAGTACATCAAGCATATGAATTAGGCATTACGATTGCTCATTTACACGCTCGAGATGAACAAGGACATCCCACTCACCTTAAATCCGTAAATCAAAAAATCTTTGAAGGTGTTCGAAAACATTGCCCTTCATTAATAATTTGTGCAAGTAGTAGTGGACGACTTGTTCAGGATTTTGAATCTCGCAGTGAAGTAATTGAATTGAAACCCGATATGTGTTCTTTAACGCTATCATCCCTTAATTTCATGCATAGTGCTTCGGTTAACAGTCCTGATATCATTGGTCGGTTGTTAGAAAAAATGAATTCTTTTAATGTTGTACCAGAATTAGAATGTTTTGATTTAGGAATGATAAATTATGGGAATTATTTGATTGACAAAGGATTGATTAAAGGGCTAAAATACTGGAACTTACTTTTTGGGAATATCGCTGGAATGCAGGCTGATTTATCTACATTCGCGACTGCTATCTCACAAATAAAACAGGATGAACGGACTTATATTTCATTTGCTGGACTGGGAAGTCATCAATTTAAGGCTAACCAAACCGCTATTGTGAATAATTTTGGAGTCCGAATTGGATTAGAGGATAATATTTGGTTTGACTCTGGTAAAACCAAATTAGCTACAAACATCGATTTACTCAAGCGAGTTCACCGCATTTTAGAACTAAATGAGAAATCCGTTTTTAAATCCGAGAACTTCCGACAGACTTACTTTAAATAACTCCCATTGAACGGCATGATCCAGAACGAAGTACTTTTATTGGGCTATAGCCCAAACATGATTTCCATGATATTAGATAACTTATCTAGTCAAGGTTATAACAATAAACTCTGGGTAGCAAATAACGAATTAAAGGAAATTTCTGACTTGAATGATATTTGGCATCCACAAATAGAAGTTAAAAGAATTGATGAAGCAGATTCCAACGCATTATTCAAACTGATTGAATTAAACCAATTATCCGTTTTCATGGGTGTATATAAATCTGCATCTAAAAGTTCCATGTATATGCAATTCAGCAAATTACTAAAACAATCTCCCAATTTAATTCATCAAAATACGGAAATTTCACAATCTACTAAATTAGGGATTGGCAACATGATTAACACCGGGGTTGTAATAGCTGGACATACCGCAATAGGTAGCTATTGTAGTATAAATAGAAATAGCAGTATCGGCCACCATACTAAAATTCAAGATTTTTGCACAATAAACCCCAATTCGACTATCTGTGGCGGAATTACATTGGAACAGAATGTTACTGTAGGCGCAAGTGCCACAATCATAGATGGTTTAACTATCGGTGAAAATAGTATCATTGGTGCTGGAAGTGTAGTAGTAAATAATATTCCCGCAAACTCATTGGTAATGGGTATTCCTGGGAAGGTTGTTCGAAGTCTTTAAAAAGTAGGACATTTAGAACTCCCTCTGCGAGATGACCTGCGAATTGGGGTACCATTCATTTTCATTCCAACAAAACGAGTTGGAATGGTATAAACCAATTGAATTTCTGTTAAATGGTCACCCATAACACCCAGAAGTTTACCATCAAAATCATCACCTAGATTATACACTAATCGATATCTGAGATCGAGTCTATCGTTATATTTAAATTTTTTCAACCCAATACTACCAACAGCCACTAAAGCCGTGTTTTGTACCATTGAAACGGTTGTATTTGTAGTCCATTTCCCTTCTGTCGTGTAACTATTCCACAAAACGGAAGCTCCACCACCAATTTTAATAAACGGCCATCTCTTGAATTTAATCATAATTTGCGTACCCAATTGCACACTTGTTCCGGAAACTCTCGCCTCCAAATATTTTTTAAAATCAGGAATTGTAGAGTTCTTATTATCTCCCATATAACCTTGAACATGTGAATTAACCTCCCACTGTACATATTCCCCCAATTGCAATCCTCCAATAACGGAAACTGATGGCCGACTACTGAAACTTACGGGCACCATTAACAAGTAGTCATGATAACCAATTTCACCGTTGTATCTTCCAAGTCCAATTCCTCCACCGACGTAAGTGGAAACCTGTCCATTTACACTTGAGGATAACACAGAAGATACAGCAAGAATAAAGACAAGTATTTTGTTCATAATCAAAATTTTAGAGAAATTGATAATATAATTTTTCTCTACTACAAAACTAATGCCAAACTTGAATAAACAAATGCTCCTTTGTAAAATCTTTGACGCTACTCACAAATCAAAGCATGAACAACTATGATTTGAGATTATTCAAATATTATATTCTCCGTATATAATTATTACACTTTCCCATATAAAAAAACAAACGAAGTGTCACTCTGAAATCCCCCAAAATCAACCAATTATTAAACCTTTACAATTTTGGTTTTAAAATTTCGTCCGAGCCAAATTAAAAATCCCGACACGGGTAAAAAAGCAATAATCAGACTAAACAAAGCCATGATTACTTTACCCCCTAAACCAAAAATTGCTCCTGTATGAATATCGTAATTCCAGAGTATCATTTTTTCGGCAAATGTTCTCGTTTTACTTTCTCCATATACAGCTTTTACCGATTGTTCGCCCAAAGTTTCAGGATTAATAAAACGATAATCTGCACCTCCATATGTAATAACAGATGGATTTAAACTCACTTCCCAACATTTTTTTATCTCTTTTTGCGGATGTATTTCCAAGATTGAATAATCCAGTTTTGCGATTTCAATAGCATTGTGTAATTTAAAATTTGAATTACTATTAACATCCTGTACAATTGAATTTAACTGTCTATACTTAAATCTATATCGCAAATAAATTTGATCAATAATTGGCAATCGAGCAGTAGTTAAATCAACCTTATTTTCAATCGCATGAATCTTTCTCTTTAACTTATCTGAGAAGTGATTTTTAGCTGAATCGGGAAATTCACTTATTCTATTTAAGTTTTGACTATATTGAATCTCTGGTTCGCTATAAAAAACATCGTGTTTTCCACCTAATATTTTATAATAACCCGCAGCCCACCAATTAAAACCGTAAAACAATCCCGTAATTGAAAACACTATTGCGCTAAAAAATGCATAAACCC
>JACCDS012083989.1_pt1 | contig 11139 bp, 9 predicted proteins | sample 7446441 | NCBI WGS metagenome assembly JACCDS01 (sample SAMN15323445, study PRJNA562643) | freshwater metagenome | isolation source: river surface water | place: USA:Blue River Watershed | collected 2017-08-17 | reverse complement strand
TGGTCAGCGCCGAGCAGCTGCCCGCCGTGCAGGCGCGCATGGCAGCCAACCGCCAGCGCATCGACCAGGCGCTGCAGACGCTGGAGCGCCTCGTGGTGCGACCGGAGGGCCGCGAGGCGCTGGCGCAGCTGCGCAGCGCACGCGAGGCCTATGTGGCCTCCTTCGTCAAGATCGCACCGCTGGTGCAGGCCGGCCGGCTGGACGAGGCCCGCGCCCTGGTGCGCGATGAAACCCTGCCGGCACTGGCGCGTCTGCAGGCCCCCATCGACCAGCTGCGCGAACTGCAGAACCGGCTGGCGCAGGCCCATGGCAGCGCCGTGGCCGATGGCATCCGCAGCGCCGGGCAGCGCATGCTGCTGCTGGGCGTTGCCGCCCTGCTGATCGGGGTCGCCGCTTCGCTGCTGCTGGCGCGCAGCATCGTGCGCCCGCTGCGCAGCGGTGTGGAGGTGGCCGGCCGCATCGCCGCGGGCGACCTGACCCGCCGCCTCGAACCGCAAGGCCAGGACGAAGTGGCCGACCTGCTGCGCGCCCTGTCGACCATGCAGGAGAGCCTGCGCGGCCTGGTGTCGCAGGTGCACCGCGGTGTGGAGCACGTGGGCTCGGCCTCGTCGCAGATCGCCAGCGCCAACACCGACCTCAGCGCGCGCACCGAGGCGCAGGCCAGCGCGCTGGAGCAGTCGGCCGCGTCGATGGAGGAACTCACCAGCACCATCGGGCTGAACGCCGAAGCGGCCCAGCAGGCCCGCACGCTGGCCCTGCGCGCCTCGGACATCGCCGAGGCCGGCGGCGAGACCGTGGGTTCGGTGGTGAACATCATGCGCGGCATCGACAGTTCGTCACAGCGCATCGGCGAGATCATCGGCGTGATCGACGGCATCGCCTTCCAGACCAACATCCTGGCACTCAACGCCGCGGTGGAGGCAGCCCGGGCCGGAGAGCAGGGCCGCGGCTTCGCGGTCGTGGCCTCGGAAGTGCGGGCCCTGGCCAGCCGCTCGGCCGACGCGGCCCGGCAGGTGAAGCAGCTGGTTGCCGCCAGCCAGGAACAGGTGGGCAGCGGCACCGCACTGGCCGACCGCGCCGGCCAGTCGATGAACGAGGTGGTGCACGAGATCAAGCGCGTGAGCCAGCTGGTGGTGGACATCGCCGGCGCCCTGCAGGAACAGAGCTCGGGCGTGTCGCAGGTGGGCGCGGCCATCGCGCAGCTGGACCAGACCACCCAGCAGAACGCGGCCCTGGTGGAGGAAACCGCCGCAGCCTCGCAAAGCCTGGACGAACAGGCCCGCCACCTGGTGGCGGCGGTGGCGCGCTTTCGCATCGATCCGGCCATGGCCTGAATGGTCCGGCATCGGCAGCCCCTCGATAAGATCGGCCCATGACCCAGTACTGGCTGATGAAATCCGAGCCCGACGAGTGCTCCATCGACGATGCGCTGGCCGCACCCGGCGCCACCGTGCCCTGGACCGGCGTGCGCAACTACCAGGCGCGCAACTTCATGAGGGATGCCATGCAGGTGGGCGACGGCGTGCTGTTCTACCACTCCAGCTGCCCGCAACCCGGCATTGCCGGCCTGGCGCGCGTGGCCTCGGGCACGCGGCCGGACCCGACGCAGTTCGACCCCGCATCGCCCTACTTCGACCCGAAGTCGAGCCCGGACAACCCGCGCTGGCTGCTGCTGGACGTGCAGGCACTGGCCAAAACCCGCCTGATCGGCCTGCCCGAGCTGCGCGCCACGCCCGAACTGGCCGACCTGCTCATCCTGCAGCGCGGCAACCGGCTGTCCATCACGCCGGTGAGCGCCGCGCACTGGCAGTTCATCACCGAGCGGCTGCTGGCGCACTGACCCGCTGCGCCGCGGCCTGCTGCGCGCGGTGCACGTCGACCACCATCTGCGCGTTGCGCGGCGCCTCGGCGCCCAGCGCCTGCGCCAGCCGCACCACTTCGCCGCACAGGTCGTCGATTTCGGTGGGGCGGCCGGCCGCCAGGTCTTCGGCCATGCTGGAGCGGGCATGGGCGTCGATGCGCAGCATCCGCGCCGCCACCAGCCGGAACAGCGGTGTGGGCAGGCGCAGCACGCGCAAGAAGGTCCCCCAGCGAAGCGGTGTCATGCGCTGCGGCTGCGTGCCGGCGCGGCGCAACAGACCCAGCGCTTCGGCCACCAGGTCGGCGTAACGGCGGCGCTGCGCGGCGTCCAGCAGCTGCGCGCGCAGCGGCAGCCCCGACAGGGCATTGACCGGGTTGTTCAGGTTCAGCAACAGCTTGCCCCATTGCACCGGCCGCATGTCGGCGTGCAGGTCCAGCGGCAGGCCGGCACGGCCGAACACCGCCTGCCAGGGGCGCAGGCTGGCCGAAGCCTGCGCCGCCAGCCGGCCGGCGGTACCCTGGTGCAGGTGACCCGGCGCCCGCTGCATCACATTGAAGCCAACCATGCCCGGCAGCAGTTGCAGCCAGGGCGCAGCGGCCGTGGCCTGGTCCAGCGGAAACAGCCCGTTCTGGCAGCACAGCACCGGGGTGTCGGTCGGCAGCACCTGCGCCAGCTGGCGCAGGCTCTCCAGCAGGGCCGGGCGCTTGACGCACAGGAGCACCAGGGCCGGCCGGGCGTCGGTGGGCAGCGCCGTGTGCAACCGCAGTTCGGCCGCCGGCACGCGCCGGTCACCGCCGGCCAGATCGGTCAGCCGCAGGCCTTGCGCAGCCCATGCGCCCAGCATGGACGGCCGTCCGACGAAATCCACCGCAACACCGGCGGCCTGCAACCGCCCGCCCAGGTACCCGCCCACCAGCCCGGCCCCCACCACCAGCACCGGGCCCGGAACGGTGCCCGTCATCGTTCTGTCGCCGGCTGCGACGGCCCCCGGCGCAGCGGCCCGGCGGCCTGCTCGATGCGCTCGCGCAGCCCGGGCTGCAGGCCGGCCGCCATCAACGCCTCGGCCACCACAAACATCGGGCCCACCAGCAGGCCGCGCAGGTCGTCAAAGAAGGCCGGCTTGCGGCCCTCCCAGACATGCCCCACGGCCTGGAAGATCCAGCCCACGACGAAACTGCCCACGGCGCCGGTCAGCCAGGCGCTGGTCGAGGCCGCGCCCAGCGGGTGCGCCAGCGCCACCAGCACACCCAGCACGGCAATGGTCGGTAGCGTCAGCGACGCGCGGCCCAGCCGCAGGTACCAGACCGCCGTGAGCGCCCACACCAGCCAGTGCGCGCCGGGCAGCACGTCCGCCGCAGTCCCCATCGGCACCCGCGCCAGCAGGGCGGCAATGCCGAAGGCGATCAGCGGAATACCGACGAAATGGGTGGCGATGTTGCGCGGGTCGCGGTGGTAACGCGCGTACTCGATCAGTTGCCGGCTGGCGTGGTCCATGGCGGTCTCCTCGAACAGGTGTTTGGCGTTGGCGCCGAAGCATCGCAGCCCGTGCCGGGATCCACTGTCAAAATGCCGACAAAGTCCTGCGTTCCCCGGGAAAACCATCACCCCATGCCCCTCACTGCGCCTCTGCCCCTAGGCCTGCCAAGCGCCCTGACCAGCGACGGGTGGTTCAGCACCTGCTCCCCGGCGCTGCAGGCCGAACTGCTGCGGCTGGGCCGGCTGCGCGCGCTGGCCCCAGGCGAGTCGCTGTTCGCGCGCGGCGGCGAGGCCGACGGCCTGTGCTGCGTGGTCGCGGGCGCGCTGCGCATTGGCGCCCACAACCCCGAAGGCGACCCCGCCCTGCTGGCCTGGCTGGAGCCCTACCAGTGGTTCGGCGAGATCGCGCTCATCGACGGACTGCCGCGCACGCACGACGCGGTGGCTGATGGCGACACGCAGGTGCTGGTGGTGCCGCGCGAAGCCCTGCTGGCATGGCTGGGCGCCCACCCGGCCCACTGGCGCGACCTGGCGCAACTGGCCTGCCGCAAGCTGCGCGTGCTGTTCTTGGCGGTGGAGGAGCTGGCGCAGCTGCCGCTGGAGGAACGCGTCTGGCGCCGCCTGCAACTGGTGGCCCGGGGCTACGGCAGCCGCGACGCTCCGCGGCGGCGCATCCGCCTGTCGCAGGAGGTGCTGGCCCAGATGCTGGGCGTGAGCCGTCAGAGCATCAACAAGGCTCTCAAAGCACTCGAAGCCGGGGGGCGACTGCGGCTGCACTATGGGGAGATCGAGCTGCTTTAGAAGCGCCGCATAAAAAGTCGCATTTTTTTTCGCACTGTTTTGATTTTTCTTATGCGAGTCATAGACTTGTGTATGGTTAAAAAGTCGCAAACATTCCAGCTATACGATCATCCGGCTCAGATGGAACCGCTGATGCCCGGTGAGCACCGGCTGGGGCCGCTGCTGGAGCAGGCGCACGACCTCATCCGCCGTTCAGACCGGCTCGCCGGCCTGTGCCAGCCGGGCGCCCTGAGCGGTCTGCGGCGCCTGCTGCGGGCCATGAACTCGTACTACTCCAACAAGATCGAGGGTCAGCACACCCTGCCGCTGGAGATCGAACAGGCTCTGCGCGACGACTACGCACAGGACGCCGACAAGGCCCGCCGCCAGCGCCTGGCCCTGGCCCACATGGCCACCGAACAGCAGCTGGAAACCCTGTGGCCTCAGTGGGACAGCGCCCGCGTGTGGTCGCCGCAGACGGTGCAGGATATCCACCAGGACCTGTTTGCCCGCCTGCCGGCAGCAGACCGCATGTTGCCGCCTACAGAAGGTAGCGGCGCCAGCACAGAACTGAAACCCGGCGAACTGCGCACACAGGAAGTGAGTGTGGGCCGACACGCTGCACCGGCTGCTGCCCAACTGCCTGCCTTTCTGGCGCGTTGGTCCCAGGTCTACGGCCAGGTGCGCCGCGGCGAAATGCAGGTGCTCGCCATGGCTGCAGCCCACCAGCGACTGGCGTGGATCCACCCGTTCCGCGACGGCAACGGTCGTGTCGCCCGCCTGCACAGCCACCTGGTGCTGGGCCAGCTGGGCCTCACCAACGGCCTGTGGTCCCCGCTGCGCGGCTTTGCCCGCACGCAAGACGCGTACTACGCCCACCTGGCCGCTGCTGACGAACCGCGCGCGGGCGATCTGGACGGGCGCGGCAACCTGAGCGAACGTGGGCTGGAACAGTGGATGGCCTACACCCTCGGCGTGTGCCTGGACCAGGTGGACTTCATGAGCCGTACGCTGGCGCTGGACGAGATGAAAGACCGCATGGCTGCCTGCCTGGCATACGAAGAACAGGTGGTCAAACAAGGCGTGCGCCGCGAAGCCCTGCGCGCCCTGCACTACCTGTTCGCCACCCAGGGTGAACTCGACCGCGCGGACTTCAAGGCCCTGCTGGGTCTGGGCGAGCGCCTGGCCACTGCGCAGGTAAGTGCCCTGCTCAAGCGCGGACTGCTGGAAAGTGACACGCCCTACGGCAAGCTGCGGCTGGGTGTGCCGCAGCACGCGCTGCGTTTTTACTTTCCGAGGTTGTGGCCGGAGGCGGAGGGGCAGCAGTCATGAAGGAGCCCATGAACATGAAATGCCCCGCCTGTGGCGCTGCCGACCTGGTACGCGACACCCGCGACCTGGCCCACACCGACAAGGGTGAAACCACCATCATTCCGAACGTGACTGGTCAGTTCTGCCCGGCTTGCGAGGAGGCAGTGCTGGACGCCGACGAATCGGCCCGCGTCAGCGCGGCCATGCTGGACTTCAAAAAGCAGGTCAACGCCCGCATCGTGTCACGTCAATTTGGTACCCAGCAATGCTCTTCAGAAACACTCTGACGCTACTCAGTCGAAAAGGGCCCATTGAACTGGCACCTACCACTTTGCTGGTGGCAATCGACGACACAGGCCATGAGTTGCTTGCCTCGACACATCGCGTTTTTGGCCTGGGAGGCTGCGCGTGTCTTGTTGATCACTACGACGCCTTGATAGATGCCCCGTGGAGAGGAATGAAAGCAGAACTTTTCGGTGGAGAAAGAAATGCTCTGCATGCGTCAGAGCTACACCAGCCAACGCCAGCGCAACTTGAAGGACTGGACTTCTTTTTCACAAACTTTCCCTTTTTCCGCTTCTCCGTAACGGCAGCAGACACCCTGAAAAACTCCACGGATCACGGCTTGTTAAAAGTCACCTGCCGTGCACTGCTTGACCGCGTTGCTGCAGCTGCTGGCTACGTCAACCCCACAGATGTAGTTATCGTTATCGAAGACTCACAGAGAACCGGCAAACAGTTGGTCGCAGAACTTGGCGCCTACAGGATGCGTAGTGAGGACACGGACTTTCAACCGAAAGCGTACCTACTGCCGAAGTCCAACGGCAACTCGATGCTCGAAGTGGCTGACTTCATCGTCCAAGCCGCAGGTGGTCAGGTGAGGAGTCGTCTCGCAAAGAAGTTCAGCGTGCGCAAAGACTTCGAATCAGTTTTTCTCAAGATTGACCGTCGATTTTCAGAGCCCATCGAGTTGTTGTCCGTTTCAGAATCTGCTGGCACAACACAGCAACAACCTCCACCCCTCAATGAAAATCCCGGCTCTGGGGCGCCAGCCGGCCCAGCAGCGGGTTGAGGTTTTCCAGCCGGCCGGCGATCAGGTTGCAGACGGCGCCGTCGCGCTGCCAGACACCGTGCACGCCCAGCAGGCGTGAGCCGGTGAGTTCGCTGCGCTGGCGTTCGCGCAGCGCGCGCCAGACGATGACCTGCACGGTGCCGGTTTCGTCTTCCAGTGTCACGAAGACCACGCCCTTGGACGTGCCCGGCTGCTGGCGGCAGGTGACGATGCCGCAGGCGCGCACCAGGCGGCCGTCGGGCGCGGCTTTCAGTTGTTCGGCGGTCATGAAGCGGCGCTGGTTCAGCCGCTCGCGCAGCAGGGCCAGCGGGTGGCGGCGCAAGCTCAGGCCGGTGCTCGTGTAGTCCCAGACGATGGCTTCGCCTTCGGGGGCTTCTTCGAGTTCGAGTGCGGTTTCGTTGACCGGGGCGCGGCGCAGGATGGCGGGTGCGGCCTGCAGGGCAGAAGCGTCCCACACCTGCTGGCGGCGGTGGCCGGCCAGGCTCTGCAGCGCGTCGGCGGCAGCCAGCTGTTGCAGGGCGTGCCGGTCGATTTGGGCGCGCAGGGCGAGGTCTTCGGTGCTGGTGAAAGGTCGTTCGGCGCGGGCTGTACTGATGCGTCGGGCTTCTTCTTGCGACAGGCCGCTGACCAGCCGCAGCCCCAGCCGCACCGCAGGCCGGCCCGGCGCATCCGGCGCGGGCATGTCTTCCAGCGTGCAGTCCCAGTCGCTGTGAGCCACATCGACCGGGCACACCACCACACCGTGGCGCTGCGCGTCCTGCACCAGCTGGCTGGGCGAGTAGAAGCCCAGTGGCTGGCTGTTGAGCATGGCGGCCAGGAATTCGGCCGGGTGGTGGCGCTTGATCCAGCAGCTGTCGTAGACCAGCAGGGCGAAGCTGACCGCGTGGCTTTCGGGGAAGCCGTAGCTGGAAAAGCCCTTGACCTGTTCGACCACGCGCTGCGCGAACTCCAGCGGGTAACCGCGCGTGGTCATGCCGTCGATGAGGCGGTGTTCGTAGGCGCCCAGGCCGCCGTTGCGCCGCCAGGCGCCCATGGCCCGGCGCAGGCCGTCGGCCTCGCCGGGGGTGAAGCCGGCGGCGATCATGGCGATCTGCATGCACTGCTCCTGGAACACCGGCACGCCCAGGGTGCGCTCCAGCGCGGCCTCCAGGCCCTTGGGGTAGTCCACCGGTTCCAGGCCCTGACGGCGCCGCAGGTAGGGATGCACCGCGCCGCCCTGGATGGGGCCGGGCCGCACCAGCGCGACCTCGACCACCAGGTCGTAGAAGCAGCGCGGCTGCAAGCGCGGCAGCATGGCCATCTGCGCGCGGCTTTCGATCTGGAACACGCCCACGGTGTCGGCGGCGCAGATCATGTCGAAGGTGGCCTCGTCCTTGTCGGGAATGGTGTGGATGGGCATGGGCCGGCCGCGGCGCTGGCCGATGAAGTCCAGCGACTTGCGGATGGCCGTGAGCATGCCCAGCGCCAGCACGTCGACCTTGAGCAGGCCCATGGCGTCGAGGTCGTCCTTGTCCCACTGGATCACGGTGCGCTCGGGCATGGAGGCGTTCTCGATCGGCACCAGCCGCGCCAGCGGCCCGCTGGTGAGCACGAAGCCGCCGGTGTGCTGCGAGAGGTGGCGCGGGAAGCCCAGCAGCTGCTTCACCAGCGTGACGAACTGGCGCGCGGCCAGGCTGTCCGGGTCCAGGCCGGCTGCGCGCAGGCGCTCATCGGCCAGGCCGTCTTCGTCCCACCATCGGTGGTCTTTGGCCAGGCGTTCGATCAGCGCGTCGTCAAAACCCAGGGCCTTGCCCACGTCGCGCACGGTGCTGCGCGGGCGGTAGCGGATGACGGTGGCGGTGAGCGCCGCACGATCGCGGCCGTACTTGCGGTAGAGGTACTGGATGACCTCTTCGCGCCGCTCGTGTTCAAAGTCCACGTCGATGTCGGGCGGCTCGTTGCGCTCTTTGGAGAGAAAACGTTCGAACAGCAGCGAGGAGCGCGCCGGGTCCACCGCGGTGATGCCCAGGCAGTAGCAGACCGCGCTGTTGGCGGCCGAGCCGCGGCCCTGGCACAGGATGCCCTGCGAACGCGCGAAGGCCACGATGTCGTGCACCGTGAGGAAGTAGTGCTCGTAGCCCAGTTCGGTGATGAGGGCGAGCTCGTGTTCGATCTGGTCGCGCACCCTGGGCGGCACGCCCGCCGGCCAGTGCGCGGCGGCACCGGCTTCGGTGAGCGCGCGCAGGTGCTGCGCCGGTGTGCGGTCTTCGGGCACCACCTCGGCCGGGTACTGGTAGCGCAGCTCGTCGAGCGACCAGCCCGCGCAGCGTTGCGCGACCACCAAGGTCTCGCGCAGCAGGTCGGGCGGGAAGCACTGGGCCAGCCGCACGCGGGTGCGCAGGTGCTGCTCGGCGTTGGGCGTGAGGGCGTAGCCGCAGTCGGTCAGCGGTCGGCCGATGCGGGTGGCGGTCAGCACGTCCTGCAGCGGCTTGCGCGAACGCACGTGCATGTGCACGTCGCCCACCGCCACCAGCGGCACCGCGGTGAGCGCGCTGGCATCGCGCAGGTGTTGCAGGTGCAGCTCGTCGTCGAACAGGTGCAGCTGCGTCACGCCCAGCCAGCAGCGGCCGAGGAAGGCGCCGAGCAGCCAGCGCGCGGTGGCACCGGTCTGCGCGGGCGTGGTGTGGCGCGGCGGCACGGCGATGGCGATGCAGTCGGCCAGGGCGGCGGGGTCAACGCCGGCCAGGGTCAGGTGATAGGTGCCTTTTTCAGAAGCGCGGCGCAGGCGTGTGATGAACTCGCACAGGTTGCCGTAGCCGTTCAGACTGGTGGCCAGCAGCACCAGCGTGAAGTCGCCGGTGTCCGCCGGCCCCTGCACGCGGAACTGGCTGCCCACGATGAGCGGCAGCTTCGCCCGCTTCGCCGCCACATGGGCCTGCGCGATGCCGGCCATGGAGCATTCGTCGGTGAGGGCCAGGGCGGTGTAACCCATGGCCCTGGCGCGCGTGACCAGCTCGTCCGGATGGCTCGCGCCCCGCAGGAAGCTGAAGTTGGAGCAGCACAGCAGCTCGGCGACGTCGGGCAGGGACATGGCGAACCTTCAGGCGAACACACCATGCAGGTACCACGCGGGCTCGTCGGCCAGCCGGGTCTGGAACACCCACAACAAGCCCGCCTGGGCCGAGCGAGCGACCCAGTAGTCGCGCACCGCATGCCGCGTGTGGCCTGACGATTCGTCGCGGTCCCACCAGCCGCCTTCCACGCGCTGCGGCCCCAGCAGCAGTTGCAGTTCGCCCTGGTACAGCGGGCGGTGCTGGCGCACCAGCAGGCGCAGCGGCTGCGCCAGCAGCAGCGCTGGCTGGGGCAAGGCCGGGGGTGGCACACCGCGCGCGCCGGGCGGCAGCGGCTCGCCCACCGGCTGCCAGCGGGCGGCGTGCTCGGGCCGGTGGTCGGCGCACAGCCAGGGGCGCAGCACACGGTCCGCCCCCAGTCGCACCGACAGGCGTTCGAGCACATGGGCCAGCGGCTCCTGCCCTGCCGTCGCGTCGGGCAGCCAGCTCTCGGACCGCTGCGGCAGCGCGCGCACCTCGTCGGCGGTCAGGCGCAGGTCGCCCACCGGCGCGGCCAGCGTCAACCGCGCCAGGTGTTCGGCCAGCAGGCGCGAGAGGTGGTCCACCGCGCGCGTGGGCTCGGCGGTGCGCACCGTCAGCTGACCGCCCTCGCCCGCGCCTCGCGAGCGCATGGCGTCGTGCGCCCAGTACAGGGTGAAGGCGATGGTGCCCTGCTGGCGCGCGACCAGCCAGGCCGACAGCTGCAGCAGCAGGCGGCGCGCACCGAAGACCAGCGCGCTGGCGTCGTCCACCCGGTGCGGCAGTTCCAGCCGCGCCTCGAAGCGCTCGGGCAGCGTCACCCAGGTGTGGGTCTGCGGAGCCTGGCCGTAGGCCTGGTCCAGCGCGCGCAGCAGCGCCGCGTCGAAGCGCCGGGCCAGGCCGCCGCGCGGCAGGCGCCGCACATCGCCCAGCGTGCGACAGCCGATGTGCGAAAGCGTCTGCCCATGCGGGCGCAGGGCACTGAGCACGCCCAGCGGCAGCGGGTCGAGCAGGGTGGCCAGCGGCGCTCGCAGACCGTCTTCGACCCCCGCGCGGGCCAGCGCCAAGGCGGCCAACGCGTTGGGTGCCCAGGCCAGGGCCGTGGCGCCGAGTTCCTGGGCGCCGGGCCACAGGCGTTCGCGCAGCGCCGCCTGCCCGCCGAACAGGCGCAGGCTGGCCGCCACTTCCAGCAGCACGGCGGCTTCGGCGATGGCGACGCGGGGCGTGAACTGCAGCGCCCAGACCGCCAGCGCCTGCAGCGCCGGGTCAGTGGAAGGGAGCGGTTCGGCGGTGCTCGGCAGCTTCAGCGCGGACCACAGCATGGCCGGCCTCGCTCGGGACAACAGACAGGTAACGGCCAACCTCGGCCAGCCGCGCGGGCCAGACCGCGGGCAGCCCGGCGGGCGGGGCGGACAGGTTCAGCGTCTGCGCCAACGGCGGGCCTTTGCGCTTGAGCACGTCCACCTGCAATTGCCAGCCCGGCCCGGCATGGGCCAGCAGGCGCAGTGGTGCGGCCGACGATTCGCGGGCGGCCACCGCCGGCCGGCACAGCAGGGCCGGAGCCTCACTGG
>JACCDS011821983.1_pt1 | contig 11139 bp, 8 predicted proteins | sample 7446441 | NCBI WGS metagenome assembly JACCDS01 (sample SAMN15323445, study PRJNA562643) | freshwater metagenome | isolation source: river surface water | place: USA:Blue River Watershed | collected 2017-08-17 | reverse complement strand
GTTGTAATGCCATGTATAGGAATCTTTGAAAGCGGCTCGTTTGATTCCAATTTATTGGAAGGGTTCCAGGGTAGGCAGCAAGATTGTGTTAGTAATAGCACAACTAGATAAATGATGGTTTAGAAACAGAATCCGGCTTACGAGGCTTATGGTTTTTTTTATTTTGTAACAATTGATTTGATATGACACAAGAGCAGATTAAGAGTATGAGAGACCGAGTGACGGTTTTGAGGAGGTTTCTTTGACGTCGATAATAGAAACTATAAAGTAGATACCGACAAGCAACTTTCATTGTCTCCTGGCTTCTGGGATGATAACACCCGTGCTACAGCCATCATGAAAGAAATTAAAGTCAATGAATATTGGCTTAAGCTATACAAAGCCGTTGAAACGAGTGTAGAAGATTTTGCTACCTTTTTTGATTTTTGGAAAGCAGGTGATGCCACCGAAGAGGAAACCAAAGAAGCGCATGCTCATGCCATTCAACAAATTGAAGACGCAGAATTTAAGAGTACGCTCAATAAGCCGGAAGATGAACTAACGGCGATCTTACAAATTAATCCAGGCGCAGGTGGAACAGAAAGTCAGGACTGGGCCGAAATGCTATTACGCATGTACCGTATGTATGGCGAAAAGCAGGGATGGAAAGTTACTGAAATAGATTTTCAGGCAGGTGATGGCGCCGGTATTAAAAGTGCCACACTTCAATTTGAAGGTGAATTTGCATATGGTTTTTTAAAAGCAGAAAGTGGGGTGCACCGCCTAGTTCGTATATCACCATTTGATAGCAATGCCAGAAGGCATACTTCTTTTGCCTCTGTATATGTGTATCCATTAATTGATGATACCATCGAGATAACCGTAAACCCTTCCGATTTAGAATGGGCATTTTATAGAAGTGGTGGTAGTGGTGGCCAGAACGTAAACAAAGTAGAAACAGCGGTTCGTTTAAAGCATATTCCAAGTGGTTTTATTGTAGAGTGCCAGCAGGCACGTACACAGGGTGAAAACAGAGAGCTCGCGCTCAAAATGCTAAAGTCCCGTTTATATGAAGAAGAACTTCGTAAAAGGCAAGAAGCCCTGAATGCTACCAATGCCAACAAGAAAAAGATAGAGTGGGGAAGTCAAATCAGGAGCTATGTGTTTCATCCTTACAAAATGATTAAAGACCACCGCACCGATTTTGAAGTAGGTAATGTAGGTCCCGTTATGGATGGCGAAATTGATGGCTTTATTAAGGCTTATTTAATGATGCTAACAGAAGACGCTGAATAACAGCATTACTCATAAATACATTAACTTAGTCATTCAATATTTAACATGGTGTCCATTTTATTAGTGCTGTTTGTGGTTGGTTATATTGCCATTACGTTAGAGCACAGTATTCAAATTAATAAATCCGCAACAGCACTAATTACAGCAGTGCTTTGTTGGACGCTCATTGTACTCAATGCCAACAATAAAGAAGTAGTAGTAGAATCCCTTACGCATCATTTAAGTGCGATTAGTGAAATCGTATTTTTTTTACTAGGCGCCATGACCATTGTGGAATTAATTGACGCGCATGATGGATTTCAGAATATTGCAGATGCTATAAAAACCACCAATAAAACAAAGCTTATTTGGCTTATTGCTATCATTACTTTTTTCTTATCGGCTGTACTAGATAATCTTACATCAACAATTGTAATGATTTCCATTTTAAACAAGTTGGTTCAAGATAAAAAAGTAAAGTGGTTACTGTTAGGCCTTGTTATCATTGCATCCAATGCAGGTGGTGCCTGGAGCCCAATAGGAGATGTTACGACAACCATGCTTTGGATTGGTGGTCAAATAACACCCTTAAATATTGTTAAGCAGGTTTTTTTAGCAAGTTTAGTGAGTATGGTAGTGCCTGCTCTTATAATTAATTTTTTAATCAAAGGGCCTATTACTTTAAAGCCAGTTGTTGAAAATAACTTAAATTTTAATACAGATCCTTTTGCAAGAAATCTGATTTTTTATGTTGGCATTAGTTGCTTACTTTTTGTTCCCATATTTAAAACCTTTACACATTTGCCTCCTTATATGGGTATGCTACTTTGTTTAGGTATTATTTGGGTTGTTACTGAAGTTTTACATAACAAAAAAGGGGATGATGAAAAAGGGCTTTTGTCAGTAAATCATGCCATCCGAAAAATTGATACCCCTAGTATTTTGTTTTTCTTTGGAATCCTTATGGCTATTGCCTCTTTAGAGTATGTGGGTGTTTTACCACAAATGGCCACTTATTTAAACAGTAGCATTGGGGATATCAATCTTGTAGCCATTGCCATTGGATTATTATCTGCAGTGTTTGATAACGTACCACTTGTCGCTGCCTTACAAAGCATGTATTCACTAGAGCAGTATCCGCAAGACCATTATTTTTGGGAGCTATTGGCCTACACGGCAGGTACAGGTGGATCTTGTTTAATTATTGGATCTGCGGCTGGTGTAGCTGTTATGGGAATTGAAAAAATTGATTTTTTCTGGTACCTCAAAAAGGTAAGTTTGATTGCGCTACTAGGATTTTTAGCTGGCGCTGCTGTATTTATGTTGCAGCATGCTTATTTATAATCACCAGTTAATTACCGGTTAGAATATCAAATTTACTTTTTGGTCTTAGCTTGTCTTGCCAGTTAAAGTTTTTTAATTTAAGCTCGTCGTGATTTGTTTTTCCGCGCATTGGTAGGAGACCGCCTTCTAGGTTATTAATAAATTTTACGCGTTTGGGTTTGCCATCCGTAAAGTTAATTTCAATTAAGTCGCAGCTATTTTTATTGACGCCAACAAAACCTTTTTGTTCGTCTTGGGCGTAGTAGATATTTTCGGCGCTTCCTTTGGCAGTTAAAAAATGAACTTGTCCAGTACTATCAAATAAAGCGTTAATGCTATTGCCCCTTACTTGGTTAAAATAATTACTACTATCTACTTTACTAATGCTTAATGCGTTTTCAAAAACGTATAAACGCTCCGGTTTTTTGTCTTTCAAAAATAAGTATATGGTATCGCCACTAATTTGATTTTCCTGTGCCCATATGATAGGATTGTTAAAGAGTCTAAACACAGAGTCTGATCCTGAAAAAAACAAACTATCACCAATCGCTTGTAATGAGTCGGAAAATATTTTCACATTTTTATACGCTTCAAAATATTTTAGAGTACTATCAACAGATGGAGTGGGTGCATTTTTTGTAGCACCTTTTTTAATAGGTGATTTTGCAGCTGTTGTAACTTTAATGGTGTCCTTAAGAACGCCCTTTTTAATGCTGGTGTCCACTGGCACAGGCCTTACGTTTGGAATCTTTTTTGTTGTAAGTAAGTCTATTACGCGACCCGAAAACAAAGTATCTGCGGTAATAAATATACTATCAGCCCCTTGTTTTATAATAAGGAGTGGTATTTGGGTAGCCATAATGGTGCTCCTTTTATTATTGGTTTTGATGTTATTGGCAATCATATCAAAACCTTGCTTTTTGTCTTTACTTCTATACACAGCGTTGCCTCTAAACTCACTCAGTCCATTAAGGCTGTCAATGGCAATTTCGTCGGCGGTAATGCTAAAAGTAGAATCCTCTATAATAGAGCGCTTGTAGAGGTTGGCAATTTTCTTTTTAATATCATAAAAGCCTTCACGCGTTTTAATGGTAAGGCCTTTTTTATCTTTAATAACGGTAGGGCTTATAAAGGTAGAAACCTCCGTACTTGTATTGTATTGAAGGCTATCCGTTTTTATGGTACCATCCGGTTGTACAAGTAATACATTTTTGTAGAAGTAAATGTCTTTGGTGTCCCCATAGTAATTTCCTTCGGTACTGGTAAGTGTCGTTTTTTTATTGACCACTTTGCCCCCGTATAAGTATGTGCCTAATTTTAGGTTTACATCATAGGTTAGGTTTTCGGTGGTAAGGGTGCTTTTTTTATCTGTTAACCTTACTTTTTTGGTGAGCAACGCTTTTTTATCGATACCCATATACCTTAAATACTGCGCATAAATATGTACACTATCTGAATCATTGATATGGACATTGCCAAATGATTCGAGTGTATTAGCAACAGGGTTAATGATGGCACTGTCTGCGTAAAAAAGTGTTTTACCTTGTCTTACTTTAACATGACCCGCATAGGAAACCAGTTGATTAGAATCTGTTTTTTGTAGGTACTGTTTGTCGGCTGCTAAAATGTATAAAAAGTTCTCTTGCGTAATAACCTTAGACTTAACCGTGTCTTTGGGCTTATTTATTTCTTTAGGCTTGCCGGGTTGGGCATGCGTAATAATAGCAAGTAGCACAAAGCAAATGGAAAAGTATCGTTTAAGCACGGCAGCCATTATTGTTTGTTGGAACTAGCAGTGTCAACAATAGGCGCTAATAGTGGACCGCTTTTTTCTTTTTTCCCAAAAACAGAAAACTGAACATATCTTTTTGGATGTACACGTAGGTCATCAATTAAAATATTAGCGCTCTTTAAACTATTGTTTAAATTATTGTAGAGTGTTTTATCGTTGATGAGTTTACCTAAACTGCCTTCGTCGCTGGCTGCTTTTTTAACCAGCACATTTAAATTATCAATGGCAGTTTTTAAATTGCCAATCGTACCTGAAATATCAGCACTGGCTAATTTATTGGTTGTTTTTTCTAAATTAGATAGGGTAGCAGCTACTTCTTTGTTATGGTCCGCTAGGTTTTTGGTAACGCTATTGATATTGTTTACAGAGCTAGTGATGGCGCCAGATTGTTTATCTAGCATTTGCTCTATAGAAGCTGCCGATACAATTAAGCTAGCCGTAGTTGTATTGATATTGGCAATGGCTTCTTGTAAATTATTTTTTGTGTTGGGGTCAAATATGCGGTTGATATTTTTTAAAACACTATCAAGAGATTGCACGGTAACTTTTATTTGATCTGTTACCGGCTCTAGTTTATTCATGGCTTCGTCAAAAAGTCCAATAGAGCTTCTGGTAGCAATGGTGTCTTGAGGTTTTAAAAAATTGGTATTGCTGCCAAGTTTAATAACAATACTTGGAGTGCCCAGTGGATTGTCTTTAATACTAGCTACCGAGTTTACTGGTATTTTATAATCTTCATTTAACTTAATAGTTACTAGTATGGAGTGTAAGTTAAAATCAGTGTTTTCGATATCAATAACACTTCCTACCTGGAAGCCGTTAACATAAACAGGGTTTGATACCATTAGGCCCTTGGTATCTGCATATTTGGCAAAAATGTAGTTACCGGTTTTGAATAATGTTTTGCCCTTTAAAAAATTAAAGCCTAAAATGAGTACCGTAATAGAAATAGCGGTAAGGGCTCCAACTTTTGTTTCGTTCGAAATTTTCATGTCACAAAATTAAGGTTTATTGACCGCCTACGCCTATCTGATTCTCTAACGATTTTTTATAAATCCTTACCGATTTGGTAATTACATCACATATTTCTAATTGGCCTTGCTCACTATTGAGGTAATCTTCTTCGTCTGGGTTTGAGATAAAGCCAGTTTCTACAAGTACGGCTGGCATACTTACCGCTTGTAATACCCAAATGCCTTTTTTACGTTGTTGTGCCTGTCTACTTATACGTCCCACTTTTTGAAATTCTTCTTCTATGGTAAGGGCTAGTTTGGCGCTACGCTGAAAATATTGCTGCGCCATAATACTGGCTAGCATTTGTTTGGTAGGGTCGTTGGCGTCTGTTTGCTTACGGGCTTCCAGTATTTTAAGTGAAACGCTATCAAGGTATTCATCCACACTTTCTCCAGCAGCAGCAACGCGTTCATCCGTTTTGTCAACACCAAAAATAAAAGTTTCGGTACCTATAGCAGTACTTGGTAAACGCGTTACTTTATACTGAGGTACTTGTTTTTTTACCTTTTTCCCTTTTTTCCCTTTTACCGTTATTGTTTTGTAGCCTACCACTTCTTTCACAGTTCTTGATCCCGCAGAGTTTACGTGGATACAAATAAACAAATCACCTTTTAGGCGGTTGGCGATATCAGCTTTTTCAATTACAGAGTTAAAAACGTCTGTTTTACGGGTCATTAATATTTCGACATCTGGAAGGGCTTGTTTTAATTGAACCTCAAGTTTTAAGGCTATCGCTAGTGAAATGTCTTTTTCGGTAGAATACCTGCCTCTAGCTCCAATATCTGCACCACCGTGTCCAGCATCAATAATGATTCTTTTAAGGGCTTGTTTTTGAATGGGTGCCGGTGTTTTGCTGGTTGTTGGATGGGGTGCAGCAAATGCCTGAAAACTCAAGAAAAATGAACCTATAAGGGCAGCAATTCGTATTATCTTCATATCAATTCGTTAAAGGATTTTAGATATAAGTCATTTTACACCTTTCATACACTATTTTTGCCTAGTGAATAGAAGCCAACGACGTAAAATTAACGTAAAAACAGCTCCCGCTATTGTTGTGGGCATAGTTTTGCTTTTATTAACATTTCAGTGGGAATCTAGGGCCTTTTTAAGGCAAAATGCCCCTTTATTTATAGATACGCTCGTAAAAAAGGTCGATACTCTTGCAAAAAAGCAAGATTCTCTCGATAAATCCATTGATACTCTCAAATTATCAAAAGATTCTATAGATGCCCCCATCGACTATAACGCCTCCGATTCTGGTATTTTAATAGTGGACACCAGGGAGTTTTTACTCTATGGTAAGGCTAAAACCAATTACCAGGATCTAAAAATTGAGGCTGCAACCATCAGGTACAACCAGCAGTCAAAAATGGTAAAGGCATACGGTAGTACTGATTCTACTGGTAAATTAGATAGTAAGCCCGTTTTTATACAAGGGGAAATGAAATCTATAAGTGATACCATTTCCTTTAATATGGAAACAGGTAAGGGCTTAACAAAAAATACTTTTTTTCAGGAAGGGGAGATTTTTGTGAATGCCCTATCCTTAAAAAAAATGAGTGACAGCGTAGTGTATGCTAAAAAAGCTCGATTTACCACATGTAATTTAGACACGCCGCATTTTGCCTTTAGAACCGGCCGAATGAAAATCATTAATAACAAATTGGGTATTTCTGGGCCTACCTTTCCGGAGTTTGAAGGTGTGCCAATGCCAATTGGTATTCCGTTTGGCATATTCCCTTTAAATAGAGGTCGTCATTCTGGAATATTGGCGCCAGCATTTACCGCTTCCGAAGATTTTGGTTTAGGCCTCGAAGGGCTTGGTTATTATAAAGTGATTAACGACTATCTAGATTTTACTACGAGGGCAAATATATATTCATATGGAGGCTGGAATGTAAACCTGAACTCTAAATATATTAAGCGCTATGCTTTTACGGGTGGATTTAACCTTACCCTTCAAAATACAAAGACCTTAAATAGATTTGGTGGCACCGGAGATGAATTTAATCAAAGCAAGTCGTTTATGCTCAACTGGAGCCATAGTAGAGATAATAGAGCAAGACCAGGTACCAGTTTTTCTGCCAATGTAAATTTTGGTAGCTCTAGGTTTAATAGATTTTTACTCAATAATCCAATGCAAAATTTTCAGAACCAGTTAAGTTCTTCTATTAGTTATTCTAAAGATTGGAGAGGTAAATACAATTTATCGGTAAACGCCAACCACAACCAAAACAATAATTTACGCCTCGTTAATTTGCAACTTCCTACCGTCAATTTTAACGTGGTAACACTTTATCCATTTCAATCCAAAGAGCAAATTGGCGCGGGTAAATGGTATGAAAAAATTGGTATAGGCTATAGTGGTAATGTTCAAAATCAATTGTCTTTTTACGATACTGCATTTAATTTTAAAAGACTATTAGATACAGCGCAGTGGGGCGCCGTGCATAACATTCCAATATCGATGTCACTTCCTGCACTTGGGCCTGTAACCATTAGCCCTAGTATCTCTTACGAAGAGCGCTGGTATGGACAACGATTTATTAGGAGCTGGAATTCAGTAAATAAAAAAGTAGACACCGTTAAATATAGAGGGCTTAATACCGCGCGTCAAATGAGTTTTGGAATTAGTGCCGCTACCCGAATTTTTGGTACCTACACCTTTGGCAAAAACAGTAATATTAAAGGGATACGTCACGAAATTAGACCTACAATTTCTATGAACTATCAGCCTGATATGGCGGCTGCATACCATTACACAACACAAATTGATACCACAGGTCGTACCTACCGTTTTTCACAATACGAAGGCGGAATTATTGGTTCCTTTTCGGAAGGTAGGTTTGGAGGTATTGGATTTGGTGTAGATAATTTATTGGAAATGAAAGTGCGTGATAAGTCCGACTCTACGGCTAAAGACAAAAAAGTAAAACTCATAGAAGGTTTTGGATTTTCATCATCCTATAACATGCTCGCAGATAGTTTTAAACTTGGAAACTTTAATTTGTATGCGCGTAGCACACTATTTGAAAAAGTAAATATCAATGCAAGTGCTACACTCGATCCATACAATGTAGACAGCCTTGGTTACCGTTTAAAAACCTATGCCTTTGATCCAAAAGCATTAAAATTTGGTCGTATCACCAGTGGTAGCATTGCTATCTCTACTTCATTTTCAAGTAAGTCAAAAGATGGTAAAACAGAAAAAGATAGAGAGATACCTATCGATCCTTTTTTAACGCCCGACGAGCAACAGCGTCAATTACAATTTGCAAAATCCAATCCAGCCGAGTTCACAGATTTTAATATTCCTTGGACTTTGTCTTTCTCTTATTCGTTATCATTTAGTAAACAAATCAAGCCCGATTATAGCGGATTTGAAACAAGAACATTTTCAAGTTTAAACTTTAATGGTGATTTTAGTTTAAGTGAAAAATGGAAAGTAGGCGGCAGCGGGTACTACGATGTATCGATGGGAGGACTTCAACAATTTAGTATGTTTATCTCTAGAGAAATGCACTGCTGGCAGATGTCTATTAATGTGATGCCTGTTGGTATTTTTAGATCTTTTAATATTACCGTGAATCCTAAATCAGGGATCTTAAGAGATTTGAAAATCAATAGAAGCAGGGTGTTCTCAAATTCTACCTTCTAATAACTGTTGGTTATTAGCGTAATAGTTCCACATTAATTCAAACACTTCTTCTTTTACTTCTTTACTTGTTTTTCCTTCAACGGATACCGGTGGTAAAAAATGCATTTCTATTTTTCCGGGCATTAAACAAAAGCTTGGGTTTGGAGGTAGTATATTTTTTGAATTAAATAGGATAGTAGGTAAGATTCTTTTTTGGGTATCAACAGCGAGTCTGAAGGCGCCATCATAAAAACTTTTGAGTGGGTCACCCGTTCTGTTGCGCGTGCCTTCTGGATAAATAAGCATGTCTAGGCCTACGGCTAGAATACTTTTCATCTCTTCATAACTTTGTCTTCTGCTTTGGTCACTTCTGCGATCAACTAAAACACTCCCAAATTTATAGACCCATCCAAAAATGGGCACTTTAGAAAAACTTACTTTAGCAATGGTTTTGTTGGCTCTTGGCATAAAGGGTGTACTTACTGGTACATCCATTAAGGAGTTGTGGTTGCATACCACTACATAGTTTTCGCCTTTTACAAAATGATGGGCACCCTTAATTTTGATGCGGCATCCAATAAAAAATAAAAAAAATCGCATCCAAACTTGGGTCACTTTTCTGTGCAGAATGGCTACATGCGGTTCAGATAAAAAAAAGCAGGGCAGTAAAAAAAAGACGGCTACAAGCATGGAGCTTGCAAAAATGACGATGGCCCATACTGCTAAAATTCTTCCAGCAATAAATTGTATCGTTGATAATTTTTTTATGGGTTCGCTCATAATCTTAATTTAAATATGCCAGTCTATTACTTGAAGTCCTTGCTTTGCAAGTAATTCATTTGTTTTACTAAAATGTTTGCAACCAAAAAAACCTTTGTCTGCACTAAAAGGAGATGGGTGCGCTGCTTTTAAAACAAAATGTTTGGTTTCGTCAATTAACACTTGTTTTTGTTCCGCGAATTTACCCCATAATAAAAATACAATCCCTTTTTTTTCGTCTGATATTTTTCTGATAACGGCGTCGGTAAAATGCATCCAACCAATTTTTGCATGACTTGCGGGTTCGTTTTCACGAACAGTAAGTACTGCATTTAATAGAAGAACGCCTTGTTTAGCCCAGGGGGTTAGGTCCCCACTTGTAGGTATGGGTAATCCAATATCTGATTTTAATTCTTTAAAAATATTAACGAGTGAGGGCGGTGGTTTAACGCCTTCTGGTACCGAAAAACTGAGGCCCATTGCCTGACCGCTTCCATGGTAGGGGTCTTGACCTAAAATAACCACTTTTACATCATTAAACGGTGTTTGATTGAATGCATTAAAAATGGCATTGCCTGCTGGAAATATCGTTGCACCAGTGGCAAGCTCTGTTTTTATATGTGCTGCTGTTTGTAAAAAGTAGGTTGATTTAAAAACGGTGCTCAACACTTCTTTCCATGACGATTCAATTTTTACTTCCATAATTATTTAGTATAAAATACTAACACTGCCTGCAAACGCTTGATGTTTACCTGATAATTTGATTACGTAATAATATACCCCCAATGGCAAAGTGGTTTGATTTTTTGATTTGCCATCCCAGTTTTTTCCATACCCATTTGAGGTAAATACTTGTTGCCCCGTTCTATTAAATACACTCACCGTACAATTCGGGTAATAATCTAGTAATGGTATGCTCCAGGTATCATTGACGCCATCATTATTTGGTGTAAATGCATTGGGTGGAATAACGTCTGCGTCATTCACAACAGCGTTAATGGTTTGCACCTGGGCACATCCAATAGGGGTTGCCGCTTTTATAAAATATTTTCCAGTAGCTACAATTCTTTTTGGTTGCAATAATGGAGCAGTACACAAAGAGTCTTGCCAATAACTGTATACCCAATTACTAGATGGTGGAGGGATAGACGTAAGGTCGATAGTTACCGGTATTTTTACAGGCGCTGGTTGTGTAACTGTATAATTGGGATAATCATTTATGGTAACACTTGCTTTTTTGATAACACTGCATCCTGCAGGTGCGGTAAATTTGATATAATAATTTGTGCTACTTGTAAAGCGGTGGTTGTTACTAAGGCTTTGTGTAGCTGTGCTATCTAAAAAGTAACTAATGCTTGCG
>JACCDS010309973.1_pt1 | contig 11139 bp, 4 predicted proteins | sample 7446441 | NCBI WGS metagenome assembly JACCDS01 (sample SAMN15323445, study PRJNA562643) | freshwater metagenome | isolation source: river surface water | place: USA:Blue River Watershed | collected 2017-08-17 | reverse complement strand
GGTCGTGGCAGCCGCCCAACCTGCGCCGTCCGCCGCTCCCGCGAGGCCCGCGCCCGACGTGGCAGCGCTCTCTGCCCGGGCCGCGGCCGCGGAGGCCGAACTCGAACGTCTGCGCACCGAAAACAGCCGGTTGACCGCCGCGGCCACCGGGCTCACCCGCGACAAATCCACGTTGGAGCAACGCCTCGCCGCCGCCACCGTCGCCGCCAACGCCGCCCGGGCCGAAGAAGCCGGGCGGGCCCAGGCCGCGGCCCAACTCGCCGCGCTCGAGACCGCACTCAAGGAAGCCCGCGACGCCGCGGGCCGGCTCACGGCGGAGAACACCCAGCTCAAGACCGTGGCCGCCAACGCGACGCAGACGGCGTCCGCGGCCGGCGCGCGCGCCGAGGAAGCCGCGACGTTGAACACGCGGCTCGCCGCGGTGCAGCAGGAATTGGCCGCGGCCCGCGCCGAGAATTCCCGCCTTGCCGCGGCCGCCAACCGGCCCGCCGCGCCGGTCGCCGATCCGAAAGTGCCGGAACTCGAGGCGCGCCTCGCCCAAGCGCTGCAGGAACGGTCCGCGGCGCTGCGCCAACTCGAGGAAATGGCCGCCCGTGCCAGCGCGCCGGCGCCAGCGGCGCCGTCGGTGAATGTGGCCGCCGGGGCCGAAGGTTCGCTTCAGCAAGTGGCCGCGTCCGATCCGCGAATCGCCAAACTCATCGCCGAAAACGCGCGCCTCAACGACGACGTGAAGCGCTCGACGATCGAGCTCACCCAATTGAGCCGCCAGCTCCGGCTGGCGCAGGACAAAGGGCCGGGCGACGCCGGCGGCACGGCCGCCGCGGCCGGCAACGCGCCGGCCGATTCCGCCCGGCTCGGCGAACTGACCCGCCAGGTCGACGAGTTGCGCGCGGCCAACGAAAAACTGGCGGCCGAAAACCGGCAACTGGCCGCCGCGGGCCGCGGGCCGGCTCCGGAAGCCACCCGCGCGGCCGAGCAGCTCGCCGCCGCGACGACGGAAATCGGCCGGATCCGCACCGAGAACGAACAGTTGCGCGCGGCCGCGGCGGCGGCGGCCGGTCTGCCCGCCTTGCAGGAACGGGCGGCCCGGGCCGAGCAGACGGCGGCGGCGGCCACGCAGGAACGCGACGCCCTCGGCGCCCAGAAGACCGCGCTCGAGCAACGCCTCAAGGAAGCCGAATCCAAGCCGGCCAGCGAAGCCGCGTCGTTGCAGGCGCTGCGCGCGCAGTTGGGCGAAGCGTTGGACGAGATGATGGCGCTGCGGCGCACCGGGGAAAATTTGAAGGCCCAGCTCGCGGCGGCGCAGCAGGCCGCGGCCGCCCAGCAGGCGGAGCGGGAGCAAGCCGTTGCACAAGCCGCGCGCGCGGCAGTTCCCGCGGCCAATCCGGCCGAACTCGAGGCCGCGCGCAGTCAGTTGGCCGAGGCGGGTCGCCGCCTCGCGGCCGTCACGGCGGAACGCGATCAATTGGCCGGCCTGCGCGCCGAAGCCGAGAGCCTGCGCAACCGGCTCGCGGCCGCGGAACGCCAGGCCCAGGCCGCCGGGGCCGGCGCGACGAGGCTCACGGAGCTTTCGCGGCAAGTGGAGATGTTGACCGCGGATCGGGACCGCCTCGCCGGCACGCAGCGCGACAGCGCGGGCGCGCAAGCGGCCGCCGTCCAGGCGCGCGAGGCGCTCGCGGAAGCGACGCGGCAGCAAAATTTATTGTCCGCGGACAAGGCGGCGGCCGAACAGCGGCTCGCGCTCGCACTGTCGCAGGCCCAGCGCCTGGAGGAAACCAGCCGCGGCCTCGGCGCCCGCGTCGAGGCCCTCACGGCCGAGCGCGACCAACTCGCGGCCCGCCCGGCCGGCGGCGCCGATCGCGCCGCGGCCGAGAATCTCAGCCGGCAGCTCGAAGCCGCGGTCCAGACCGCGAACGAGCTCAAGGCGAAGAACGAAAGCCTGCTGCAGGACCTTGAAGTTTCGAAGCAGAGCACGGCCGCCGCGTTGGCGGCCCAGGCCAGTGCGGCCAAGGCCGGGCCCTCCGAGGCGGTGCGATTGGAAATGCAGACGATGCAGAACCAAGTCCGCTCCCTCGAGGCGCAACTCGAGGAAGACCGCCGGGGTTCCGCCCGCGAGGTTTCGTCGTTGGCCGCCCAGTTGCAGGCGGCACGCGAGACCAACCGCGCGCTCGCGGATGCCAACCGGGCTTTGTTGCAGGCCAAAGGGGCCGAGGATTCCGGCCTCAAGGCGGATCTGGCCGACGCCAACGGCCGGGTGAAGACGTTGCAGACCGAACTCGAGACGGCGCGGAGCGGTGCGGAGCGGTTGCGGACGGAGCTCGGCTTGCTGCAATCCCGCCAGACCGAGGCGGAGCGCGCGGCGCTGTCGCACGGCGCCAGTGTCGCGGAACTCACCGGCCTCAACGAGAAACTCACCGCGGACAAGACCGCGCTGGAACGGCAGCTCGCGCAATTGCGGCAGACGGCCGAAGGGGCGCGCGGCGAATTGGCCGAGCTGCGTACCCGCGCCGGCAATACGGAGCGCGCCCTGCAGGAGCAGATGGCGGCGGCCGCGAGTTTCGGCGCCCAGCTCGCCGCCCTCCGGGCCGAGAATGCGCGGCTCGCCGGGGCCGGCGAAGCGGCCGCGCCGCTGCGCACGGAAATCGCCGAGCTCAAGTCCCGGGTGGCCGAGGCCCAGCGCGCCGCCGAACAGCACGGCACGACGGTCGCGGAGCTCACGGGCCTCAACGACAAATTGACGGGCGAGAAGACGGCGCTGGAGCGGCGGCTCGCCGAGGTCGGCCGTGCGGCGGAATCGGTCCGCAGCGAATTGACCGATCTCCGGAACCGGGTCGCCACCGCGGACCGCGCGTTGCAGGAGCAGCGCAACGTCGTGGCGGAGCTCGGGGCCAACAACGAGCGTTTGCAGACGCAGGTGAAGGACCTTGGCGGCCAACTCGCGGCGGCGCGCACGGAGAACTCGCAGTTGGCGAATTCCGGAGCCGCCGTCGGGGCGCTGCAGACCGAACTCGGCGAAGTCAAAGCGCGGTTGGCGGAAAGCCAGAAGGCGTCCGAGCAGCACGGCTCGACGGTGGCCGAGCTCACCGGCGCCAACGAGAAACTCGGCGCGGAGCTGAAGGATTTGCAGGGCCGCGTCGCCGCGTTGCGGGCGGAAAACGCCCGCTTGGCCCAGAGCGATGCGGCGCGGCAGGAGGCGGAACAGCGGGCGGCCGGCTTGTCCGCCACGGCCGGACAGCTGGCGTCGACCCAGCGTGATTTGACGGCGGCGCGCGCCGAGATCTCCCGGCTGGCCGAAACGGTGCAGGCGCTGGACCGCGACCGCACGGCCCGGGTCGCGCAACTGCAGCAGGAAAACGCGGCCATCGCCGCGCGGTTGCGGCAGGCGCAGGGGACGCTCGACCAGATCGCTTCGGCCGCCCGCCTGATCAACGGCGGGGCCGCGCCGGCCCCTCTCGCGGGCTCGGCGGCGGCGCCTTTGCCGGCGACCCCGGGGCCGGTCACGCCGGCGCCGCGTTTCCATCAGGTGGCCGAAGGCGATTCGCTGACCCGCATCAGCGTGCGCTATTACGGGACCACGAACCGGTGGCAGGAAATCTACGACGCCAACCGCGACACCTTGCGCGGCGAGAATGCGTTGCGCCCCGGCCAGCGCCTCCGGATCCCCTGAGTCGGAATCATGGAGTTGAGAGTTGAAAGTTGAGGGTTGGGAGATCGATCCGCCGAGGATCCGGAAAACGTCGCTGCCGCACGCCGCCGGCGAACCGAACGGTTTTGCTCTCAACTCCCAGCCCAGCTCTCCCAACTGGATGAGTTCGGCTAAGCCGGGCGCCGGGGGATGAAATCCCGGAAAAGCCAAACGCCGCGCCGGGGCGGGGGCGGCGTCGCGGGGGGCGAAAAAGCCCGACCCCTCGCGCGCCAAGGCGGCCGCGCGACGGGGACGGGAAAACGGAAATCAGGCGGCGACCGCCTTGCGGACGACGGTGCCGGCCGGTTTGCCGGCCTCGGTGGCGAGCAGGGCGAAGAACGCATCGCGACGCTCCCGGGCGACGGCGACGTCCTTCGTGCCGAGCGAACGGCGGATGCGTTCCTTGGTGAAGGGAGTCGGGTGCACGGTGTAGTGCAGGAACCAGGTGCCGTGGTTGTTCCACAGGTGATGGTTCGGGTTCTCGGCGCGGACGCGAAGACCAGGCAGGGCGGAGAGGCTGTTCATGGAGCGGATGTTCTGGGTGGGACTGACCTGACGCGCCTCAGGCGAGAAAACAAAAAACCGACCTGGGCATCAGGTCGGTTTCGTCTTCGGGAGCGTTCTTGGTTCGAGGCTCGGGAGAGTCTCGCACATCCGGGCCTTTTGAGGGACCCGATCCACCGTGGCCGCTCCCGGCCCGGTTGGCGGAGCCAGCTTGTTAAGGCCGGCTCGTTCCTGATGCGACGGCGACCGTGACAGCCGCGCGGCATGCGTCCAGATTTTTTTTGGTGTTTTTTGTCATATCTCTGGACTGCCCGCGCTGGGCCGCCGGATTTACTTTTTGGCGTGGTCGCGGGCGTAGTGCTCCGCGAGCAAGTCGTGGCCGAAGTCGCCCTTGAAGTCGCGGACGACCGTATGGATGTGGTTCGAGCTGTTCTGGAAATTGTCGAACTCGATCAAAAAGGTCGGGCCTTGGATGCGGTAGTAAGTCGCTTTGCTGCGGTCGAAACCGCCGGCCCAGGCAAAGGTGATTTTCTCGAGGCCGGCGGCGTTGTACTTCGCGAAGGTCTCGGCGGCGAGGTCGGGGCGCCAGCGATCGAGGTAGGAGCGGACGAGCTCCAGCAGTTTTTCCCGTTGGGCCGGGCGCAGGTCGCCGAGGGCGATGCCGGCCGGGGCAAGCGGGGCGACGCGCGGCTTGTTGGTCGTGACGATTTCCTTGAGGGCGGCCTCGGCGAAGACGGCGGTTTTGCGTTGGGCGGCGTCGAGCGAGTTCACGAACGCCAAGCCGAGGTCTTCTTCGGCGGCGAGCACGCGTTCGCCCTTGCGGGGGCCGGTGCGCACTTCGGCCGGATTCGTGCCCATGAACGAAGGGGCGAAGAAAACATGGGTGCCGCCGACGACGGTGAAGTTGAACGAGAGGTGGTGGCCTTCGAACCGCCAACCCCAGGATTTGTCCGCGGCCGGGGTGCCGAAGACCGTGACGTAGTAGAGGGTGGGATCGCGGCGGCCGACGGTGTCTTTTTCGATTTCCTTGAGGACGAGTTCGAGCGCCATGATGGCCTGGGCTTTCGCCAGGCCGGTGTGGCTGAGGCCGGTGCGGAGCAGCGCGAGCGCGAGCGCCTGCTGGTCGGTCGTCATCTTCTTCATCGGCACGCCCTGCCGGGCGAGCGGCACGAAATTCCAGTTTTCCCGCTCTTTGTCGGTCAGCGGATACACGGCGAGTTTCTGTTGGGCGGGATCCAACGAAGTGAGGAACTTCGTGGCGGCGGCGGCCATATCGGCCGCGACTTCATGGGCCTGCGTCGCGAGCGACGTGGCGAGGACAAGCCCGAGGGCGAGCAGGAGGCGAGGGGTGGAGCGCACCCGCGGAGTTGGCGGCATAGCGAGCCCGGCGGCAAGGCCGCAGCGCGGTGCCGGCTTGCGCCGACCGCCGGCTCCGCCACCGTGCCCGCCATGAAACGCTTCTTCCCCGGACTCGTTCTGCTCGTCTGCACCGGCCTGTTTGCGGCCACCGCGCCGAAGCCGAAGATCACCTCCCAGGACCAATTGCCGCGCCACAGCTATCCGCTCACCGGCGACGTCACGAAAATCCTCACCGACGAAAACGCCTATGCGCCGCTGGCCGCGGGCGTGCGGGCCAATCTGGAAAAGCTGCTCGCCGACTACGAGATTGCCGACCGTTCCACGCTGCAGGGCATTCTGGGCACATTGCTCGCGCTCGACCTGCATGCGGGGCGGTACGACGAGGCGCGGGCCAAGATCAAGACGATGCGCGAACTCGAGGAGAAACCGGCCGCCAAGCTGGTCACGGGCCTGCTGGCGGAGACGTACATGGCCGCCCGGCGGGCCGTCGAGTCCGGCAACGAGGCGGCATTCCGCGCGGAATTTTCCCGGCGCTACGCCGCCGCGCTCGCCGCGCTGCCGTGGGCCGTCGTCGGCGATGTGATCAAGCAGACGAAGGGCAGCGCGGAAATCGTCAGCGAAGCGCTGCTGCTCGGCAATCTCGGCAGCCAATTCCAGCCCGGCGTCGACAAGACCGGAACGGTCAGCGGCGACGTCGCGGAGACGCTCGTCGTGCAGCGGACGAGTCTCGCGCACTATCTCCCACTCAAGGCCGAACGCGTCGCCGCGCTGTCCGCCTACGTGGCCGCGAACCAGAAAACGAAGGCCGACATCTGGGCCGCGCGCGCGGTGGATCTGGCGGGGGCCGCGGGTCTCGCGCCTGTGCTGGTCGGGATCTGGGACAGCGGCGTCGATATGCCGGTCTTCGGGGCGAAGGTCTGGAAGAACGCCGCGGAAACCGCGAACGGCCGCGACGACGACGGCAACGGCTACGTGGACGACGTGCACGGCATCGCCTACGATCTCAAAGCGAACCGCGTGCCCGAGCTGCTGCTCCCGCTGACCGCCGAGCAGAAAGCGAATTACCCGGCGATGCGGAATCTCACGAAGGGCCTGCTCGACGTGCAGGCGAGCATCGAATCGGGCGAGGCGGCGGAGCTGAAGAAGCTCATGTCCGCGCTCAAGCCCGAAGCCGTGAAGCCGTTCATCGAGGGCCTGAATTTCTTCGGCAACTACACGCACGGCACGCATGTCGCCGGCATCGCGGCCGCCGGAAATCCGGCCGTGCGCCTGCTCGCGGCGCGCATCACGTTCGACCACCGCATGATTCCCGACGTGCCGACGCTCGAGCAGGCGCGGCGCGAGGCGGCGGCGATGCGCGAGGTCGTGGCCTACTTCAAGCAGCGGCAGGCGCGGGTCGTGAACATGAGCTGGGGCGGTTCGCCCCGCGACATCGAGGGCGCGTTCGAAGCCAACGGCGCCGGCGGCACCCCCGAGGAGCGCAAGAAGACCGCGCGCGAATACTTCGAGCTCTCGCGCCTCGCGCTCACCGAAGCGATGGCCGGCGCGCCCGAAATTCTCTTCGTCGTGGCCGCGGGCAACAGCGACAACGACGCGGCGTTTGCGGAATTCATCCCGTCCGGCATCGATCTGCCCAACGTGCTCACCGTCGGCGCCGTCGACCAGGCCGGCGAGGAGACTTCGTTCTCCAGCTTCGGCAAGAATGTGGATGTCCATGCCAACGGTTTCGAAGTGGAGAGCGAATTGCCCGGCGGCGAACGCATGAAGTACTCCGGCACGTCGATGGCGTCGCCCAACGTCGCCAATCTGGCCGCCAAACTTCTGGCGTTGCGGCCGCAGCTGACGGTCGCCGAGACGATCGACCTGATCCAGCGCGGGGCCGAGCGCAGCGCCGACGGCCGCATCAACCGGATCCACCCGCAGCGGAGCGTGGAACTCCTGCGCGCGATGCCGCGCCGGTGAGCGGCCGGCTCGCCGGTCGTCACCGTCCGTCCGCCGGCCGTCACGCGGTTCTGGTCGTCGCGCGGGACGCTGCGCCACGGTTGGACATGCGCGACCGGAGTCGCCAGCCTGCGGCCGCCGTGGCGTCCGGATTTCCCCAGCTCCTTGGTTTGGCCGTGCTCTTCGCGGGCGCGACCGGGTCGCTCCGCGGCCAATTGCCGCCGCCGCGGCCGGTGGTTCCGGCGGTGGAAACCGTTTCCCCCCGGATCACCGGAAATCCCTTTTCGCAGGTCTGGCGCGCGGAGGACTACGGCGGCGCCTCCGGCAACACCGGTATTGTCCAGCATCCCGTGACGGGCCGGATTTACGTCGGCAACGGCGCCGGCGTCCTCGAATTCGACGGGGCCCGCTGGCGGCTGGTGCCGTTGCCGCACGGCGGGGCGGTGCTGGATATGGCGGTCGACGCCGCCGGACGGATCTGGGCGATTTCGGAGAACGAGATTGCGCGGCTCGAGCGCGATCCGGCCGGTTTCCTGCAAGCGGAGACCGCGGTGTTTCCGCTGCCGGAAGGGGAAACGGGCGCGATGGACCAGGCGCTGGCCGCCGGCGGCGCCGTGTGGTTCCGCGGATCCCAGCACGTGGTGCGCATCGGGGCCGACGGCCGCTCCGCGACCTGGCGCACGGGCGAGCGTTTCGGGCTGATGTGGTGGATGGACGGGGCGATGCACACGAAGGTCTCGGAACGCGAGGTCGTGCGGCTCGAGGACGGCGGCCGCTTGGAGACCGTGGTGAACCGCGAAGTCCTGCGCGTGCCGGCGAACCGGCAGAGTCCGTTCCGCGTGTTCGCTTCCCGGGACGCCGGCGACGGCGAAACGATTTTGCTCACGGCGCTGGGCCCGGCGCGGTGGCGCGGGGCGACGCGGACGTGGCGCGCCTTGCCGATGCGGCCGCCGCTGTTCCGGGAGGCGGAGGCGATTGCCGCGGCGTTTTTGCCGGACGGCGCGATGGCGTTCGTGAACGTACGGTCGGGCGGGATGATCGTCACGCCGGACGGCCGCGTGGAGCGGTTGCTCGACCGTTTGCCGAATCTCATGACGCCGCGGGTGACGCGTCTGGCGGCGGATCCGGAAGGCGGGCTGTGGGTGACGTCGCGCGACCACATCGCGCGCCTGCAAGTGCGGTCGGCGTTTGCGCGCCATGACGGGGCGCAGGGCCTGCAGGGGGATCCGCGTTTTCTGCTGCGCGCCGACGATGCCTTGCTGGTGGCCCACAGCGGCGGCGTGGCCCGCTATGTGGATTGGCCCGGGATTTTTCCGCCGTTGGACGGTTTGCATCGCGGCGCGGAAGCGTTGGCCACGGCCGGGGGCCGGACCTTTGCGGCGGCAACCGGCTTGCTGGAAGTGCTCGGCGGCGGGACCCGGGCCTGGAGCAACCTCGCGATCACCTCGCTGAGCGGGGTGCGCGGCCGGCCGGACGTGCTGCTGGGCGGGGATGCCAGCGGGGTCTGGTGGTTCCAGTTGGAAGGAGGCGAGTGGCGGCCGGCCGGGCGCATGCAGCAGTTGCCGGTCGGCCAGGATGCGTTCTTCGACGCCGGCAACGGCCGGATTTGGGGCGCGGCGAAGGACGGCCGACTATGGCGTTTCGAGACGGGGGCGAGCGCGGCAACCGCGCCTTTGGCCGCGCCGGTGAAGCACTACGGTCCGGCCGAAGGCGTGCCGGCGCTGCCCCGCCTGCCGCGGATCCAGCTTTTCAATCTGGGCGGTGCGACGTTGGCGGCCTCGCCGAGTTTTCTGTTGCGGCACGATGCCGCCGCCGACCGGTTTGTGCCCGAGACGCGGATCGCCGGACTGCCTGATCCGGCGGCGTCGGGGCCCGAAGCGATCGGCACCAATCCGGACGGCACCGGCTGGCTGCGGATGGCGGCGCCGGACCGGCGTTTCCTGCGCCTCGTGCCGGACGGGGCGGGGCGGTGGCGGGCGGAGGAGTTGCCCGCGCCGATGCTGCGCGACCTGGCCGCCGTGCACCTGCTCGAAGACCGCGGAACGCTGTGGGTCGCGGGCAAGGATCTCCTGGCCTCGATCGATCTGCAATGGCGACCGCCGGCGCCGCTGCCGACCCTGACCGTCGGGTTGCGCCAGATTCTCGGCGGCGACGGAGCGGTGTATTGGACGGAGGGTGCGGGGCGCGAGTTGGCGCTGGAGGCGGGCGACGGTTCGCTGCGTTTCGAATTCGCCGCCGCCGCGTTCACGACGGACCACCGCGGCCGGCCGACGGTCAACTATCGCACGCGGCTCGCCGGGTTCGAGACCGGCTGGCGGAACTGGTCCGCCGAGCCTTGGCGGGATTTCACCCGGTTGCCGGCCGGCACCTACCGATTCCAGGTGCAGGCGACGGACCAGGCGGGCCGGACCAGCGCGGTCGCGGAATTGCCGGTGACCGTGACGGCGCCGTGGTGGTCGACCCGCTGGGCTTTGCTCGGTTACTTCGGCGGGGCCGGTCTCACGTTGCTGGGGCTGATCCGTTTCCGGACGCGGACGTTGCGGCGCCGTGCGCTGGAGCTGGAAGCACTGGTCGCCGCGCGCACCGAGGAGTTGCAGCGGAGCAACGCGGAATTGGCGCGGTTGCACCGCCTTGAGCTCGATGCCAAAGCCGCGGCCCGGTTGGCGGAGGAAGAAGCGCGGCTTGAAGTGCTGCGTTACCAGCTCAACCCGCACTTCCTCTACAACGCGCTCAACTCGGTCTACAGTCTGGCGCTCACCGCGCCGCCCGCCGCCGCCAACATGGTGCTCAAGCTCGCCGACTTTTGCCGCATCGCGCTCGACCGCCGCCAGGAGGAGCACACCACGGTGGGGGCCGAGTTCGACAAACTCGCGATCTACCTGGAGATCGAAAAGGTGCGGTGGGGCGACGGGCTGCAGTGGGACGTGCAGGCGGACGAACGCGCGCGGCACCTGCCGTTGCCGCCGTTCCTGCTGCTGCCGCTGGTCGAAAACGCGATGAAATACGGCGGCGCCACCTGCGACGGCGAACTCCGCGTCCGTGTCGCCGCTGAACTCGAGGCCGGCGGCGCGCTGCGGCTCACAGTGGCCAACACCGGGGCCTGGGTCGACCGGCCCGATGCCGTCCGCGCCCCGTCTTCCGGCATCGGCCTGGCGAATCTGCGGCAGCGGCTCCAGCGCTACCACCCGGGCACCCACGAACTCGAGATCGAGCCGGCGGACGGCTGGGTGACGGTCCGCCTGCGGCTCCGCGCCGCCGCGCGCCGGGAAGCGGCTGCCTTCTTCTGACCTTTGCCGCCATGAATGTCCTGCTGATCGACGACGAACCGCCTGCCCGGGCCGGGCTGCGCACGCTGCTGGCGGCGTATCCGGAAATCGAAGTCGTCGGCGAGGCCGGCACCCTGCCGGCCGCCCGCGAACTGCTGGCCGCCGGCGGCTACGAGGCCGTCTTCCTCGACATCCAGCTGCGGGGCGGCACCGGCTTCGATCTGGTGCCCCTGGTGCGGCCCGGCGCCGCCGTCGTCTTCGTCACCGCGCACGACGACCACGCGCTGCGCGCCTTCGAGGTCAACGCCCTCGACTACCTGCTGAAGCCGATCAAGCCCGAGCGGCTCGCGGCGACCCTGGCGCGGTGCGGCGTGGGCCGGGCCG
>JACCDS012292605.1_pt1 | contig 11140 bp, 8 predicted proteins | sample 7446441 | NCBI WGS metagenome assembly JACCDS01 (sample SAMN15323445, study PRJNA562643) | freshwater metagenome | isolation source: river surface water | place: USA:Blue River Watershed | collected 2017-08-17 | reverse complement strand
GTCGGACCGCAGTTCTCCGGCGCGCGGTGGACGTTGGCGCGGCCGGCCAGCGCGGCCCGCACCGGCAGCGTGTAGCCGCGGGAAACGGAATCCCCGATCACCAACACGCGCGGCAGCCGCGGGTCGTCGGCGACGAAATCCCACGCCGTCGAGGTACCCTTCACGAAATCGCGTTTGTGGATCGGCAGGTAGAACGCGTTGCCCAGATTCTGCTCGAGCACGGTTTCCCAAGCTTGGCGCTCTGGCGAAAGCGTCGCCTTCTTCGCCTGATAGAGCGCATCGATGCGGGCGGATTCGGCGGCTTTCTTCGCCGCGGCCTCGGCGGCATTGGTCGGCTCGGCGGCGCTCAACGCGGAACCACCGAGGACACCGCAAAAGATCACGAATCGCAGGGCACGGCGCGCATGGCAAAGGGGCATGGCCGACGGTTTCAGAACGGCCCGGCGGCCGCGAGCGCGGAGCGGCGGTCCCTAGCGCCGGCCCGGCAGCGCGGGGCGGTTGCGCCCGTCCACCAAGACGACGGTCGGCCGGTGCGCCTCGGCTTCGGCCTCCTCGAAGTCCGCGTAGGCGGCGATGATCACTTCGTCGCCGGGCTGGACGAGCCGTGCAGCCGCACCGTTCACCACGATCTCGCCGCGGCGGCGGCCGGCGATCACATAGGTGGCGAAACGTTCGCCGTTGTTGACGTTGTAGATTTCCACCCGTTCGAAGACCCGCAGTCCGGCTGCCCGCCGCAGTTCGGGCGCGATCGAAATCGAGCCCTCGTAGTTCAGATCGGACGCCGTGACGCGGGCGCGGTGGAGTTTGGATTTGAGCAATGTGATGCGCATGGCGTCAGGATCCCGCGAACTCGCGGTTGAGCTCCTCGGCGTGCCGGAGCCCGAGCAGCACCAGCTCCGGCACAATCTCGTCGAACAGATTTTCCGGTTCCAACAGGCGCGCGAAACCGCCCGTGCCGATGACCGCGGGCGGTTGGCCGGCGAACACCTCGCGCGCGAGTTCCTGGACCAGATGGCGGATCGCCCCGACGTGGCCGTGGTACACGCCGGACTGGATGCTCTCGATCGTCGATCGCCCGAGCACCGGCCCCGGCCGCGCAATCTCGATCGTCGGCAGTTTCGCGGTGCGCCCCGCCAGTGCGTCGACCGAAATGCCGATCCCCGGCAAAATTGCGCCGCCGAGATATTCGCCGCTCGCGGTGACGGCGTCGAAAGTCGTCGCCGTCCCGCAATCGACGACCAGCACATTGCGCCCGGGCCGGCGCAGCGACGCCGCGACCGCGCCGGCGATGCGGTCGGCCCCGACCTCGTGCGGATTGCGATACCGCACCTTCAACCCCGTCTTCACTCCCGCCTGCAGCACGAAGGGCTCGAGCCCGAAGTATTTTGTGCAGGCCCCGCGCAGCGGAAACAGCGCCGGCGGCACCACCGAGCAGATCGCGATGCGCGTGACCGCGGCGGGATCGGTCCCGTTCTCGCGCAGCACCGCGCGCAGGAAAAGTCCGAGCTCGTCGGCCGACCCGAGCGGATGCGTCGTCTTCCGGAATTGCATCCGCAGCGTGGTGTCGAAGACCCCGCCGTGGATCTGGGAATTGCCGATATCGAGACAGAGGAGCATAAAATGGGTGGACCGGGGAAGCGGGGATCAGGAGGCGAACGCGGAGCCGCAGCGGAGCACCGCGGTTCCGAAGCGGGCGAACATGACGACGATTTCAGAGCCGCACATTGTCGATCAGCCGCACGCCGCCCAGCCGCACCGCCCCGAGCCGCACGTCCCAGGAATCGTCCACGTAATCCACCTCGAACCCGGCCAGCCGCAGGGCCGCCGCGGCCGTTGGCGCATCGGGCGCCGCCCGCAGCAACGCGGGAAACTTCGCGGCCAAGCGGCGATCGGCCGCACTCAACCGCGCGTTGCGCGAACTGAGGGCGAGTCCGTCGTCCGCACGGACCGTCGCGCAAGCCACGATCTCGGTCGGCACGTGCAACGCCGCCACCATGCCGCGCACCAGCTGCAACTGCTGCCAGTCCTTCTCGCCGAAGTACGCGCGGTCCGCCTGCACCAGATTCAGGAGTTTCAGCACGACCGTCAGCACGCCGTCGAAATGCCCCGGCCGATGCGCGCCTTCCCAGCGCAGGCCGAGATCGTTCTCGGTCACGCGGTACCGGTAGCCGTCCGGATAGATCGCCTCGGGCGGCGGCACCAGAATCGCGTCCGCCCACGGCGCGGCCAACGCCGTGTCTGCGTCCAAGGGTCGCGGATACTTAGCCAGGTCGGAGGGATCGTTGAACTGCGTCGGGTTGACGAAGATGCTGAGCACGACGCGCTCGTTCTCCGCCCGCGCCCGCTCCAGCAACGCCGCGTGCCCGGCATGCAGCGCCCCCATCGTGGGCACAAACCCCACCGTCCGGCCCCGCCAGTCCGCCCCCGAACGCAGGCGCCGCCACTCCGCCAAGTCCGTGACCACGGTGCTCATGCCGGCACCTCCGCGGCCGAGGGAAACCGCCCCGCGCGCACGTCCGCGACAAACGCCGCCACGGCTCCGCGCACCACGGTCTGGCCGTCCGCATAGCGGCGCACGAAGCCCGGCGCGAAATCGCCGTCCAGACCCAGCAGATCGCTCAACACGAGTATCTGGCCCCGCGTGCCGCCACCGGCGCCGATGCCGATCGTCGGGATTGCCCGCTCTCCGGTGACCGCCGCCGCGAGCTCCGCCGGCACGCATTCCAGCACCAGCGCAAAAGCGCCGATCGCCTCGAGCTCGGCCGCATCCCGCCTCAACTGCACCGCCGCCGCCGGAGCGCGGCACTGTACCCGGTACCCGCCGAGCTGATGCACCGCCTGCGGCAAAAGTCCCAGGTGTCCCATCACCGGAATTCCGCTCCCCACGAGGTGCGCGAGCACGTCGGCGTGGCCCGCGACGCCCTCCGCTTTCACCGCGTTTGCGCCGGCCCGGATCAACGCGCCCGCGGCCTCGACCGCCGCCGCCGTTCCGCGCCGCACGGCCAAAAACGGCAGATCCGCCACCACGAGCAAGTCCGGCGCGCCGCGCCGCACCGCGGCGGTGTGCGCGACCATCATGTCCATCGTGGCATGCACCGTGGACGGCAGGCCGTGGACGACCATCGCGACGCTGTCGCCGACCAGCAGCGCGTCGGCGCCGGCCGCCGCGGCATGCCGCGCCATGAGCGCATCGTAGGCCGCCAGCATCACGATGGCGCGGTCGCTCCGCGCGAATTCGGGTACGGTCTTCACGCGGGCCGCGCCGTTTTCCCAAAATGGAAAACACGCGCCGCCGCAGCGGGGGACGAAGGTGCTTGTCGCATGGCGATGAAGCCTCGTGGTCCGAGGTAAACGGGAATGATGGTTGGAAGTCCGGTCGCGATCAGGTTCGCGCTGGACGCCGACACGCTCCGGCAATTTTTCGCCGGCGCAAACGCTTTCTGCGTCAAACGCGTCAGCGCGCGATTTCGTAAACTTCAATAATGCCGACGCCGGCCACGGCCGGTTGGTCGAGCGCCGGCGTCGCGCTGCGCCGCTCGAACGGCTGCACGGTCACCGTGTAGGTGCCGGGCGGCAGATCGAGCAGCACGCAGGGTTCGCGGCGGTTGCCCGGAGCGAGCCCGGTGGCGGCGATCGCCCGTTCGCCGAAGGTCGCGATCACCGGGCGGAAATCGTTTTCCGCGCTCGCGCCGCCTTCGGCATCGCTGCTCCAGTCCTCTTTGCGAAGCACAATGTCGCCCGCGGCATCGCGCACCTCCATCTCCGAATTGTCCAGCTCGCCGCCGTGGATCCGGAAGTTACCGATCTCGAGACGGAGGAGCACGGGAAACACCGTGCCGTCCGGACGCGCTCGGCTCAATCGTCCCGCGCGAGCAACCGGCGCTCCAGCGCAGGCCAGACCGCCGCCCGATCGTCGCACCGCCCGACCGGCTTCCCGACGGCCCACACCTGCGCAGGAAACGCAACCATCGCGCCGCGCTGCGCGAGGTCGTTGCGCACCACGAGGTCCAACGCACCGTCCGCCAACATCGCCCGCACCGCACCCTCCGGGGCCATCGCCTCGCTCCCGTCCTAGTTCACCCGGATGGCGAGTTCGTCGCGAACAGTGACCGATTTTCCACTCAACCGTGCTAGCCGACGTCATGGGCGCGAAGAAAATGGCGCCCGCATCTCTCTGCCACCCGCTGCTACCATGGGACTGCCAGATAGAGATCAAGCCCGAGCCCGCGCGCAGCGAGGTGGCGATCCACTGTTACGAGCCCACGGAACCGAAGATGGGCGTCAAAATGAAATCCCAGCGGCGCGAGCGGCGCCGCACTTACAACCCACGACATGGCCAATGCCGTCTCGCCGCGCATCGCTGTCCGCGAGATTCGCCTGCTGTGCAAACCGACGGCGGGAAAGTCGACTGCTCCTGTGCGGACGTAGAGCAGGGTCCGCCTCCGACCGGGCCAGCCCGTGCGCTCCCTCACCAGCATGAATCCGCTCGCGATCCACCTTTCCTACTTCCCGATCCTGCGCGAGCAGCGCGGCCGACCCGACCAAAAGCTCGCGCTTGCCGCCGCGTCACCCGCAGCTCTCCGCGAGGAACTGCGCGCGCACCACGGTTTCAACCTTTCCGCGGACCGTGTGCTCGCCGCGAAGAGCGACAAGTTTTTCGCCGCCATCGCTCCGCTCCGCAACGGCGATCGCATTGTCTTCATCCCGACGGGGGCGCCAGGGTAGACGTCATTGCCACCTTGCGTCACATCGCGGGAGGAAATTTGGTTTTGCAGATGAAGTTTCGATTTTGCCTAGTCATCGGAATCTTGGCGGCGGGCTTGTTGCGGGCGCAGACGGGACCGAGGATCACGGGAGCTTCGCCCAATGCGACCGTGGTGTCAGGAACCGCGGCGACACTGACCGTTTCGGCAATCGGCAGCGGCACCCTGACCTATCAATGGCACAAGGACGGGGTGGCGATCCCGGGTGCGACGACCGCCGCGCTGATCTTGGCGACTGTGCGCGCCGCCAATGTGGGCGTCTATACGGTGGCGGTAACGGATGCGGCAGGCACGGCCAGAAGCCCCGAAATCTACGTCTCGATGCTCACCGGAGCGTCCCACTATATCAATCAGCATCCCGCGTCGCGCACGGTCTTTGCTGGGGATTCGCTGTTGTTGCAGGTGACCGCGACCGGCGCCGACGGAATGACGTACCAGTGGAGGAAAAACGGCACCGCGCTCGCGGGTGCAACCGGCCCGTCGTACTTCGTGGGGTCCGCCGTCACGGTGGCGGATGCGGGCACCTACACGGTGGACGTGACGGCCAACGGCCTCGTCGTGAGTTCGGAACCTTGCGAAGTGACCGTGAAGACGGAACTACCACCCAAGGTAAGCTTGTCGTCAACCGGCAACACCACGCTGACCGAGGGCGAAGGGTTCACGCTGAACGGCATTGTCAGCGGCACAGGGCCGTTCACCTACCAATGGAGCAAGGACGGGGCGGTTATACCGGGGGCAACCGGGAGCGCCGTTCAGAGAACCAACGCAGTCATAGCCGACAGTGGCCTCTATTCGCTGACGGTCACCAATTCCAGCGGCGCCGCTAGCGCCGCTGTCCCAATCATCGTCTATCCTGCCGGCCTCCCGGTAATATTGGCCCATCCATCCAACCGATCGGTGCTGGTCGGGGAGGATGCGGATAACTTGGTCGTGACGGTCAAGGGAGCCTCGCCTATAGATCGGCCGAATAGCGTCACCTATCAGTGGAAGAAAAATGGCGTGAATATACCCGGGGCGACCAACAGCTCATACTACGTCGCCCAAGCCCAGCCGGCAGATGGGGGGGTATATGCCGTCTCCGTTTCGAATGGGAGCGGTACCGTGACCAGTCAAGACGCGGCGCTGACAGTGGAGACCGCCGGAGCGCGTGCGTTGATCACTTGGCTCATTTCGGGATCGGGATTTGTGGATCGGGGCAATGGCCAGACGTTCCATGCCCTGTTCGGCAGCGTGGTTGGGGAGCGTGCGACTTTCTCCGTCCAGACATCGAATGATTCGCTGTCGAACTCCTTCCAATGGAAGAAGGACGGGGTGGTGATCCCCGGGGCGACGAGTTCCAGATACACCACGGGCACGGGGTTCGCGGCTGCCGGCAGCTACACGGTCGATGTAACCGGGGGCGGGCGGATGGCGACGAGCCGGCCGATCACCTTCGATGTGCTGGATCGCGGCGTGGCGCCGCGGTTGATTTCGCAGCCGAGTTCCCAGGCTCGAAATCCCGGGGAGTCGGTGAATTTCCATGTCATCGCGATCGGAGAGTTGCCCTTGGCCTACCAATGGAGAAAGGACGGGGTAGCGATCCCGGGTGCGACGTTCGGCAGCTATGGGTTTCAATTCAGATCCGCCGCCGACGCGGGCGCCTACACCCTCGTGGTGACCAATCGCCTCGGTTCGGTGACCAGCGCCACGGCGAACGTCAGCTTAGCCGCAACGCCCGTGCCGACGGCGCCGCCGGTGATAGGACGGCACCCGGCCTCGTTTACCGCCCCCGGCATCGGGTTGATCCCACCGCCGTTGGAAGTAAGCCTGCTCAACGGCGCGCCCGCATCGTATCAGTGGTATCGAGATGGGATGGCGCTGCCGGGCGCCACCAATGCCACCCTCGATGTCTCTTTTCGAATTTCCTCGGTGGTTGCCGGCCGCTACTCCGTCGTCGCGACCAACGCCGCGGGCTCGACCACGAGTTACGACGCCAACGTGCTCGCACGGAACGCCAGGCTGCCGATTTTCTCCCAACCCCTCCCCTTTGAGTCCCCCTTCGCGGGAGGCACGGTCACGTTTGATCCGCGTGTCTCCGGCGGCACGACGTTTCAATGGCGCAAGGACGGCACCGACCTCCTCGGCGCTACGTCCGCCACGTTGACGCTCAACAATGTGCAGGCCAAGGACGCCGGAATCTACACCTTGGTCGCTACCAACAACGTCGGTGTTGCCTCCAGCTCTCTTGGCGCGGTGGCAATTCGGCCGCCGACGCCGGTGCCGGTGATCACGACCCACCCGGTCCCGCGCACGGTAAACGCCGGGGAGACCGTCGTCTTTTCCGTCGTTGCGACGGGCGCGAGCGGTTCATTGTACAATTGGACCCGGAACGGCAGCTTGGCGGCGCGGCCCGTGGTGGACGGCAACACCCTGACGCTTGTCAATGTGCAGCCGCGCCAAGCCGGAATCTACGCCTGCAAAATCGACGGGCAAACAGGCTCCGCCACCAGCAACGGGGCGGAACTCATCGTGGTCGGTCCGAGTCCGTTGGTCGCTCCGGTCTTCGCGACCCAACCGCTCGGCGTGAGCGTGCAGGTCGGCCAAAGCGTAACGCTCACCGCCGAGGCGACCGGCAATCCCACCCCTTCCTACCAATGGAAGAAAGACGGCGTGGCGATCAGCGGGGCCATCCTGCCCGCGTTCGGATTGGGGCCCGTGCGCTTGACCGATGCGGGGACCTACACGGTGGTGGCGACGAACTCCGCCGGCTCCGCGACCAGCGCTCCGGCCATCGTCAGGGTGAACGAAAGCTCGACCTTCGCGCCGACCATCGACCTGCAACCGCGCAGCCAAACCGTTGCACCCGGGCAGGTCGTCACATTCACCGCGCAGGCGAGCGGTTCTCCGATCCCGACCTTCCAATGGCAGAAAAACGGGACCAACCTCCCCGGGGCCACGAGCACAAGCTTCACGATCCCGGCCGCGCGATTCTCCGATGCGGGCGACTACCGCGTGGTGGCGACAAATTCCGTCGGCTCCGCGACCAGCGCCCCGGCCGTCCTCACCGTGAGCGAGAGTTCCAACGTTGCGCCGAGCATCGTTCAGCAGCCGCGCAGCCAAACCGTTGGGATCGGACAAGCCGCCATCTTCACCGTGCAAGCGAGCGGAAATCCCGCCCCGACCTTCCAATGGCAGAAAAACGGGGCCAACCTCCCTGGAGCCACAAACACCAGCTTCACGATCCCGGCCGTGGGAGCTTCCGATGCCGGCGACTACCGCGTGATCGTGACCAACGCCGCAGGGACCGTCACCTCCGAGGCGGCCAGACTCGCCTTCACGGTCGGGATTCGCCTGGTGAACCTCTCCATCCTTACGACACTGGGGAACGGGGAAACCATGACGGTCGGCACGGTGCTAGGCGGCGCAGGCACAACCGGGACGAAGCCGTTGCTGGTGCGGGCCGCGGGACCTTCGCTGATCCTGTTTGGGATCGAGCAGGGGTTGCCCGCCCCCCAACTCCGGCTCTTCCGCACGGGATCCGGACCGGCCACGCCTTTGTCCGCCAACCGTGGTTGGGGTGGCGGGGCGGCGCTCGGCAGCATCTTCACGCAGGTCGGAGCGTTTCCGTTCCTCTCCGGAACGTCGGCGGACTCGGCCCTCTACGAAACGGGCCTCGCCACCGGCAGCTACACGGTGGAAGTGGGCGACGCCGGTCCGGGCAACGCAACGGTTCTGGTCGAGCTTTACGATGCCACCCCGGTTGTCGCCCTAGCGCCGACGACCGCGCGACTGATCAATGCCTCCGTGCTCAAGCAGATCGCTCCCAGCCGTTCGCTCACGGCCGGGTTTGTGCTGTCGGGCACCGGTACGAGGACGGTGCTGATCCGGGCCGTCGGACCGACGCTCGCGGCGGCGCCGTTCAACGTTTCGGGCGTGCTGGCAACGCCGCAACTGACGCTGAATCGGGCCGGGGCTGCGACGCCCTTGGGAACCAACGGCGGATGGGGCGGCGATGGCGCGCTGGTGGCGGCCTTCGCCAAGGTCGGCGCGTTTGCGCTCGGCGCGACCAGCCGAGATGCGGCCCTCTTGGTCACCCTCCCTCAGGGCAGCTACACGGCAAACGTTACCGGGGCGTCCGGCAGCACGGGCTTCGCCCTCGTCGAGGTTTACGAGGTGCCGTGACGATTCCGCAAACGCACGCGGCTCCCGCCGATTGACCTGATCCCGGCCGGATTCCGTTTTGCCGACCGCGAATCCGGCTCTCTATGTTCACCTCAAAAGAGCCGGAGCGGGCATTTGACGGCAGTCGTGCGAGGATGGTCGCGATCAAGTTCACGGCGGGCCACCGCCGTCGCAGCCCGCCCCCGCGGTGCCACGGCATGAATTCTCGTTTGGCCCAAGCTACAGCGCTTGCTTTTGCCCAACAGCTCCCAGATCGCGGCGCGGGCGCGGCATCCGGGTGAGTTGGAAAGAATCCAAGAAGAAACGCCTGCGCCTGTGAAGGACCATACCACGTTGCCCTCCGCTCCGGGGCAGATCGGCGGGAGTCCGTCCCGAAGGCTGAGAACGTGTCCCGCTTCAGCGCGCAGCGGCGCAGCGTTCCGGCACACTCCCCGGACCCGCCAAGTGGCGGCGGGCGCGGGGGCGGTTCTTCGGCTCCACCCACGCGGCAGGCTCCCGCGTCAGCGCAAAACTTCGTATACCTCGATGATTCCGACGCCCGCCACGGCCGGCTGGTCGAGCGCCGGCGTCGCGCTGCGCCGCTCGAACGGCTGCACGGTCACCGTGTAGGTGCCGGGCGGCAGATCGAGCAGCACGCAGGGTTCGCGCCGGTTGCCCGGGGCGAGCCCGGTGGCGGCGATCGCCCGTTCGCCGAAGGTCGCGATCACCGGGCGGAAATCGTTTTCCGCGCTCGCGCCGCCTTCGGCATCGCTGCTCCAGTCGTCGTTCTCGACCAGCTTCAGGCCGGCCGCGTTGCGCAGTTCGAGCACGGGATCGTCGAGCACTCCATCCAGCCGGAAGGGCGCCCGCGCGAGACTCGGACCGAGCACCCGGATCAAGATCCGCTTCGTCTCGCCGGGATTTCCCGCGACGAAGAAACCGCCGACCATTTCGCGGCCGTTGCGGTCGGCAAACCCGCGCGTGGCCAGATTCACGATCCGGCTGCCGGTCCGGTCCGCTTCATAGACCTCGACCAAACCCGCGCCGGTCGCACCGCCGCGGCCTTCGAGCACCGCGGTGTAGGCGCCGGGCGCAAGCGTCGCGAGCAGCGCCGCATCCGCGCTGCCGGCCGCAAAGGGAAAGGCGCCGGCCCCGGCCGCGGCGGCGGCCAACTCCGCCGCGGTCGCCCCGCCCGCGGCCCGGTCCCAGTTGTCGTTTTCCGCCCGCAGCACGGGCCCCGCGAAGAGCCGCAATTCCGGATCCGCCAGCGCGCCCGCGACCCCGAAACCCGCCAGCGCCGGCCCCGCCCCGCGCACGAGGATCCGCTTCGCGGCCGTGCCGCCGACGACGAAGCCCGCGATCAGCACCTGCTCGTCGCGTCCGACGAAGGCCCGCGTCGCCACGTTGATCAGCCGCCCGGCGTCGGCCGGGCTCTGCCGCTGCAGGCGGTACCCCGCCGTGACGAAGGCGGTGCGCGTGATCGTCTGCGCCGTATCCGATTCTCCCGCACGCCCGGCCGCGAGTCCGATCGGCGCCGCCACGGGCGCGGGGATGGCGACCTCGGGGTTCGAAAAATAGGCGAGCTCCGTCCCCGGCGGATAGGCCATCAGGTCGCGGTACTGGCGGCCGTCCGCACCGGTGAAGCGGTAGCCGTAACTGTAGGCGAAAGCGCCGGGCGAGGGCGCGTTGCTGCGGTCGTGCGCGCAGCCAAGCACATGCCCGAGCTCGTGCGGCACCACGCGCGTGCCGGCGACGTTCCCGTACTCGACGATCGAAAAAGCGTAGTCCGCGTTGTCGTAGCGATCCGGCTCCGCGAGCAGGAAACTCAGGCCGCTGCTCGCGAAGTCGCTGCGGTGCAACGCCAGCATCACGATGTCCGCGCCCGTCGCCTCGCGGGCCGCGTGCACGTCGTCCATCTCGCGGTCCTCCGTCAGGTAGAGCGCGGTGAGCGCGTCGTCCTGCACCTTGTTGCCGGCGCTGCGCGTTTCGTCGTAACGCGTTTCGTGCACGCCCACGAGCCGCAGCCGCGCATCGACCAGGCTCGCCGCGAAGATCTGGTTCACGCGCGCGATCGCGGCGTCGAAGGCGCCCTGCAGCGCCGCCGTGCGCGCCGCGCCCGCCAGCGTCGGCAGCACGGCCTGCGTGTGCACCATCAAGATATGGACCTCGGGCCGCTGCGGATTCTCCGCCGCCGCGCGCTCCGGTCCCGTCGGGCCCGCGGCCGCGGCGCCACCGGT
>JACCDS011246391.1_pt1 | contig 11140 bp, 10 predicted proteins | sample 7446441 | NCBI WGS metagenome assembly JACCDS01 (sample SAMN15323445, study PRJNA562643) | freshwater metagenome | isolation source: river surface water | place: USA:Blue River Watershed | collected 2017-08-17 | reverse complement strand
GAGGGTGCCAAGGAAGATCGAGCCTTTGCGCCATGCCTGCGGTGTTCCCCAACATTAAGTTGATCAGGCCGTTGGGGATTTGCCAGCAAAGACCAAAATTATAGCGACTAAACCGTGGTTTTGAAACGTTCCCCCAAGGCTTTTGCGCAGGCGTGGGCGCTAGACCATGCCCATTGGAAGTTGTAGCCGCCCAGCCAACCCGTGATATCCACCACTTCGCCAATGAAATACAAGCCTGGCTGCTTGGATTCCATGGTCTGCTGCGACAAATCGCGGGTGTCCACGCCGCCCACGGTGACTTCGGCTTTTTTGTAGCCCTCGGTGCCGGTGGGGGTGAGCGACCAGCGGCTCAAGCGCTCGGCCAATTGGGTCAGCGCTTTGTCGCTGGCTTCGATCACGGGGCGTTGCCACGCTGGGTCTTGGCTCGCCCACGTGTCGGCCAAACGAGAAGGGACCCAAGCGTTGAGTTCGTTGGCGATGAGCTTTTTAGACTGCTGCTTGGCGGTCATGAGCGCTTCTTGCAGGTCCACCTCGGGGGTAAGGTTGATGCGTATGTCCGTGCCTGCTTGCCAATAGCTGGATATTTGCAGCACGCCAGGGCCGGACAAGCCACGGTGGGTGAACAGCAAATCTTCGTCAAAGCTTTGCAGGGTTTTCTTCGTACCCGTTTCGATGCGCACCGGCAGCGAGAGGCCCGACAGCTGGGCGTAGGGCGCCCAAGCTTTGTCGTCAAACGTGAGCGGCACTAGGCCGGGGCGGGGTTCGACCACGCGCAGGTTGAATTGCTTGGCCAGTCGATAGCCCATGTCGGTCGCGCCAATTTTTGGGATGGACAAGCCGCCGGTGGCGACCACCACAGCGGCGGCGTGCACCGTGCCTTGGCTGGTGTCGACTTCGTAGCGTTGCGCCTCGGGTGCTGCATCTGAATAGCGAATGTCTTTGAGGCTGCAAGGCTGCCAGCGGGTGACGCTGCCGCCATTGGCTGAGCCGTTGCATTCGGCCAAGAGCATTTGAATCAGGTCTTCGGCGGAGCGGTCGCAAAACAGCTGGCCTTTGTGCTTTTCGTGAAACGGGATGCCGTGCTTTTGCATGAGCGCCATAAAGTCTTGCGGTGTGTAGCGCGACAAGGCGCTGCGGCAAAACTGCGGGTTGTCGCCCAAGAAGTGTTTGTGTGGGGCGCGCACATCAAGTTCGCGGTTGGTGAAGTTGCTGCGGCCCCCGCCCGAGATGCGAATTTTTTCGGCTACTTTCTCGCTGTGGTCTAGCACCAGCACTTGCAAACCTTGCTGCGCGGCCACGCCGGCGCAAAACAAGCCGGCTGCACCGGCGCCCACAATCACAACATCAAACGATTTCATATGCAGAGTTTAGTTGTGAAGCTTCTTGTCGTTCATGATGTGCAGCTTGAATGCTTGAGCGATAGGGGAGAGATTCTTCGCTGCAAGATGAACCAAATGCCATGACGAGCGCAGCGGAAATCCTGCGACGTTAATGACGCAGGCACCATGTTCTTTTTGATGCCCATGCAGCGCGTGATGAGAAATGATTCCCACACCGAGACCGCCAGCTACAGATTCTCTGACCGCTTCGTTGCTGCCTAGCTCAAGCCTGACATTAGCCCGAAATTTGGCTTTTGTGAAATACGAGTCGCCAGCCATTCTTGTTCCTGAGCCTTTTTCTCGCAATATGAATCGCCGCTGCGAGAGGTCTGAGAGTGAGACTGTTTTTTGTTTAACCAATGGGTCTTTGGCTGCTGCAATCACAACGATAGGGTTGGTCATGAAGACTTCGTTAACCAGTTGCATATCGGGTGGTGGCATGGTCATGATGTAGAGATCATCTTTGTTGTTGCGCAGTCTTTCCACCACGCCATCGCGGTTCAATATTTCTAATGACACATCGACACCAGGATGGCGCGTGCAAAACGAGCCGATTAAGCGAGGCATAAAGTATTTGGCGGTACTGACAACGGCGATCTTGAGTCGACCACGAGCCACGCCTTTGGTCGCATCAATGAGCTGCTCAAATGATTCCCAATGCTGTGAAATTTCGCGAGCTGTTGCAGCAAGCGATTCTCCGGTTTCAGTGAGATAAATTTTTTTACCGATGACCTCATACAAAGGAAGGCCAACGGCTGAACTCATTTCTTTGAGTTGCATCGAGGCGGTCGGTTGGGTGATATGCATGGCCTTTGCGGCCTCGCTGACGCTGCCTTTTTCGGCGAGAGCTTGAAAAAGACGTAATTGACGAAATGTTAAATGCATAGATTTTTATCTATAAATATCAATCGAAGAATCGATTTTACAAATTTACGGGGCAATCCTAAGATTTGCTGGAAGGAATACAAATGCAAAACTTACTTGACCCTGCTATCTTGTTTTTTATCTTTGGTGTGCTGGCTGGCGCCGTGCGTTCAAACCTTGAAATTCCGCCCGCTATTTCCAGATTTTTATCGCTCTATTTGCTGATGGCGTTAGGGCTCAAAGGGGGCTTTGCACTGTCTGTGTCTGGATTGACTTCTACGGTGGCGATCAGTCTTGCTGCTGCTGTTGCTCTTGCAATTTATGTCCCACTGATGGGGTATTTTTTCCTCAAGAGGTTTGTCTCTGGTTTTGATGCTGCTGCGGTTGCAGCTACTTATGGCTCGGTGAGTGCTGTCACGTTTGTCACGGCTGTCCAGTATTTGGAAAATCAGGGTGTTTCGTATGGTGGACACATGGCGGCCGCAATGGCTTTGATGGAGTCGCCGGCCATCATCATGGCTGTTGTGTTTGCCAACGCGCTTAGGCAGAAAGCCGGAGTTGCGGCTGAGGTTGTGGCGGCCTCTTTGAAACCCAAAGTGTCAATCAGGAAAATTTTGCACGAGTCTTTCACGGATGGCGCTCAGCTGCTTTTGATAGGCGCCATGGCGATTGGGCTGCTGACAGGGGAGTCTGGAAAAGCAGCGATGCAGCCTTTTTCTGGTGATCTATTCAAAGGCATGTTGTCCTTCTTCCTATTGGATATGGGGCTGATGGCTGCGAGAAATTTGCCACAGGTTCGTGGCAAATCTCCAGTATTGGTGGCCTATGCCGTGGTTGGTCCGATGGTTCATGCCGCTCTAGCGTTAGCTTTGGCTTATGCACTCCAACTTTCTGCAGGTGATGGTGCATTGCTGATGGTGCTAGCTGCGAGCGCTTCCTACATTGCTGTGCCTGCCGTGTTGCGTTATGCCCTTCCTGAGTCCAATCCTTCTTTGTATTTTGGTTTAAGTCTCGGTGTGACATTCCCACTGAATATCTTGTTTGGAATTCCTGTTTACGCCTCCATTGCGAAAGCATGTTTATCCTGAGGCCTCAATGGCAAGTGGAGGAGCAAAAACTAATCAACCAGTCGCAAAGGGCCGACCCAGTGCATTGGAGTTATTGCCATCCATGCCGTTGGATTGCATCGCTGTGAACGCTTTCAAGACATCGCCAACCACGATGACCGATGGGCTTGTCAACTGCTCGCGCACGATGGTGTCATGCAGCTGTTGCAACTCACACACCACATGGCGCTGCGTGGGCAGACTGACTTGGTGAATCACGGCCGCGGGTGTATCGGCGCGCATGCTTTGTAACAGTGCCTTTTGCAGCTGCGCTGCGCCAGTCACGCCCATGTAAATCACCAAGGTGAGTTTGGCTTGCTGTGCTGTTTGCCCCAAGGCCACCCAGTCCACGCTGTCAGCCGCGCCTTGTTTGGCGTGGCCCGTGATGAACACCACGCCATGCGCATGTTCGCGGTGGGTGAGGGGCACACCCAGTGAGGTCATACCGGCCAAGCCGGATGTGATGCCGTTGATGACCGTCACTGCAATGCCTTGCGCTTGCAAGTGTTCCACCTCTTCGCCACCGCGGCCAAAGATGAACGGGTCACCGCCTTTGAGGCGCACCACGGTTTCACCGGCCAGCGCTTCTTGCACCATGAGCTTTTCAATGAAGGCTTGTGGGGTGGATTGACAACCACCGCGCTTGCCCACATGGATGATTCGTGCGCTGGGTGATGCGTGTGCAGTGATGGCGTCGCTCACCAAATCGTCCACCAACAACACAGTGGCCGTAGCAATGGCTTTGACGGCCTTGAGTGTCAACAACTCAGGATCGCCAGGACCTGCGCCGACGAGCGTGACGTGGGGTTGATACGTGTGTGTCATGGTCAAAGGCTCAAAGCTTTCAGTACGGCTTGCACTTGCGTCGCAAGTGGTGCGGGCACCGGCAATTTGCCGCTCAGCACGGCCTGAATGTAGTGGGCGGTCGTGACGGCATCGATGTCTGTGGGAAGTTCTGGTAGTTTGATCAGTGAGCCTGTTTGTGCCTCTACCAAGGGTGTGCGAGTGCCGCGCACAAAGGCATCCATTTGCGGTGTGCGGCGTGCATCGGCGACCACTTCGCCTTCGGTGCCACGCAGTAACAAGGCGCGCGCACCTGTCAGTTCAAACGTTGCGGCCATTGATGCAGCATATTCTGGATGGGTGTAGCTGCTGACCAGCAAAGCGTTCACAGCCTTGGTCGGGTTCATCAGCTTGACCAAGCTGTGTGCTGGGTTGCGCAGGCCAACTGTGCGACGCACATCGAGCAGGCGCTTGAGGCCAGGGCACAGCAGTTCAGTGGGCGCAAAAACCACCTCGCCAGCTCGTACCGTGCTGGCTTGGCTAAGGGCTTGCAAGCCCATGACGTGCAGCACTTCTTGGCTGGTGATGCGGGTGGACTCTGTGGCCGTCCCGTGCACAACGATGGCCAATCCTTCGCGTGCCAGCAGGTGCGCCAGCAATGGTGTGAGCACAGGCAGTTTGCGTGCGCCGTTGTAGCTCGGCAGCACCACAACAGGGCTGTCAGAGCCTAGGTGTTGTAACCGTGCATGTGCGGCGTCTAAAAAGCCAGCCATCTCTTCGGGTGTTTCGCCTTTGATGCGCATGGCAATGCAAAAGGCACCCAATTCCAAATCAGTCACATGACCATCCAAGATCTGGCCCATCAAATCGTTGGCGTGTGCACGGCTGAGCGCGCGGGCACCATCGCGTCCGCGGCCGATATCTTTGATGTAGTGACTGATGCTCATGCTGCGATTGTCTCGCAGGCTTGATAACTTGTGGCTATATGGCCAATTGAGTTTGAAGATGCATCAATATGCTCAGGCAAATTGGTTCAGCAAAAGTCCGTTGAGTTTCTCGGTTTGGTGGACATCATGCGGAATGTGGTTGTATTCGATTTTTCGCAAAATTTCACCCGAACGCTGATCCGTGATGACCACATTGAGCGTCTTTTCAACGCTGTCAAACGCAAATGACAGCGCAACGGTACTGGGTGAGTGAGCGATGGAGGATCGCAATTGCGGTGCCTGGGGTAACGCCTGAGCAGAGGTGTTGGCGAGCGTGTTAGCGATCGCTGCCACATGATCATCCAAACGCGCGGGTGCGGTGATGAGCGGTGATAGATGTGGCATATGAATTTTCCTGTGAGCGTTTACACCTGAACTATCGACCCACATTCCGGCTAAATTAGTGACATGCTGGTCATGTGCCAATCAATGACAAAGATGTCATTTTTGCGTCCTTTGAACTTGAACTTATCCATTCAAAATGAAATCAAAGCAAAAACAAAGGACGGTTGGTTTGAAAATTTTGTTGATTGAAGACGAAGCCAAAATTGCTGAGTTTGTTATCAAAGGCTTGTCGGCTGCAGGCTATGACGTTACCCATGTGGATGATGGCGAGCGTGGACTTGCAGTCATCCTGGCTGGGCTACACGATTTGGTTATTTTGGATGTGATGCTGCCCAAGCTCAGCGGCTTTGATGTGTTGCATCAAGTTCGCGAGGCGGGACACACCACCCCCGTCATCATTCTCAGTGCCAAAGTTGATTTGCCCGACCGCTTGATGGGTTTTGAGATGGGGGCGGATGATTACTTGCCTAAACCGTTTTTTGTCGAAGAGTTGGTGGCGCGTATCAAGGCGGTGATGCAGCGAAAGATGCCTGAGCAGGTGCAGCAAATTGCTGTCAGTCATCTCACATTGGATGTCGTCAGTCATAAGGTGCAATGGTTCGATGTGACGGCGGTATTGAGTCAGCGCGAATTTAGTTTGCTGGCATTTTTGATGCGCTCGCCTGGGCATATTTTTTCTCGTCAACAAATTCTCAAGCATGTGTGGGAAATTAACTTTGACCCAGAAACGAATGTGGTCGACGTGTGTGTACGCCGCATCAAGCGAAAGCTTGAGCGAGGTAACGCAGAACATGCGTCGCCCATTGAGTCTGTGCGTGGCGTCGGCTATCGGCTCAGGGTGGAGGCATAACGAATGAAGAAATCATTCAAAGTGCATTTGTTCATGCACGTCATGGTGATTACGTTCGTGGTGATTTTTGCGAACCGATTGATCGCGCAATATTTTTTGACGGATCAATTGCGAACCCGTATCCATCAGGAAATGGGCGCAGCCCTCACGACATGTGAGAAAGATTTCCAGCAGCACGATGCATTTTTGAATTGCTTCAAGGCCATTGAAAAAGGCAGTTTGTTCAGCAGTATTTCAGATTTTTATGTGCTCTGCGATAAGAGTCAGGGTGCAGCTTTGGCAGGTCAATCTTCTGTCTGTCAGTCATTGACAGTGAATGACGATTTTTGGCGTGGCGCTGATGCGTCAAACAATGGGCGAGTTGATTATTCAAAAGGGGTGGTCAACCATGCCTCTTGGTATGCCGTTCGCTTCAAAGATCAACAGCAGGGGCCAGAGGTTTGGCTTGAAAGCGAGCAAATTGATGCGCTCATGTTGCGCGTGTGGGCACTGCGTGACCGCAACACAATCTATGTGTTGCCCACAATCATTGCGATGCTCATTGCGCTTACTTTTTATTTGATTTATGTGGTCATGCGACCCATCGTGTCTATTCAAAACAACATGTCTAAGTTGACGGCCAACACACTGGATCAAACCATCGTGTTGCAAGCACCCTTCAAAGAATTTGAGACATTGGTCGAGGTCTTTGACGACTTACGCGTTCGATTGAATAGCAGCTTTACCAAGGCGCGTCGGTTTGCGTCTGATGCATCACATGAGTTGCGCACGCCGTTGACTATTTTGAGAGGCAATGTTGAGCGACTCATTCATGATTTGCCGATGGAGTCAGATGCGCAAGTTCGCATGCGCAACATGAGTGATGAAGTCGAGCGTTTGATTGAAATCACTGAAAAGCTATTGCTGCTGTCTCGTGCAGATGCCAACAGTTTGGTACAAGATTTAACGGATGTGAATTTGAGTGATTTGTTAACGCGTTTGATTAAAGATGCGCACTCATTTCAGTCGAGTTTGAAAATTACCAGTGCGATTGCCCCAGATGTGATTTGGCGTTGTGACAAAACTTTGGTGCGTCAGTTGGTGCAAAACTTGTATGCCAATGCTGTGCATTACAACCAGTCACCCGGATGGATTCACTTTTGTCTCACACAAGCCGATGGGCGTTTTCAGTTGACCGTCGAAAACCCAGCCCGCGATATTCCGGTGGATTTGAGTGAGCGTGCATTTGATCGTTTTTACCGTGGTGATGCATCGCACGCGAGGCAAGTCGATGGCTTAGGCTTAGGTTTGAGCATTTGCATGGAAATTGCCAAGTTGCATCGTGGAACGTTGTCTTTGGTCGTGACCGAGAAACAAACTGTGATTGCTGCGCTAACGGCCCCTTTGCAAGCTGCTAGTTAGCTTGAGTTTGATGACGAAGACGTCATTCAAAGCGTCTATGACGTAGTTGTCACCCATCAATCTCACGGCTTGATTACTGTGGCGTATGGCCGCCGCAAATCCTCAAACTCGTTTGTTAGACACCCTTCAAAGTGACATTGGGGTGTCGGAGCTTGATGGCGGTGAGCAGATTTTTTTGACACCCTATTTGGCCCTTGCGTGTAGCTTGCTCTACATGATGGCCTCTGATGGCGAGCTTGAGGCAGAGGAAAGCAGCCAACTTCAAGCCGTTCTTGGGGGGGATGAAGCCGTCCTGAGCTACGCCTTGCGTTATGTGCAGTCGGTCCCTGTTGATCAGTTCTTCGCCGCAGCCTCAGAGCTCTTGAGCGTCAAAGATAAGTGGTGCATTCTGACGAACGTCTGTGATGCCTTGCTTTCCGACGGTCGCGCCGATCAAGCTGAGCTCGCTCTTCTTGCCCAGATGATCCAAGCGTTTGGTTTGCGTGAAGCGCAGTTTGAGCCCTATTTCAAAATATTGGCGCTCAAAAATGACAAGTCGGTCTTGGGTCGCTACACCGGTGTGAAGGATGAGCGTCAGCCCATGACGCCTCACTTTGCCTTGGCTATTGCGCTGCTTTATATGCTGACTGCCGATGGGTCGATCGGTAAGCAAGAAATCGGTCAGCTAGAGGCGGTCATTGGCGAGTTCGATGGTTTGCAGGTGGCCGCTCTTAAATACGTGCGCTCAGTCAAATTGAAGCAGTTTTTGGATGAAGCGTCTGCTTTGCTGAAGCCAGCACAAAAAATTTATATTTTGACAAACGTGTGCGATTCCATGCTGTCCGATGGCGAAGTCGCGCAGTTAGAAGACAAACTGTTTCTCAGCTTATTAACGGCATTCGGTTTCACAGAGAAGACTTTTGCAAATTATTTGCAAGTTCTTGAAACCAAGAATGTCAAACCTTTTGATACCAGTGAATTCAAAAATCGCGTCAAGCACGAGCGGGTGGCTGGTAGTGAGTCTGCTGATGGTCTGACGTTTACCAATGAATTGCCAGATGCGGCCAATCAAGGCGTATGGGTGGGCGCTGCGAGCGATGCGGCAATGAGTCAGTTCATTGCCCGCACCATGGAAGACAACATTCAGAGCGTGTCGGATGATTTTGAAAATCAGACCAACGTTGTCAAGGTGGGATTGAATGCGACGGACGGACTCAACCTTCAAAGGTTGGGGGACGGCGATGACGGGGATAAAAACCGTCAACGCTTAGACAGTGCTGACTCTGCGGATAACCTGCAAAAAATTAAAACCTTGGCACCGGACACGAATCGACAGTCCCTCGAAATGGCGGCTTCAGCCCGCAACCAGCAGTTGATGGATGTCGATGCGTTGGGTGTGAATTTGCAAGTCATCGATGCGGACGCTACGGGCTTGCACCGAGAGGCACTGACCCCAGAGGTGCGTGCGCAAAATATTCACGAGGTCGCGGAGGCTGTTCATCACAGGCTAGATCGGTTTGAGGTGGATCATTTCAGCTTCTTGCAGATTGGACGTGCTCAAAAGTTCACAGACAGTTTTTCGTTGCTTGAAGACGATGCGTTTGATGTGAATCGGCCACTCGTGGAGGCTTCTTATGCGCGACTTGGCGTAGATTTTTCTTCGATTGACATGGCGAAGTATTCAGAGGCGGGGGCTGACACCCAGACGCAGCAAGAGCGCCAGACTGAGTCTTTAGATCAAACTGCACTTGTCATCGAATCTGAGTCACGGTCCCAAGTGTTGGCACTCGACACGCTGTCAACCGCTGATGATGCTCCAGTGGGCGTGAGGCGTTTCGGTGAACTTAATTTGTATCGTGGCACAGCTGCATGGCGGACGCGTGCGCGTGGTTTTGGGTACGTTCAACTGGCGGTGGCTGCCTTTGCTGTTGTATTTGCAGCTCCGATTGACACGCAAAAATCTTGGCGGCGTGCGGCCGCGGGGCCTTTGATCATGGCGCCAAATTTATCTGACCGCGACAAGATCATGGATGCCGAGTTGTCCTCATTGCAAGGGCCTGCACGGTGAGCTGATGCCCGATGGGCTAGGGAGAGCGCATAAACTTGTGCGATATGTTGATCCTCGGTATTGAATCCTCTTGCGACGAAACGGGTGTGGCGCTGGTCCGCTCAGAAGGCTTGGCCTTGCCCACGTTGTTGTCGCACGCTCTTTATAGCCAAGTGGCCATGCATGTGGCCTATGGCGGTGTGGTGCCCGAGCTGGCGAGCCGAGACCACATCCGTCGCGTCATCCCGCTGGCACGTGAGGTGATGGCCGAGTCCAAGCACGCTTTGCAAGACATCGATGTAGTGGCTTACACCCGAGGCCCCGGCTTGGCGGGGGCTTTGCTGGTGGGCGCGGGTGTGGCCTGCGCTTTAGGTGCTGCCTTGAACAAGCCTGTGCTGGGCGTGCATCACCTTGAAGGCCATTTGTTGTCGCCATTTTTGAGCGAAGACCCGCCAGAGTTTCCGTTTGTGGCCTTGTTGGTGTCAGGCGGTCACACGCAGCTCATGCGTGTGGATGGCGTGGGGCGTTACGAATTGCTGGGTGAAACCATTGACGACGCAGCGGGCGAGGCGTTTGACAAATCGGCCAAGCTCATGGGCTTGGGTTATCCCGGTGGGCCAGCCTTGTCCAAACTGGCGGAGCAGGGCGACCCTGCCGCCTTCAAGCTGCCGCGCCCCTTGTTGCATAGTGGGAATTTAGATTTTTCGTTTGCCGGCCTCAAAACCGCAGTGATGACCCAGGCCAAAAAGCTGGGTGACGCTTTGGAAGCTCGGAAGGCCGATTTGGCTGCATCTACCGAGGCGGCCATCGTTGAGGTACTTTTGAAAAAATCGCTCACGGCGCTGCGCGAAACTGGCCTGAAACGTTTGGTGGTGGCGGGCGGCGTGGGTGCCAATCGACATTTGCGCGAACAGCTCAATGCGGCTTGCCAACGCCAAGGCGTGCGGGTGCACTACCCCGAGCTGCACTTGTGCACCGACAACGGCGCCATGATTGCCATGGCGGCTGCCATGCGCCTGCAAAGCGGTGAGGGTGGCATGGCCCAAGCCCAGCCGCGCTACAGCTTTGACGTCAAGCCGCGCTGGCCTCTGGCTGAATTGGCTTAAATTAGGCTGGGCTGGCACGGCCTAGGCATTAGGCGCCACGCCTGCTATACTCTGCGGGCTTTACCTTTTGGGTGAGCACAGCACGTTGCACCAACTTCCACGGTGCAACGCAAGTCAAATATTTAAGGAAAAAACCATGTTGACAGCAAAAATTGCCGAAGTCGTCAAAGACAACGCACGCGCCGCAGGCGATACAGGTAGTCCCGAAGTCCAAGTGGCTTTGTTGACCGCTCGTATCAACGAACTCACACCTCACTTCAAACAACACGCCAAAGACCACCACGGTCGTCGCGG
>JACCDS010560005.1_pt1 | contig 11141 bp, 8 predicted proteins | sample 7446441 | NCBI WGS metagenome assembly JACCDS01 (sample SAMN15323445, study PRJNA562643) | freshwater metagenome | isolation source: river surface water | place: USA:Blue River Watershed | collected 2017-08-17 | reverse complement strand
CCTTGCTCCCTGCTCCTTGCTCCTTGCTCCTTGCTCCTTGCTCCCCGCTCTTAGCATTTATCTAACGCTTGCTCAATATCGGCCAATAGGTCTTCAATATCCTCTACTCCTACGCTTAATCGTAATAAGCCATCAACAACACCTGCTTTTTCACGTTCTTCTTTTGGAATCGAAGCATGTGTCATTGTTGCTGGATGATTAATTAATGATTCTACTCCACCTAACGATTCTGCTAATGAGAACACCTTAAATGATGAAGCTAGTTTGAACGTTATATCGAGATCTGCACCTTTAATTGAAAAAGAAATCATTCCACCAAAATCTCGCATTTGTTTTTTTGCAATTTCATGGTTAGGATGTGATTCAAATCCCGGCCAGTATAATTTATCTACTTTCGGATGAGACTTTAAGAAATGTGCAATGGCTCTACCATTTTCACAATGAGCTTTCATACGTAAGTGCAAGGTTTTTATTCCTCTTAAAACTAAGAAAGAATCCATTGGACCCGGAGTTGCACCACATGAATTATGAATAAAAGCTAGTTGTTGGTAATAATCATCGTTACTTGTTAATAAAGCACCCATTACAACATCAGAGTGACCGCCTAAGTATTTAGTAACCGAATGCATTACGATGTCGGCTCCTAAATCTAATGGGTTTTGCAAATAAGGCGAAGCGAATGTATTATCTACAGCAAAAATCAATTTGTTTTCTTTTGCAATTTTCGCACACGCTTCAATATCTACAATTTGCATCGTAGGGTTTGTTGGTGTTTCCACCCAAAGTAATTTCGTATTATTGTTTACGTAATTTTTAATATTATTCGGATCATTTAAATCAATGAAATGAAATTTTATACCATAGTTAGCAAATACTTTCGTAAACATACGGTATGAACCTCCGTATAAATCATTTCCTGTTATTACTTCATCTCCTGGACGCAACATTTTAATCACAGCATCCGTTGCTCCCATTCCACTCGAAAAACATAAGCCATATTTTGCATTCTCTAATGCAGCAATACAATCTTCTAGTGCTGTTCTTGTTGGGTTTTTACCACGTGCATATGCATACCCTTTGTGCTTCCCTGGTGATGCCTGTACATATGTTGATGTTTGAAATATAGGAGTCATGATGGCTCCAGTGGTTGGATCAGGTTCCTGACCCGCATGAATTGCTTTTGTTCCGAATTTCATTATTATGAGTTGTTAAGTTATTGTGTTATTAAGTTATTGAGTTAATAGGTTATTAAGTTATTAAGAGAGTTGTAATTCGTAATTCATAATTCGTAATTCATAATTCGTAATTCGTAATTCAAAATTAATCCCTAGCTCTCTGCTCCACGCTCCTTGCTATTAGAAAACTCAAACCCAATCCTTTTCCCTGTATTCATGCCCGATGCTGTATGGTTAAATTGTTTTTCTTCTAGGGTGATGATGCTACTTTGTTCAAATGGTGGTGTTTCCAATTCGAATTCTATACAATACAACATTGAATCGGCTATTATCTTTTGCACTACTTCTGATGTTAATTCTTGTTGATGATAGTCGAGCATATTATAGCCCATGTTCTCTCTTCCTTCAATAAAAAACTTATTTTCAGAATTCACAAAAATACGACCAATTAAATAACCATAATCGTGTGTTCTATTATACTTTATTGAATCCGACAAGAAATTATAAATCTGAATGAGTCCACAATATGCTCTGTTAGGATTTTCTTGAACATAAGGTAATTGATGAATTACATGGTCATCAGAAAAAGTAAAAGTATTGGTATGCATAGCAAACACCAAAGAGTCGCCAGAAAATTTCAACTCGGCTTCAAAATCACCACGATCGGTAAATATTATCTCTACGTTTTTATCAATACTGGTTACATCTTTCGTAAGATTATGAGCCAAGGTCATCATTTCTTTTTTTATAGAAGCAATTTGCATCATCGTATTACGATGTATATACTGCTTCATCGAAGAATGAGTCTTTAATCTTTCTACCAGTTGTTCGTACTCTGTTATACCCATGTTTATAATGCTAAATGCTGAATGATGAATGATGAATGTTGAATGATAAATGTTGAATGATTGGGACATTCATCATTCGTAATTCATAATTCGTAATTCATAATTCGTAATTCATAATTCGTAATTCGTAATTCGTAATTCAATTAGTAGGCTCTTGCAAACAGCACTCGTTGGCTCGATGCTTTACCTGTAAGAATACATTTACCTTCTTCTTGTTTGTTATTTAATGGAATACATCTGATCGTAGCTTTTGTTTGCTCTTTAATTTTTTCTTCTGTTTCAGGTGTTCCATCCCAATGTGCTGCAATAAATCCACCTTTGTTATCGAGCAGAGAAACAAACTCTTCGTATGTATCGGCATTGGTTATGTTAGCTTCTCTAAAGTCGAATGCTTTTTTAAAGATAGCAGATTGTATTTCATCTAATAAATCGGCAATTTGACTTTCGATATTTTCTAAAGCATACACTTTTTTCTCTTTAGTATCTCTTCTTGCTACTTCCACTGTTCCATTTTCTAAATCGCGAGGACCTATAGCAATTCGAACTGGAACGCCTTTAAGTTCCCACTCCGCAAATTTAAAACCAGGTCGTTGAGTATCTCTATTATCGTATTTCACACTGATGCCTTTTGCTCTTAGCTTCGGCATGAGTTCATTTACTTTTGCTGATATAGCTTCGAATGATTCTTCAGAATTATAAATTGGAACAATCACAACTTGTATAGGTGCTAACTTTGGAGGTAATACCAATCCTTCATCATCAGAGTGTGCCATAATTAACGCACCGATTAAACGAGTTGATACACCCCAAGAAGTTGCCCAAACATAATCTTGTTTACCATCTTTACCAGTAAATTTCACATCAAATGCTTTTGCGAAATTTTGTCCTAAGAAATGTGATGTTCCAGCTTGTAATGCTTTACCATCTTGCATTAATGCTTCTATACAATAAGTATCTAAGGCTCCAGCAAATCGCTCGTTTGGCGATTTCACACCTTTAATAACTGGTACAGCCATCCAATTTTCAGCAAAATTTGCATACACTTCTAACATTTGTTTAGTCTCAGCAATAGCTTCCTCTGAACTTGCATGCGCTGTATGTCCTTCTTGCCATAAAAACTCTGAAGTACGTAAAAACAAACGAGTACGCATTTCCCAACGTACAACGTTTGCCCATTGATTTACCAATATTGGTAAATCGCGGTACGATTGTATCCATCCTCTATATGTATTCCAAATAATGGTTTCAGAGGTTGGTCTAACAATTAATTCTTCTTCTAATTTTGCATCTGGGTCGACCATAATGCCACCATTACCATCTTCTTTTAAACGATAATGTGTAACTACAGCACATTCTTTAGCAAAGCCATCAACGTGTGATGCTTCTTTGCTGAAAAATGATTTTGGTATAAATAAGGGGAAATAAGCATTCGAATGTCCTGTATCTTTAAACATTTGATCCAAAACTTGTTGCATCTTTTCCCATATAGAATATCCGTAGGGTTTAATAACCATGCATCCTCGAACATCCGAATGTTCGGCAAGGTCAGCTTTTGTTACCAGTTCATTGTACCATGCAGAGTAATCTGTACTTCTGCTCGTAATTCCTTTACTCATTCTGTTTTTTTGGTATTAAAATTGTAATAGTATAAAAGTATTTGTATCACTAAAATATGACACGAAATAAAGAAATAATTTCATAACAATTGTATATTTTTAAACGTTATACGAATAAATACGTCAAAATTCCATAAAAAGGGAGGAATATGAAAAACATACTCATCATACTAGGCACAAGTAGCATTGTACTCACATCGTGCAGTAGCTACACAATCAACACCTTTGGTAGCAAAGATGACGATTTATACTATTCAAAAAAAGACGCACAAACCAGTGGTCCTATTTATGTTGATGAAGTGAAGGTGAACGACTTAAGTCCTGCTAACTCTTCAACTTATCAAAACCAGGATCAACAAAATACTAGCGCCAATTATTCAAATTACACACCTTCTAATAATACCGACTATTCTAACCAGAATAATCCAAATTATAGCAACGGTACGCAAGAAAGATACGTAGATGAAAATGGACAAACCGTTGTAAATAATTATTATGGAGATGTTTATGAAGATAATGGTGGGTATTACAGCACAAGAATTCAACGATTCCACAGACCGATGTTAGGTTTTGGATATTACTCACCAGCATATTGTGGCTTTTATAATGACCCATTCTGGAATCCAGGTTGGAACGTTGGTTTCGGCTGGTCGTACGGATTTGGTCCAAGTTGGGGTATTGGATATGGTTGGGGTGCTGGAGGATTTTACGATCCATTTTTTAACCCTTGGTTCGACCCTTGGTATTCGCCATACTACGGTTTTGGTGGTTGGGGATATAATAATTCATATGCTTGGGGATATAGAAATGGCTATTGGGATGGAAGAAACGATGCTGGATATTGGAATGGAGGAAATTCTTGGAGTGGTAATAGAAATACAGTACTTAGAGGTCCTCGACCAAGCAGAGGTGGAATGGTAAGTACAGCAGGAGGAAGAACTGTTCCGAGCAGAGAAGTAAGCACCGGAACAAGTTCATCGGGATCTGAAAATATTAGAGCGCTCCCTCCTTCTAGAAATTTACCTAGCAATGTAGCTCCTAGCAATAATAATGCTGCTGAAAGTAGACCCGTACCAAACACTACACCTAACGGTTATGTACCACCGCGTTTACCAAACAATAGTGCAACTCCAATACGTTCAGAAGACGCTACACCAACTAGAACAACTAGTCCAGTGAGAATTTCACAACCTAGCAGAGAAACTACTCCTGTTCGTGTAAATCCAAACTACGGTGGAACACCAAAAAGTGGTAATGAAAACACTCGTTCGAGCAGTCCTTCACCTAGAAGATTTGAACCTTCTGGAGGTAGCAGAAACGACAATTCAAGTCCACGATACAATGCACCAAGTAGAAGTTCAGCACCTAGCAGTTCTCCTTCACGTAGTAGCGGCGGAGGAAGCTCAGCTCCAGCATCAAGACCACGTCCTAGATAATATCTATGAAAAAAATATTTTTAGTTAGCCTTTTTAGCATCTTCTGTTTATCGAGTTTTGCACAATATGCACAAGATGCTTTAACATACTCTCAATCATTTTTATCGGGAACTGCCCGTATGCAAGGTATGGCAAGCGCTCAAAATGCGCTCGGTGCCGATATCAGTACACTCAGTGGAAACCCTGCAGGATTAGGACTCTATCGTAGAAACGATTTTAGTATTAGTCCGACATTACGTTTTAGCACTACCGAAAGTAGTGCCTTCGGAAAATTAAGTACGAACAATCGTGATCGATTAAACATTGGTAGTTTAGGATTTACCATAACCCAAATGAATCAAGACTTATCGGGTGGTGATGTAACGAGTGGCTGGGTGTCTTACACTTTTGGTTTTGGGATGAATAGAGTGAATGATTTTTTTGAGAATAGAACCTTTTCAGGTATTAACACAGAAAGCTCGATCGCAAATTATTATGCAGAAATTGCCAATGGAAGAAATCCATTGAATTTTCCGGATACTAATATTACTTCCATTGAAGATATGGCTTGGTTTGGGTATGCAATAGATTACGATACTACTACCAATAAGTTTGTAGCTGTAACGAATGGAGGTAACCTTCAAAGACAAAATGATAGAATAGAAGGATATAAAAACGAGTGGACATTTGCTGCAGGTGCGAATTACTCAAATACCCTATACATTGGAGCAGCTTTGAATCTTGGTTCACTTCGTTACCGTAGAGTAAGTAAATTTACAGAGAGTAATATTGTTGATCCATTGTATAGCCTATCATCTATTACCTTAAACGAAAACTTAGATGTGAGCGGTAGCTCATTAAATTTAAAAATTGGAGCCATTGTTCGACCTGTAGACTTTTTACGTTTAGGGCTAAGCTTTCAAACACCTGATTATTATAATTTAGACGAAAGTTTTATAACTGATTTATCGACCACCGCTTTTAATGGATCTAACACGTATACACCTTTAGAATATTTATTTCAGTATAAACTAAGAACACCATTCCGTTATCAAGGTGGAATTTCTGTATTTTTCAATAAAATTGGGTTGATTTCTGCAGATGTGGAAATGCTCGATTATTCTAAAAATAGATTAAGTGCTGCAGGTGAATTTTCTGATTTTGGAAGCTCTGAAAATGCAGTGATTGAAAACATATATCAGAATACAGTAAATGTTAGAGTGGGTGCTGAAGTAAAAGCCGGACCTGTATCTTTTAGAGGAGGTTATGCACAATATGGCGATCCTTTTAAAAGCTCTGCTGTAGATGGTTCTAGAACTTTTATCACAGGAGGTATTGGATATAGAATTGAACAATATTATGTCGACCTTGCGTTTGTAAATCAACAATATACAAGTCAGTATACCCCCTATTCTTTATCGAATTCAGATTTAAATCCAATTATCAAAAACAATCACCAAGTTAACTCCGTTGTTCTTACATTTGGAACAAAGTTTTAACGATAAATGGCATATAAAAACCTTCAACATTTTATTCAGCGTTTAGAAGAAGCTGGTGAACTTGTACGCATCAAAGAATTTGTAGACCCTAAACTTCAGATTACAGAAATTACCGACCGTGTTTCTAAACAATACGGTCCTGCGCTTTTATTTGAAAATACTGGAACAGACTTCCCTGTATTAATTAATTCCATGGGAAATTATAAACGCATGTGCATGGCATTGGGCGTTGAAAACATGGACGATATTAGCAAAGAAATTGAAGGTTTATTTAAAATGCTTACGGGTCCGAAAGATTCGATTATGGACAAGTTGAAGATGTTGCCAAAACTTGGGCAAATTTCTTCATGGATGCCAAAGGTTGTTTCGGGCAAAGGCGAGTGTCAAGAAGTAGTAATGCAAAACCCCGACATAACTAAGTTTCCTGTATTGACTTGTTGGCCTGAAGATGGTGGACCTTTTATAACGCTACCAGTAATTCATACCAAAGACCCTCATACTGGAATCAGAAATGTGGGCATGTACAGAATGCAGGTATTTGAACCTACCATGACAGGCATGCACTGGCATAAACACAAAGTTTCTGCACGCCATTACAATGAATATAAAAAGTTAGGACAAAAGATGCCAGTTGCGGTTGCACTTGGTGGTGACCCTGTATATACTTATGCAGCCACTGCTCCACTACCCGATGGTATTGACGAGTATATGTTGGCTGGATTTTTACGTAAGAAAAAAGTAGAGTTGGTACAATGTTTAACTCAAGATATACAAGTGCCTGCTGATGCTGACATTATTATTGAAGGATATGTAGATCCATCGGAAGATTGGATTTGGGAAGGACCTTTTGGCGACCATACTGGTTATTACTCTTTAGCCGATTGGTATCCACGTTTCCATATTACTTGCATAACACACCGTAAGAATGCTGTTTATCCTGCAACCATTGTAGGTATTCCACCACAAGAAGATGCTTGGATTGGAAAAGCGACAGAACGTATTTTCTTAGCTCCTATTAAAATGACCATGGTTCCCGAAATTATCGACATGGTATTACCAATGGAAGGAGTGTTCCATAATTTAGTGATTGTAAAAATCAAAAAAGATTATGCTGGACAAGCTTTAAAAGTTATGAACTCTATGTGGGGAGCTGGACAGATGATGTTTACCAAAATGATGATAGTGGTTGATGGTGATGTTAACATACATGATAATTTAGCGGTTGCGAAATACATTTCTGAAAACGTAGATCCTCAAAACGATATCATTTATACCAATGGCCCAATGGATGTACTCGATCACTCGTGTTCAAAAGCAGCCTTTGGTGGTAAAATGGGTATAGATGCAACCAAAAAACTTCCGGAAGAACTTCGCTCCGATTCATTAGAATTACAAAAACAAAGCACTCTCATCAGCCTAAATAAAGAAGAAATAAAAAATAGGTTTAAAGAAATACATGATATAAACGATTCTTTATTATCACTAGGAGTTTCATTGGTTGTTATATCAGTAGAAAAAAATAGAAAAGGACATATTGCTGAATTGAATAAAGCACTGTTTGAGCTCGATGAATTCAAACAAATTAAAGTAGTTATTTTCTTAGAACATACCATTGATATTAGTGATTTAGCTGATGCCGTTTGGAGATTTTCAAACAACGTAGACCCTAAGCGTGATGCTTTTGTAGTAAATGCATTCAGCGACGACGAGTTATCGCATGTTGGATTCGATGGAACTAGAAAAACAAAAGAGCTTGATGGCTTTAACCGCGATTGGCCTAATATTTTAGCCAACACACCAGAAGTAATAGAACACATTGATGCTATATGGCCTACCTTAGGATTAGGTCCGATGATTACTTCACCTTCTAGAAAATATTTGAAGCAAATTTATGAAGGCGGAGCAGTAGCGAAGTAATTGTTAATTGTTAATTGTTAATTGTTAATTGTTAATTAGGCAACATTGATTAATTATCATTGACAATTTACAATTCACAATTTATCATTAATTTTTTGTGGGGATGTTTATTTTGTTGGTATTTCTGATAAACAGCAATGCCATAAAAATTGCAAGCCCGTTGAATAGGCTCTCGTACACAATCGTTGACGACGTGTACGAAAGCACTATACAAACTAAAACCAACAATAAACTAACAAAAGTTTTTGTTTCCATAGGGTAGAATATTATTGACCTTGACCTAATGAAAAGGCAAGTTGTCCGTTGAACTTATATAAGTTTTCAGTTTTTACTACATCGATATTTTGATCGATTGCATTACTTAAAATCTCCAACACATCTTTATTGTAAACTGTATCGTTGTTTTCGCTTGTGAATCTGCATCTCCAATGATCGGTGCAGAAAGTTTCTTTAAAGCCCATTGGCCACACCTTAATACCGCGATTAGTTATAATAGAAAGTTTCAAATTATTGTGTTCTATTTTATGCAATTGTTCTGCTAAAACATTAGGATCTTCACCTTGCCAATGCACGAATACATCGATACCAACGAGTTCTTTTTTAGCCGGAGCTTTGCGTTTATATTTTGGTAGAACTAACCCAGCATTTTTAGCATATTTTACAGGTTTCAATAAGCTAGGAACATTACCTAAGTTCGCAATAACAGCCTGAGCAAATTCTTTGGTTCCTAGTTTTTCTTTGCTTACCCCTTCAGTATAAATATCGAAAGTATGTAATCCGTCTTCTAAAGTTTTTAACCAAGCGTTTGCAATTTTCTCAGCCACTTCATTTTGTCCAATATGATTAAGCATCATAATGGCGCCTTGTAATAAGCCAGATGGGTTTGCAATATTTTGACCAGCGATAAGTGGTGCCGAACCGTGTATAGCTTCAAACATTGCACATTCTTCGCCAATGTTAGCTGAACCTGCTAATCCAACAGAACCTGTTATTTGTGCAGCCACGTCGCTTAAAATATCTCCGTAGAGGTTTGGCATAACAATCACATCAAAATGTTCTGGAGTGTCGGCAAGTTTAGCAGCACCTATATCAACAATCCAATGTTCATTTTCGATGTCGGGGTATTCCTCTGATATTTCTTTGAAAATTTTGTGAAACAATCCATCGGTTTGTTTCATAATGTTATCTTTTGTGAAACAGGTTACTTTTTTGCGGCCTTGCTGACGAGCAAATTCAAAAGCATAGCGAATAATTTTTTCGCAACCTGGGCGAGAGATTAATTTTAAGCATTGTACAACTTCGTCTGTTTGTTGATGTTCGATTCCTGCGTATAAATCTTCTTCATTCTCACGAATAATAACAAGATCCATTATAGGGTGTTTTGTTTTTACATAAGGGTGTAAACTCATGCAAGGGCGTACGTTTGAATACAAGCCCAAGAATTTACGTGTAGATACGTTTAAGCTTTTATAACCACCACCTTGAGGAGTTGTTACTGGTGCTTTTAAAAATATTTTGTTTTTACGAATGATATCCCAATCGCTTGTTGAGATACCTGAAGTGTTACCAGCTAAGTAAACCTTTTCACCAATCTCAATTTCATCGATTTCTATCTGTGCTCCTGCTTTCGTTAGAATCTCTAACGTAGCGTCCATAATTTCCGGACCTATACCATCTCCTTTTGCAACTGTAATTCTTCTCATTTGATAAATGCTTTAATTAACAGTGCAAATTTGTAGGAAAATATTTATAATATTCTATTTATATTAATAATGTATAGCATAAGTGAAATTTATGGATTACGAATTACGAATTACGAATTACGAATTACGAATTACGAATTACGAATTACGAATTACGAATTACGAATTACGAATTGGTGCTAATAGGTAACCTAATAACTTAATAACCTATTAACTTAATAACCAAATAGCTCAATAACCTAATAGCTCAATAACTACTAGTCTGACAATTCGTAATTCGTAATTTTCAATTCGTAATTATCTAAGTTTCTCTAGGCTCTGCTCCATGTCTTTACCCATGAATTGATCCATGAACAAACAGAAATACTTTTTAGTAGGATTTTTTCCTGCATCAAATGTTATCTTCCAATCGATGGTGACGGTAGAATCGGCGTTTTGTTTAAAATTAAAACTACCATAAAATGGTGCATATTTCTGAAAACGCATTACATAATTTACGAAATTAGGACTTTGTGCTTCTGTCAATATAATTTTCCCTTTACTATCTTCTCCTTTCCATTGCATGCCTGCCAAGGGTCCAAACTCTGGTCCCGAATATTCAACTATTGCAGTAGGATCTTGCTCGAACCAAACGGTCCAATTTTGCCATTCTTTAATATATAATATTTTCTTGTACACACTATCGATTGGTGCTTTTATAGTAACACTTCGTTCAACTTTACCTTCCGATGGAAGAAAAACTGAAACAATAAATAACATTGCTACGAAACTGAGAAATATGATAAGGAATTTTTTCATTGTTATTGGGTTAATAGGTTATTGAGTTATTAGGTTATTAGGTTAATAGGTTAATAGGTTATTAGATTAATAGGTTATTAGGTTATTGAGTTAATTCGCTAATTCGTTAGTTCGCCAGTTCGCTAATTCGCCAATTCGTTAGTTCGCTAATTCGCCAGTTCGCCATCAGG
>JACCDS011596928.1_pt1 | contig 11142 bp, 10 predicted proteins | sample 7446441 | NCBI WGS metagenome assembly JACCDS01 (sample SAMN15323445, study PRJNA562643) | freshwater metagenome | isolation source: river surface water | place: USA:Blue River Watershed | collected 2017-08-17 | reverse complement strand
CATCTTCCTCGTCGAAGTCGTATTCGTCCTCGATGTCGCCGACGATCTGTTCGAGCACGTCTTCGATGGTGATCAGGCCGGCGACGCCGCCGTATTCATCGACGACGATCGCAATGTGATTGCGGTTGGCGCGGAAGTCGCGCAGCAACACGTTCAGGCGCTTCGATTCCGGAATGAACACGGCCGGGCGCAGCATGTCGCGCACGTCGAAAGACTCTTCCGCGTAGTAGCGCAGCAGGTCCTTCGCGAGCAGGATGCCGACCACCTTGTCGCGGTCGCCGTCGACGGCCGGGAAGCGCGAGTGCGCCGTCTCGAGCACCATCGGCAGCCACTCGTCGATCGGCTTGGCGATATCCACCACGTCCATCTGCGAGCGCGGGATCATGATGTCGCGCGCGGCGAGGTCGGATACCTGGAAGACTCCCTCGATCATCGACATCGCGTCGGCGTCGAGCAGGTTGCGCTCCTGTGCGTCATGCAGCAGTTCGAGCAGTTCGGCGCGGTTTTCGGGTTCGGGGGAGATCAGTGCGGTCAGTCGCTCGAACAGGGACCGGTGCGGCTTGTGTTCGGGGCGACTGCCGGGGGGATAGTCTTGCATTTGGCGCAAAGCCGTAGTTCAGGAGCGGACAGGATACCGCAAAAGGATGACAGGTTTGCCAAATTGCCGGGCCGGGTTCGGGTGCGGACTTGCTTGGATGGAAAGAAGCGGGACCGGGCGGAGCCTGATCCTGGCTCGCGCCTGCCGGCTCAGCCCCGGTAAGGATCCGCAAACCCAAGCTCGCCCAGAATCTCCGTCTCCAGCCCTTCCATCTCGGCCGCTTCCTCGTCGTCCTCGTGGTCATAGCCCTGCGCATGCAGCACGCCATGGACCACCAGGTGCGCCGCATGCTGCGCGACCGGCAGCCGGCGCTCGGCCGCTTCCTTCAGCAGCACATCGACGCACAGCACGATGTCGGCCTGCACCACGTCATCATCCGACACCTCTTCGCCATCCGCGTAGGCGAAAGTCAGCACATTGGTCGCATAGTCCTTGCCGCGATAGTCGCGGTTCAGCGCGCGGCCTTCATCCTCGCCGACGAAGCGAATGGTGAATTCGGCCGGCGCAAACTGCGCCGCCTGCACCCAGCGGCGGATGTCCTTGCGCGGCACCTCGTCAGCGAGGCGCTTGTCGGCATACTGGACGGACAGGGAAAGCTTATTTTTTGCCGGCATGTCGCGGGGCGGCGGCTGCGGCCGCGGTTTGGGCTGCGTCGTACGCATCGACGATGCGCCCGACCAGCGGGTGACGAACCACATCGGCACTGGTGAAACGGGAAAACGCGATGCCGCGCACCGAGTCCAGCACCTTCATTGCATCGACCAGGCCGCTCTTCTGGCCGCGCTGCAGGTCGATCTGCGTGACGTCGCCGGTCACCACGGCCTTGCTGCCGAAGCCTATGCGGGTGAGGAACATCTTCATTTGCTCCGGCGTGGTGTTCTGCGCCTCGTCGAGAATGATGAACGCATGGTTCAGCGTGCGGCCGCGCATGTAGGCCAGCGGCGCGATCTCGATCGCCTGCTTCTCGAACATCTTCTGCGTACGGTCGAATCCGAGCAGGTCGTACAGCGCGTCGTACAGCGGGCGCAGGTAGGGATCGACCTTCTGCGCGAGGTCGCCCGGCAGGAAGCCCAGCCGTTCGCCCGCTTCGACCGCCGGGCGCGTGAGCACGATGCGGCGCACCGCGTCCCGCTCAAGCGCATCGACCGCGCAGGCGACCGCCAGATAGGTCTTGCCGGTACCGGCCGGGCCGATGCCGAAGGTCACATCATGTTCGAGGATGTTCTTCAGGTACTGGCTCTGGTGCGGCGTGCGGCCGCGCAGGTCGCTGCGGCGCGTCTTCAGCACCGGGCTGTCCGGCGATTCCTCTTGGTTCTTCGCGAGGATGGCCGGCTTGTCGGCGTTGGCCGCGGTGGCGCGCTGCTCGACCAGCGCCAGCTGCACGTCCTCGATCGAGATCGGACGGTTCGCTTCGGCATAGAAGCGCTCCAGCAGTTCGACTGCGCGCGCCGCGTTCGCGCCATCGGCGATGAACTTCTCGCCGCGCCGGAACAGCGTCACGTCCAGCGCAGCGGCGATCTGCCGCAGGTTTTCATCGACCGGGCCGCACAGGTTGGCCAGCCGGCTGTTGTCGACGGGGTCGGGGACGAACTGTTTCGTGGCAGGGTTTTTCAAATTTTCTGGCCTACTGTTGGATCACGATCTCGCCGCGCAGCGAGAACGGATGGCTTTCAGTGATGGTGACGTCGACAAACTGACCGATCAGGCGGCCGGCATTCGGGCCGCCGACGAAGTTGACGACACGGTTGTTTTCGCTGCGTCCCTGCAGCTCCTGCGGGTTGCGTTTTGCGGGGCCCTCGACCAGCACGCGCTGCACGCTGCCGACCATCGCATCCGAGTAGCGGCGCGTATTGTCGGCGATGACCTTCTGCAGCTTTTGCAAACGCGCCAGCTTGACCTCGTGCGGCGTGTCGTCCGGCAGGTTGGCCGCCGGCGTGCCGGGGCGCGGGCTGAAGATGAACGAGAAGCTGTTGTCGTAGCCGATGTCGTCGACCAGCTTCATCAGCGCATCGAAGTCGCGCTCGGTCTCGCCGGGGAAGCCGACGATGAAATCCGACGAGATCGTGATGTCGGGGCGCACCTCGCGCAGCCGGCGAATGATGGACTTGTACTCGAGCGACGTATACCCGCGCTTCATTGCGGCCAGGATCGCGTCCGAGCCATGCTGCGCCGGCAGGTACAGGTGGTTCACCAGCTTCGGCACCTTCGCATAGGTGTCGATCAGCCGCTGGGTAAATTCCTTCGGGTGGCTGGTCACGTAGCGGATCCGCTCGATGCCTTCGAACTCGGCGACGTACTCGATCAGCAGCGCGAAGTCCGCGGTCTCGCCATCGGCCATCTTGCCGCGATAGGCATTCACGTTCTGCCCCAGCAGCGTGACGTCGCGCACGCCCTGCGACGCCAGTTGCGCGACCTCGGTCAGCACGTCATCGAAGCGGCGCGAGACTTCCTCGCCGCGCGTGTACGGCACCACGCAGTAGCTGCAGTACTTGCTGCAGCCTTCCATGATGGACACATAGGCGAACGCGCCATCGACGCGCGCCGGCGGCAGGTGGTCGAACTTCTCGATCTCGGGAAAACTGATGTCCACCTGCGGACGGCCGCTCGCGCGGCGTGCCTTCAGCAGGTCCGGCAGCCGGTGCAGCGTCTGCGGCCCGAACACCACATCGACGAAGGGCGCGCGATGCACGATGGCCTTGCCTTCCTGCGAAGCCACGCAGCCGCCGACGCCGATCACCAGGTCCGGGTTCTTCTTTTTCAGATCGCGCACGCGCCCGAGGTCGGAAAACACCTTCTCCTGCGCCTTCTCGCGCACCGAACAGGTGTTGAACAGGATGATGTCGGCGTCCTCGGGCGAGTCCGTGCGAACGACTTCCTCGGCGATGTTCAGAACGTCGGCCATTTTGTCCGAGTCGTACTCGTTCATCTGGCAGCCGAAGGTCTTGATGAAAAGTTTCTTGGTCATCGGAATGGAGCGGGGGACCGGAATTGGTCCGCAAATGCGGGCAGGCGAAGGCAGATGCCGGCCTGCGCAAGGGACTGCGATTATATCAAGGGGCGGGTTTTGGCTTTCTCCGCCCGTCGCGCCGGCACGGCAACGGATGGCCCGGGAGTTTGGGCGGCGATGCGTGACATCTTTCACCAGCCTGTTACATCTTGAAAATTGAGAAAAATCAATCGGCCAAGGATTGGTCCATTGATCGGCGGATTTCGGCTTGATAACGCGAAATAGGTGCTGCTAAGGTGGTCTGCGCCCGGTCATCACGACCGACTTAGGAGATGGAAATGAAGAAAAACGGAAGCAAAGGCAATGATGTCCTGAACGGTACGCTGGAAGCCGACCGGATGAACTCAGGCAACGGCAATGATTCCGTCTTCGGCGACGAAGGTGACGACTTCATCAATGGCGCCAATGGCAGGGATACGATTCTTGGCGGCCTCGGCGCCGATACGCTGATGGGCGGAGGCGGCAATGACGAACTCGACGGCGGGGACGGCAACGACCAGCTCAAAGGTGGTGGCGGCAATGACACCCTGAACGGCGGCCTCGCCGATGACACCCTCAACGGCGATGGCGGCAACGATGTGCTGTTCGGCGACGACGGCAACGACGTGCTGATCGGCAGCGGTGGCAATGACAGCCTGAACGGTGGCATTGGCGACGACGTGCTGCGCGGCCTCGGCGGCAATGACACGCTCGACGGCGGGCTTGGCAGCGATGACCTGTACGGCAGCGGCGGCAAAGATGTCTTCATGGTCGACAGCAATGACGCGGTGGACACCGTCTTTGGTTTCCAGAGCGGGCTCGACATGATCATCATCGATGCCGGCGTCTATGGCTCGCCGACCGGCACCGGCAACCTGAGCTTCTCGAAAGACGGCAACGGTGTCGGACATCTTTACTATGACGCCGACGGTATCGAGGGCGTCGGCGTGGCGGTCGAAGTGGTCGGCATTCAGGGCGGCAATGTCGATGTCGCCACCGACGTTGACATCGTCTGACGCTATTTTCTGAACGGCAGTCCCGTAGGCCGGATTTCCGGTTTGCGGGCTGCTCGCGCCGTGATGTGCACGATTGACGTACACGGTTGCGCCGCATTTGCGGCAGCAATTTTTCCATGTCGATCCGGAAATCAGTCCGGCATTCCCCACGTTAATCATTTTTTGCAATCGGATTATTTGCCCCAAAATCCGATGGTCATTTGTTAAAATCCTCCAATCGAAAAATATCGGGCAAACAAAATGGCCAGATTATCTTTGCAGGACCAGTTCACCCGATTGCAGAAGCAGAAGTCGGAAATCGATAAACTGCAGGCGATGGTTATCGACAAGGACGCAAGGAAAAGCCTCGCGAAAATCATTGCCGTCATCGAGAAGGCGGTGGATCTCGCGCATGGCATCGCGCTGCATCAGGCAGCCGGCAAAGGGGCGGGCGCTGCCGTGAAACAACGCGGCAGGAAGCCCGGCAGCAGCAAGCTCGCCGGCCGCAAGATTGCGCCGAAATACCGCAACCCGAAGGACAAGGAACAGACCTGGACCGGTCGTGGCCGCATGCCGCTGTGGGCGGCGGAATTGCATGACGCCGGTCGACTGGCTCGTGCGCTGATCAAGGATTGATCAGTACGGCAGGCCGGCCACTGGCATGCTGATGTATTTTCAACGCCGCCGGTGATGCAGGCCGGGTCAGGGTGCTTTTCTACCGTAGTGGCGCAGCGATTATGCGCAGCATAATTTCGCATGCGCGCAGTTTTTTCTGTGAAAAACAGTGTCCCGATGCCCTGTGGAGTTTTGCGATCGTTGGCAAATAATCGCACCCGCTTCAGCATTCCCGGCCGGCCAATATCAGGACGGTCTTGCGCAAATCCGGTAACTGATTATTCCGAATATTAACTTTTGGTACGTCGCCGGTCTTTTCTCGCGCAGGCATATTTGACTGACGAATTCCCACCGTGCGGGCAATGTCCGGCAATGTGCTTCAGGCAAGCAATTCGGATTGACGTCAAAATGCCTGCCGATGGCGCTGCGGCAAATCCGCTCACCCGCCCGATGCCAACGGGCTTCGCCCGCTCGCCCCGCACACATTCGGATTCAGGAGTTAACAATGAACGCACGCTACTTCTTCGTCGCCGCTCTGCTTGCTGCCGGCGCAGCGCAGGCGCAGCTGCCACCGCCTTCGCCGGTTCCGAAAGATGGCAATTGCCCGGCCAATTACGCTGCCGAGGCGGCCTCCTGCTTGCCGGGCAGTACCGCGAAATTCGTGATCGCGAAATCGGGCGACTGCCCGGAGGCTTATGAGGCCGATGGCAATTATTGCGTCGCCACGGCGACGGCGAAGCTGGCGATCCGCCGGGCGGCGATGAGCTGCCCGTCCGGTTTCGAGTCCACCGGCAACTACTGCCTGTCCGTCAAATAATCGGCAAGATGCCGCCGGTGGTGGCCGGCGACACCGCAGGCGCAAGACCTACAGTGCTTCTGCCACGGATGCCGACAAGCTCGTCGTAGGCCGGCCGATCAGCCGCGACAATTGCCGGCCGTCGTCAAACAACGCCCCTTGCGATGCACCGGTGTCCCATCCGGCGATCGCGGCGGCAAACCCCTGCGGCAGGCCAAAGCCGGCCAGTGCAGCCGCATAGTCAGCTTCGGGCAGATTTCTATATGGGATGGGCTTGCCAGTCTGCCGCGAGATCTCCGCCGCGAGGTCGGACAGCGTGTAGGCGTTGTCGCCGGCCAGTTCATAGGTTTTGCCGTCATGTCCTTCCGAGGTCAGCACGATGGCCGCGGCGTGCGCAAAGTCGGCCCGCGCTGCTGACGAAATGCGTCCCTCGCCGGCGCTGCCGATGAAGGCGCCACCGGCCACGGCAGCTTTCACCGATCCGGTGTAGTTCTCCGTGTACCAGCCGTTGCGCAGTATGGTGTACGCGAGGCCGGACGCTTGCAGCAGCCGCTCGGTTTCCCGATGTTCTGCGGCCAGGTTCAGCGGAGATCTGTCTGCATGCAGCAGGCTGGTGTAGACGATGCGCTTCACGCCCGCTGCTTTCGCCGCGTCGATCACATTCCGGTGCTGCTCTGTCCGTTGGCCGATCTCGCTGGAAGAAATCAGCAGCACGGTATCCACGTCGCGCAGTGCTGTTGCAAGTGACTCGGGGGCGGTGTAGTCGGCAGGGCGGATGGCGATGCCGAGGTCAGCAGCCTTGGCCGGGGTTCGCGCGAGGCCGACCAGACTGGAAGGCGCGGTCAGGGTCTTGAGTTTTTCAATGACGAGCCGGCCGAGTTGGCCGGAGGCGCCCGTAATGGCAAGAGTCATGGCGATTGATCCGGAGAAGTGGTTGGGAAACGCAATGTACAATGCAAGCTAACTTTTAGTAAGTACGTACAGGAATGTAAGTGCCATGCCGCCAGCCAATCTCCAGGCCGACTCGTCGGCTCCCTTGTCCGAACTCGTCCAGCGCGGCAACCTGCTCGCGCAGGCCTGTCCATCGCGCGAAGTGCTCAAGCACGTCACCAGCCGCTGGGGCGTGCTGATATTGATCGTGCTCGAGGGCGGCACGCACAGGTTCAGCGAGCTTCGCCGCAAGCTCGGAGGCGTCAGCGAACGCATGCTGGCCCAGAGCCTGCAGTGGCTCGAAGGCGATGGCCTGATCTCCCGGATCGCCTACGACGTCGTGCCGCCGCATGTCGAGTACAGCCTGACGCCGCTGGGCCGGGAAGCCGCAGAAAAGGTGCGCGGATTGGCCGACTGGATCGAGCTCAACCTGCCGAAGATCGCGGCTGCTGGAAAATCCGGTCGCGGGTGAGCGCACGGGCAAGCCGGGCTTGACTCCGGCAACGCAACGCCATGGCATGCGGCGTGCGTGGCGTTTACATGTCGCCGGTGAAGGCTTCCTGCGTCACCGGCCGTCAAATCACATCGCGCAGGTGGCGGCATATGCCCTTTGACCGCTTTGCGGCTGCGGTGGAAAACCTTTTCGGAATTCACCGATGCATTGATTTATCTTAAGACGCCGCCTCTCCTCCTCGGTAATTGTTTTTTTCTGAGAAAGCTGCGGCCTTCTGCCGTCGCCGGATCGTGATGGAGGTCGCCATGAGGAATTCCGCTCACTCCCCGTCGCTCATTGCGACCCTCACGCTGGGCCTTGCCGCAGGGTTCGCCGCCATCACCGCCGTCGATGCGCACGACGACGAAGAGCGTCGCTATCGAGGCAATGAGCGACTCGGCAAAGTCGAATTCCCGGTGGCCTGCCACCCGAAGGCGCAAGTCGAATTCAACCGGGGCATGGCGCTGTTCCATTCGTTCTGGTTCAAGCCTGCCAACCAATCCTTCACCGACGTGCTCTCGCATGACCCGGGCTGTGCGATGGCGTACTGGGGCATGGCCTTCATGTCCCTCGGCAATCCATTCGCCTGGCCTGCCAATCCCAAAGCAGTCGAGAGCGGGGCTGCAGCGCTTGCGGAGGCCGAGCGCATCGGTGCAAAGACCGCGCGCGAACGTGACTACATTGCAGCGCTGTCGGTCTATTTCCGCAACCGCGACAGCGAGCCGCATCGGGCCCGCGCCGTCGCGCTGCAGAAGGCCTTCGAATCGCTCGCGGCCCGTTATCCGGAGGATGACGAAGCGCAGATCCTGCATGCCTTGCTGCTGGATGCGACCGCGCTGCCCAGCGACAAGACCTTCGCGAACCAGACCCGTGCCGCAGCGATACTCGAGCCCCTGTTCAGGAAGCATCCCGACCATCCGGGCGTGGCGCACTACCTGATCCACACCTACGACTACGCCGAACTCGCCGAGAAGGGTTTGCCTTCCGCACGCGTCTATGCGGACATCGCGCCGTCGGTGCCGCATGCCTTGCACATGCCGTCCCACATTTATTCGCGTGTCGGGCTGTGGCCGGAAATGGTCGAGGGAAACCGCCGTTCCTACCTTGCCGCCAAGGCCGAACTCGATCCTGCCAACAGTCAGGGCGTCGGCACCTATGACGCATTGCATGCGATGGATTACATGGCCTTCGGCGAATTGCAGCAGGCGCGCGATGACGAAGCTGCCAGGCTTGTGCGCGAGGCGGCCAGCCTGCAGAAGGTGAATGTGGAGAATTTCCCCGCCGCGTATGCGTTTGCCGCCCTGCCATCGCGCTACGCGCTGGAACGCCGCGACTGGCAGCAGGCCGCCAGCCTGAAGCTGAGCCCGTCGGGGCTCGCGTGGGAGAAGTTTCCGCAGGCTGAATCCATCCTCGTGTTCAGCCGTGGCCTCGGTGCTGCCCGGCTGGGCAATGCCGGTCAGGCGCGACAGGACCTGAAACGCCTGGAAGAACTGAAGGCGGCGATGGTGGCGGCCAACGTCGCGTACTGGCCATCGCAGACCGAGTTCCAGATCCGCGCCGTTTCGGCCTGGATTGCACTGGCCGAAAAGCAGCCGGCGCAGGCGCTGAAGCTCATGCGCGAAGCCGCCGACCTCGAGGATGCCAGCGACAAGCACCCGGTCACGCCGGGCAACGTGGTGCCTTCCCGGCAGCTGCTGGGCGAGATGCTGCTGGAGCTGAAAAAGCCGGCAGAGGCGCTGGCCGAGCTGAAGCGTTCGCTCGCGCGCGATCCCAACCGTTACCAGACCATCGCCGCCGCCGCGCGCGCGGCGCGGGAAGCGGGTGACGCGAAGGCCGCCGGCGTGTACTACGCCAACCTCGTCAGGCTCGGCGACAAGGCACAGGTGCGGCGTCCGGAGCTGGTCGAGGCGCGAGAATTCCTGCGCAGATGAGCGCCGGTATGGGCTGATCTTCGCCCGTCCTTGCGGGCTGGCATCACTTCCGAGGATGCGAGCGATTCTCAAGTATGATGTGCGCGACTTTTTCCGCGCCTCAGCCGAGGGTCGTCGCCGATCCCTGATGCCTTTTATGCAAAGCCTCGCCTCCGTTCCCCCTGATTCGTCGGCGCTCGACCGACTTGCGCTGCATGTTCCTGCAGTGGTCCGGCAGATCACCCCGCCCCCGGAAATGCAGGACTGGGCCATCTGGCTGGCCGAGATCGGCTTCCTTCCGGGCGAGAGCGTGCGCGTCATCGCGCGCGGTGCGCCCGGCGGCGATCCGCTGGTCGTGCGCATCGGCGATTCGACCTTTGCGCTGCGCAAGGCCGAGGCTGCGTGCGTGCAGGTGCTGCCTGCTGCCGAGGGCGGGGATATCGCATGAGCGAAGCAAAGATTCACCTCTTCCGCGGCGGCCCGCTGGTGGCGCTGGTCGGCAACCCGAACTGCGGCAAGACGGCGCTGTTCAACCGGCTCACCGGCAGCCACCAGAAAGTCGCGAACTACGCCGGCGTGACCGTCGAGCGCAAGGAAGGCACATTTGCGACCGCGTCGGGCAAGGCGTTGCGGCTGCTTGACCTGCCCGGCACCTACAGCATGCATCCGCGCTCGCTCGACGAACGCGTGACGGTCGACGTGCTGATGGGGAATGCCGCAGGCGAGAAGCGGCCCGACCTGGTGGTCTGCGTGGTCGATGCGACCAACCTGCGCCGCAACCTGCGGCTGGTGCTGGCGGTCAAGCGCACCGGCATTCCCTGCCTCGTCGCGCTGAACATGATGGACCTCGCCGAGCGCCGCGGGCTGAAGATCGATGTGGACGCGCTGAGCCGCGAGCTCGGCCTGCCGGTGGTGCGTACCGTGGCGGTGCAGGGTGACGGTGCGCAAGCGCTCAGGCTGGCACTGGACGCGTCCGAGATCTGGAAACGTGCGCCGGAACCGGATCATGCGCCGGCCGAGCCGGAGCGCGATCCGCGCGGTGATCATGAGGCCGTGCGCGCGATGCTCGAGCGCCTCGGGCTGGATCAATCCGCGCCGCATCGCTTCAGCGACCGCATCGACCGCGTCGTGCTGCATCCGGTGGCCGGTCCGGTATTGCTGGCCATCGTGCTGTTCCTGGTGTTCCAAGCGGTGTTTGCGTGGGCCGAAGTGCCGATGGGCTGGATCGAAGAGGGCGCCGAGGCGGTCAGGCTCGGCCTCGGCGGCCTGCTGCCCGAGGGCTGGCTGCGCAGCCTGCTGGTTGACGGCATCGTGTCCGGCATCGGCAGCGTGCTGGTGTTCCTGCCGCAGATCGTGATCCTGTTCTTCTTCATCCTCGTGCTGGAAGAGTCCGGCTACCTGCCGCGCGCGGCCTTCCTGCTGGACCGCCTGATGGGCAGCGTCGGCCTGTCCGGTCGCAGTTTCATTCCGCTGCTGTCCAGCTTTGCGTGCGCGATCCCGGGCATCATGGCCGCGCGCACGATTTCAAATCAGCGCGACCGCATCGTCACAATCCTGATCGCACCGCTGATGACTTGTTCTGCACGGTTGCCTGTGTATGCGCTGCTGATCGGTGCGTTCATTCCGTCGCGCCAGATCTGGGGTGGGATGGAGCTGCAAGGGCTGGTGCTGTTCGTGCTCTATGCGTCGGGCATTGCCGGCGCGATGCTGGTGGCCTGGATACTGAAGCAATTCACCACGCGCGGCCAGGTGCGCACGCTGATGATGGAGCTGCCCGATTACCATTGGCCGGTGCCGCGCAATATCGCCATCGGCCTGT
>JACCDS011408959.1_pt1 | contig 11143 bp, 10 predicted proteins | sample 7446441 | NCBI WGS metagenome assembly JACCDS01 (sample SAMN15323445, study PRJNA562643) | freshwater metagenome | isolation source: river surface water | place: USA:Blue River Watershed | collected 2017-08-17 | reverse complement strand
TTCGAATCCCTCCGTCTCCGCCAAGCTTCAAATAAAAAACGCGCCTTCGGGCGCGTTTTTTATTTCTGTATGCCATTTCGTATTCCAAATTTCTTTGGCTACCTTTTGCGAATTTCACGGCCTTTGATCAAATTATCGGCGGCGCAGCAAGGTCGAGCGTGACAGTAGGCCAGTCCTCCTCATGGCTGGCTAATGATAGTAGCCCCCTCACCAGGGACCGAAGGGGTATGCCCCCTGGCGGATGATTCACACAACGCTCGAACAGCAAAGTCCAAATTTTGAAGTGAACCCCAGCGGTGTTGTTGGCCGGATGTTGTGTGAACCGCCCCGAGAATCGTGGAGGCTGACATCCACCACGAACGCCACATAAAGCTAGCCCCGCAAGGTCGAGACATACGTGAAATCCGATACCCACAGCTGGTTGGGCCGCTGGGCCTTGAATACCCGGGTCACGCGATCCTGCGGACAAGGCGCTGTCGCATCACGGATCGTCGTGCGCACGACTTTACCGCGACGAACGCCCTGCAAGCCAAGCTGTCGCATCAGCCGCTCAACGGTGCAGCGCGCCATGACGATGCCTTCACGGTTCATCTGCCGCCCGACTTTGTCGGCACCGTAGACCTGCCAATTCGCATGCCAGACGCGCTGGCTATCTACCCTGAGCCGCTCGCTCCGCTGGGCGCGTTGGCAGCGCAGTTCGAGTTGCCTCTGCCGAGCGGCATGTCGCCGATAACACGACGGGGCAATCTGTACGATGTTGCAGATTGGCTCGACCCCGTACTGCTGCCGATGCTGGTCGATAAATCGTTTTAACTTTTGAAACGGCGGTCGAGCTCCGTCTGGCGAAAAACGTGCAGGCCGTCTTCAGAATCTCGTTGGCCCGGCGCAGCTCCTTGTTCTCTCGCTCCAACTGCTTGAGTCGCTCACGCTCGGACGCGATCAGGCCGTCGCGCTGGCTGCTGTCTACCTCTGCTCGCTTGACCCAGTCAAGCAAGGTCTGCGGAATACAGCCGATCTTTGATGCGATCGATTCCACGGTCGCCCACAGCGACGGATAGTCACCCCGATTTTCCTGCACCAGCCGCACTGCACGCTCCCGAACTTCTGGGGAAAACTTGGTTGTCTTGTTCGTCGCTCCATTCTCTCAAAGGACAGAGCCTCCTTAAAAACCCGCGGTGATTCAGTAGCGATTCACTACGTTGACTACTTCAACTTGTCTACTTGACGGGGGAAGTCTACGTGGTCGCTACTGTCGTTGGCGTGCCTTGATTTGCCAGGTTCACACTGGCTTGCATACCAGTGGTGTTTCGTATCCCGACAATCCTGTTCTCAACCTTCTGCACCAACGATTGCCCAATGGCATGGTCTTTGTCATGCCGGCAAGTTCATCTTCGGCAGTACATTGCTGCTCTTTTTCTTGGCTTTAAATTTCAATTTAAGAATTAATTGAAGATTCAGAGCAATTTATTAAATTTATAACGGTATAAAAATCATCAAAAAGTTCCGACTTAACTTGCAATCCAAAATACGTTGTATCAACATATAGTGATAAAAATTAATATTAATTTTGAAAAATGAGAATAAAAAAATATGTAGTGCTGGCCGTCACGCTGATGGTTGTTCTTTCCGGCTGCGCCGGCACGGGGTCAAAGAAGGGGGATGACCTGACCAAGTTGCGCAATCAGTCAGATTTTGCCGGTGCAGCGCGCTTGTACTCTGATAGCAAGGGGCGCCCGAGTTACAACAAAGAAAACTTGCAGGAAACACTGGAGGCTGCAAAGGCGTTTCATGATGCAGGCATGTGGGCACACAGTTTTGATGCGTTCGATCAGGCTTACCGGCTGATGCCGTGGAAGGAAGACTCTGTCGATACGCCGCAAGAAGTGTTGACCTTGGTGACCACGACTCTGACCAATAGCTCGCTCGGACCTTACTCAGGAAAGGTGCACGAGGGAACGCTGATTGATTACTATCAAGCGCTCAACCGGCTCATGATGGGCCACAGCGAAACCCGAGTCGAATTCAACCGGCTTGAGGTAAGGCAGGCCAACGCCGTCGTTCAATTGGGTGCGTTTTCACGAGAGATCAATGAAAAAAGCCGCAGCGGTATTTCCGACAATAGCAAAAATGGTGCGGATCAGAGTCTGAATGGCATTCAGGACAAAATTCAGCGGGGTGTCGCTGGCGTAGAAAAGGCTAACCTGACGGACATTCGTAATGCCGCCGGCGACGTCATGTCAGCGGTCTATCGTGCGACATCGCCGCTAGATCAGGATCGTGATGTGCAGAGGATACAGAGCCACTTGTCGGATGCTGGAAACAGCGCGGCCAGTCAGCAAGGGCGAGAGCTGATTGCTCAGTTGAAAAGCGAGGTGGCAGGTACCTCTGCCGGGATGCGAAACAAGGTGATTGTCTTGTTCGAGGATGGCAATGGATCCAGATTCAAAGAGTTCCGCGTTGATTTGCCATTGTTCTTCGTGTCGAGCAAGGTGCTGTACAGCGGCATTGCACTACCAGAATTCACCGCTGGCAATCCCGGTTGGGGTCAATTACTGGTAGGCGACGGTTATCAGCCAACCGCTATGCTTACAGATTTGAACCGTATCAGCGGACTCGAGTTCGAGAGGGCCTACCCAGGGATTGTTACCAAGGCGGTAGTCTCTACTGTCGTCAAGACGGCAGCGCAGTATGTGGCGAATGAAGCGATTGATGACAGCGTACGCAGGAGGAAACTGGATCCTCTGGCCGGAGCATTGCTGAAAATCGGTACGGCCGTTACCCAGGCAGCCCTGACCCAAGCGGACCTTCGCTCATGGCGCAACTTGCCAAACTCAATTCAGCTGGCGATCGTCGATCGTCCGGAGTCTGGCTATCTGAAATTTTATTCGACCAATCGTGAATTGCTTGGAGAGGTGGCTGTTCCTGCCAATTCGAATCACCTCGTGCTAGTCAAGGGAGCCAGTTCGGCTGCGAAGCCTGTGTTGTTTGTCGCGCCGCTGCATCCGACATCCACTGTGGTTTCCAATTAAGGAAAAATTATGAAGAAAATATTTTTCATATTTGCATTGTCTTTGTTTGTCACCGGTTGTGCATCCACCGTCAGTACCACTAACCCGTTCTCAAAGTCATATGACCAGAAGAAAGCTGGTGAGATCAACACTTTCGGTCTGAGCACGGTGGACTTCGAATATGCATCCAAAAAGGCATTGGACGACTTCATGATGTCTCCGTGGCTTGCCAACCCCACTGGTGAGCGCTGGCTGGTCATGATGGGCGATGTAATCAACGACACTACATTTCGTATAGATACCCGTCGCCTAACCCAGCGCATGATGGGCTACATGACCAATACCGGGAAATTCGCATTCACTGCCGCTATTGGATCGATGTCAGACCGCTCAGTGAAAGAGTATCGGGAGCTTGATAACTCGGCACTGTTTGACCAAAATAGCGGCGCGAAAGGTAAGGCGATCAAGCCGCATCTTTCCATGGTCGGTGAAATTGCTCTGACCACCAACGTCAGCGCCGATCGCCGCGAGCAATCGCTGGAGTATGAGTTCCGGCTTCGCGTGACGGACCTTAGTTCCGGATTGATTGTTTTTCAATCGCTCACACCAATCTCGAAAACCGGATCCAACAAAAATTTTGCCTGGTAAGCAGACTGGATGACGCATGTTGACCATGAATCGCAGAACTCATTCCTGCTGGACTCGACTGGTTTGGGTGCTGTTTATCCAGATGCTGTGGTGTGGTCAGCTAACCGCCGAGACTACTCAGGTGAAGGTCAGTGCAGAAGGGCACGGTTTGACGCGCCAGCATGCGGTGGTTGATGCACTAACCAACGCAACCGCGCAGGCGTTCGGCTTCTCACTGTCGTCGGCGAGTGCCAGCTCGATGGCGAGCGAAGAAAAATTCGTCGACGACCAGCAGTCTTCGCGTCTGATCGAAGAATTCAACAAGCAGATTCACACGCAAGTTAAAACGGATACAGCCCGCCCAGTTACCGGATACGTAATCAACAGTGTTACGGAAGCGCCAAACGGTGGCTGGAGTGCTTCTGTCACCATGTCCTACGTCGCCTATGTAAAGCCCGGTGTGATTACATCGCGCCAGAGCGTGGTAATCAATATTACTTCGCCGGCATTCCCTGATCTGGTCGCAGGTGCGGTAGAAAGCGCACTGGTGGCCACTCGTCGCTTTGATGTCCTATCGAGAAATCATTCGGCGCTTTTTGAGCAGGAGCGCAAATTCATCACCGGATCGGACGCTGCGACGACTGAAATCGCGCGCTTGTCAGGCGGACTTGGAGCCGATTATCTGGTGGTCGTTGATCTGCAGGATTTTTCGGTCACCAACGACATACGCGATACGATAAAAATGACGGGTGAAGTGTTTGTGTCGAGCGTCCTGCAAGGTAACCTGCGTATGCGCGTGATTGAATTCACAAGTCGGAAAATCAAGTGGACGGGTACTCAGGCCATCGCGCAGAGATTCATGGGCGCACCGACTGTGACGACCGGCATGCTCTCTGCAAGCCTGAAGACCGGCGCACAAAGCCTGGTGGCAAAAATGGTGGGGGCAATCTACCCGATGCGGGTGGTGCGTCGCGATGGCGATGCGCTGGTACTCAATCGCGGCGAGGGATCAGTGGCTATTGGCGAAAGTTTTACCGTCTATTTGCTCGGGGACGAGCTGCTTGATCCGCAATCAGGAGAGTCGCTGGGTTGGATGGAGACGGTAGTAGGTTCGGGTGTGATTGTCGACGTGAAGCCGAAATTTTCGGTCCTGAAGCTGAATGCCCCGGTGGGCGGAAACTCTGATTCGCAGCTCTTGGTGCGCTATTCGCAGCACCCGGGGATCGTAGCGCAAGAAAAGCCGAATCCGCCTCCACCCGTTGATGACTCCGCGCGCAATAGGTCGTTGCTGAAGCGTTGATCAGGCCGGGTCTTCATCAGAGCAAAGAAAGACAACATGAAAAATTTCGGTAAAAAATTGCGAACCTTGCTGGTCATAAGTGTGCTTGCAGGAACATCTTCAGTATTGACTGCCCAAGAAGTCAGAGATGTATCTCGCGCATCCGATGCCAGCGCTGATGAAAAATTCAGTAAGTTAAATTTCAATCAGTGGGTCAGAGATTTCGAGAAGCAGTTCGCACCGATCGGGCGGCCCGATGTCAGGACCGGGCAGGTTTTTTATAAAGGTAAGGCAATAGTTCGGGTCGGTACCACGCATCCGAGCTACGGTAAGGAGTTGCTGGTCGCTTATGAGCGGGCGATGTTGGATATGCAGGCGAACTATATTCTGCAGAACTACGGAACGCTGACGACCCAGCGCATCAGTGAGCTTTATGTGGATGATTCTGAAAATGCGCGCCAGTTCGAGCCGGTCAAGCCACCGTCTGACGACGGTAAATTTTCGGCCAACGTGCTGCTCAATAAATTCTTGCTCCTGATAGAGAAAGATCTCGATGACAAGCTTGAGCAGCAGGGGGAGCCCAAAGACAAGGTTCGAAAGATGTCGATTGAGCAGAAGAAGCAGCTCTACAAAGACAACTTCATCAAGGAAATCGTTACACGAGCCTTTCATAATATGAGCGGGCTGGTGCCGGTGCAGACGCGGCTTTTCACGCTGTCTACACCGAATGGCACGCGCGTTCAAGTCGGGGTCATCGCGGTGCAGTCGGATAAGACACGACAGTTTGCCGAAGATATCCGCGCTCAGAGAGCGTCGATGATTATGGGCACGGGCAAGCCTGTCGATGCGTATCTGCCGACAGCCGATGCCGAGTATCTCAATGAGTTTGGATTTCGCTATGTCTACAATGAAAGCGGCCATCCGGTATTGATATCCTACGGGCGCTGGTCTGTCTCGTCGGCGAACCCCAATCCGACCCGGCATTTGCGTAACATCGAGAATGCACAGAGTACTGCGCGCCGGATCGCAGAGTCATGGATCGCCGAATTTGTGAATTCAAGGATTCAGGTGCTTGACTCGCGCACGCAAGGTTCGGTAATGGAAGAAGTAGCGAAGAAGATTAGTTACTTCGAGAACTCTCAAAAAATCGGTACCGATGAATCTCTCGAAGAGATTGGCGACACTATCGACAAGATACTCCGGTCACTTAAGACAAATTCAGAGATGCATCTTGCCGGCACCTCCGAAATAAAAACCTGGGAGGTGGTTGATGCTGGCGGTCACATTCACGTGGGTTCCGTGATTATTTGGACACCCGAGCAACTTGTAAGCGCTCGTGGGGGACTGACAGTCAGACCGGGCACGGTACCTGCTGATACGAAGAAGGGTGGCCGCGAGAACCGGGGTTCGCGAATTGTGAACTCAAAAGACGATTTTTGACTAGCCGGGCTTTGGTCATCGTCCCATCGAGCGCCAGCCAACCTCAGTCGATCTTCTCGAGCGCTTCGCACGCCAGTAGGCCATCGCGCCAGAAGCGTTAGAACACGCCCGCATCGGTCCATTCGCGAAACCGCCGATGCGCCGAAGAGTGCGAGCATCATCCCGTGGCATCGAGCGCACCCCACTGAATGCCTGTGCACAGCACCAGCAGAATGGCATCCATCGCGAACCGGTCCGGGATGCGCGGCCGATGGCAGCCCAATGGATGCAGTTCGCCGGCGGGATAAACGGCGCTATCCGTGCCCACATCGCATCGCTCAACCGCCAGCCATTATTATGCTGCGAACTCATCGCCTTGCCCTCCAAACAGAGAATCCTGTTCGTTGGACAAGCAACAAAGCATTTATTTCAACCTACCGTGTCAGCGGCACTTGTAAATTGACTGTGGTTTTATTGTCAATAAGTGGACTTGCCATAGTCTGGTGGACAATCCCAGCTTATGGATTTGCCGGCGACGCGCCGAACAGATGCTGCTCCTGTTCATTGGCAAGTCTTATTTTTAAAGAGTTTCCTTTGAATTCCTCATCATCAATTGTCGCTCTAACTTTCAGAGAGGTCGGCGACTGAAGCAAGAGGGGGGCGAGGGTGAAACCAACGGATAGGATGATGCTTTGCTCATCCGGAGTGCTTCCTTGATTCACCGATTGATCGGAACCAAGCACGGAAGGTTTGCTTTTTTCCAGATTTTGCTGATCGATGTCGAGTGAGGCAATGACGTTTTCCCCATCGAATAGTCTCACTCTCACGTACTCTTTGGGGTATTGGTCGATCGCGAGTTTTATCGATACGAATACGCAAAACTTGGGCAACGTAACAGGGAATGTCGGTAGCTGCATTTCGGCGCTGTACACGCCGATGAATGATAATTTTCCGCCTAATTCATTGCGAATATCGTCACAGTAAATGGCGCTGATAGATGGGTGATCCATTTGGAAATTTGATTAGCAATTATTCCAACAATGCTGCATACAACATGGGTTTGTTCGAAGGGCTTATTTGAATGGGGACATTTTCGCTGCCACCCCAGAGCCAAGGTATAGCCGCCGTTGACCGTGAAGTTGCTCTCACTTCTACAGCGGTTACAACCTGTTGTGAGTCTATTCTTCCTATTCCCTCAGCGATCAAACTTGCGAGAAGTTGATTCAAGCTCACTTCTTCACGTTCTGCTGCATGTGCTGCTCGTTTATGAAGCGATTTGTTGAGTCGCAGGGTAACTCGTCCGCTGTAATCGTCTGAGGGCACTTGCGGAGTAGGGAAGGGGCGGTTTTTTTCGTCGGCTGTCTGTTTTAAATCCAAAATTATGTTGAGAACTTCTTGATACGCTTGCTCGTAGGAGTCCTCAAAAACCTCAACATCAGGCAGCTCTGTCACGGTTCCGGAAAAATACCAATGACCTTCAACATTCTTTTTCCTGATCGTGATGCCGAACGCACTTGGGTCAAAGTCTGTTGTGTCGTTGCTCATTTCTTTATCCTTCAATCTCGACTTTATGCTGCTCAAGAAGTTTGATGATTTTGCCAATGTACACGGGCAGTATCGGCGGGTTTCGGCCGTGACCGCAGTCAAAGTTACCGCCGGTCCAGTCCGTAAGTTCTGGATGGGTGAAGGTGCGATGATTCCCCCGCCGCCCTTCTCTGACCTCGTAACCCAAGTCCTCCAGAAGCCCGACCAACTCCTGACAGGTGATGTTGGCCTTACTTTGACGCAATCTTTTTATCGCCAGATCATACGTGACTTTAGACATGTGACACCATATATAGTGTCATAGATTTCCACTCAGTTCTCATTGAGCAAGGGCACATGGCAGAAAGTTGTCGGTTTTGAAGGTTTGAGCTCGTCACGAACGAACTCAGCGAGGGAGATTCTAATCACTCATGATGTCTTTTTGTAAAGCATTTTTTGAGTGGAGTAAATTGCCGAATAGCTAGTTTTTGAGCTGCTGTGAGCTGTGAGTGTTTGTGTCGGCAAGGCAATTTTTCTGTCGGATTGAGCCTTAATTTTTCCCGGCGAGCTGAGTAAATCTCGGGGAGGAATTCGGGGAAGAATTCGAGATATCAGGGGGGAGAGCAGGGGAGCTCCCTCTATGAGAGCGTCCCCTGCGATCCCCTAAATTTCCCCTAGGCAAGGGTTCGAATCCCTCCGTCTCCGCCAAGCTTCAAATTAAAAAACGCGCCTTCGGGCGCGTTTTTTATTTGTCAGCGGAAATCTGTCAGCGAAATCATGCTGCCGCGCGTTGCTCACAGGCCGCTGTCTTGGTTGTAGAAATAAGCATGGTTTCGTCCGGTGGTTTTCGCCTGAAACAATGCGTGGCGCGCCTGTTTCAGCAGATCGTCGCCGTTGGTCGCCGTTGGCCGGAACAACGTGACGCCCAAACTGGCGGTGCATTGGCACTCGACATGATGGGTAGTGCCATCGGCTCCTGTGATTGCCAGAAAAAAGGGCTGATCGATCACGCGCCGAATCTGCTCGACGACATGCAGCGCCTGTGTTTTTGCCACGTCCCAGGTTTCGTCCAGCGCGAACAACACAGCGACAAACTCGTCGCTTCGCGGACGCGCGACGGTATCTTGGGCACGCAAATATCCCACCAGCCGCTGCCCCACCTCTTTCAGCAGTTGATCTCCTGCCTGTGGCCCATACTGATCGGTCAAGGATTTAAGATCATCCAGACCAATGCAAACGACGCCCCCATGTCGCTTGCTGCGCCGATGCTGAATCAATGCCTGCGACAGGCGATCCTCAAGCAGGATCCGGCTTGGTAATTGTGTCAGGGGGTCAAACAGGCCAAGACGCGTAATTTTCTCGTTGAGACGTTCGCGCTCGCCTAGATCCCGCATCAGGATCATCAACGCTGAACCTCCCGCCAGTTGGACCCGGTCGACATCGACTTCGACGCACACCTGATCACCAAGGCTTCGCCGCTGCACGATCCACTCTGTCCGGAAATGACCGCCTTCAATGGCCTGCTGAATAAGCTCGGCAAAGGTCACTCTCGTGGAATTCCCGCTGGTGTTCGCACGGCTGACTGCTTCCAGCGGATGTTGCTGTGAGAATTCCCGCTTGTTTTCAACGCCGAAAAGTCTCAACACCGCTTCATTGCAATCGATAAAACCACTGTCCGCGAGAAGGATCACCGGATCATTGTGGGATTCCAGCAGTGCTTGAAGAATTGGCTCTGAATCGATCGTCCGCTGCGCCAGAAAACTGATGTCGACCGCAAAGCCGGAAATTCCGACGAGGGCGCCCGCCCCATCGTAGATGGGTGACTCAGTCATCAGGCAAGTGGATTGTTTTCCTGTTGCGATTGAAACCATCGACATCTGGCGGCTCTGTGACTGACCCGACGCCAGCACAGCAAGATCGATTGCCCGGAGTTGTTCTGCGGTTTCCTGCGTCAAAAAGCTGCGGTCGTCTTTGCCGATAACGTCGCCGGGAGTGATGACAAAAAATTCGCAAAGTCGCTGGTTGGCGTAGGTGTAGCAGCTTTGGGTATCTTTGGCGTATCGATAGGCACCCAGATGTTCGAGCAGGTCGTGAAGCATATGCAGTTCAGCCTTGAGATGATTGTTTTCGGCTTTCAATGCTTCCCATACCACGGCAATTCTCCTGAACGCTTTATGCTGCTTTGCCTGACAGACCTACACTTCTCAAATCAACCATCACCAGATCGGGCAACGGGCATTCCGTGAGGAGGGCCTGACCGAAGCTGTTGGTCGTTAACCCTTGACCGCCTACCCCGATTCGCCACAAGGATCAGGCGGCGCCCGCCACGCTGAGCCTGGCAAGCTGCACGCACAGAACCTATGTCGTTAGGTCGGTGGCAAGGTGACAGTGCCGCAGGCCGCACCGACGTACAGGCCAACAGGTACAACATGATGATGCCAACGCCGCCAGCGGCCGAACGATCAAGCTTCTTAATGCTGTTGTTGCGCGAGCTGCCCGAGATCCCAAAGCGGCAGGAAGATGCCCAGCATCAGCACCAGCACCAGACCGCCCATCACCGCCAGCAGGATCGGCTCGATCGAATCGCCGAGGCGACCGACCTCGTATTTCAGCTCCTCCTGGTACATCTGCGCGACCTGCTCCATCATTTTTTCCATTTCGCCGGTGGCTTCGCCGACCGCGATCATCTGCATTTCCATCGGCTGGAAAATACCGGAGCGCTGAGCAATCTGCAGCATGGTCTCGCCGCGCGTAATACCTTCGCGCATGGTGTGTATGCAGCGCTCGAAATAGGCGTTGTCGACCACTTTGGCCACCAGCGTGAAAGCCTGGTCGATCGGCACGCCGCTCTTGCAGGCAATGGAGAACGACAGGCAGAAACGCGCAATGCCGGCCTTGTTGAAGATGCCGCCAATCAAGGGCAGGCGCAGCTTGTAGCGGTCCCAGCGATAGCGGTATTGCGGGCGCTTCATCAGCGTGCGTATCGTCTGCGCAATGCCGGCTATGACGGCGGCCACGGCCCACCACCAGTTGACCGCGAAGTCCGACACCGCCAGCAGAATCCGCGTCAGCAGCGGCAGCTCCACCTTCATGCTGGCATAGACTTTGGCGAACACCGGGATCACAAAAATCGTCAGGATGCCGACCGCAATGGCGATCGCGCCGACAACGAAGGTCGGATAGCGCAGCGCGCTCTTGATCTTCTGCCGCATGTCGCGTTCGAACTCAAGCTGCGTTGCCAGCCGCACGAAGATTTCGTCCAGCCGACCGGCGCCTTCGCCGACCC
>JACCDS011351785.1_pt1 | contig 11143 bp, 14 predicted proteins | sample 7446441 | NCBI WGS metagenome assembly JACCDS01 (sample SAMN15323445, study PRJNA562643) | freshwater metagenome | isolation source: river surface water | place: USA:Blue River Watershed | collected 2017-08-17 | reverse complement strand
TGTACACCCTGAACGGCTACCAGCACTGTCGCAAGGAGGGCAGCTCAGCCCTGTGGTGCCTCACCACGTCGAAGTGGCAGTCGTTCAAGACGTTCTTCCTGTCCGACAAGGAAACCATCGCCAAGCCAGTTCACTGAGTTCGCTGGGCATCCCGTCGCATCATTCGGCGTCTCTGGAGTCTTCCAGGGACGCCGCTTCTTTTCGTGTTGAGGGGCTGGGAGGCCAGTGGCACACTGGCCTCTTGCGCACTCAAGGGCAACCAACACATGGCAAAACTCATCACCGTCGCAGGCGACGTTCAGGACTTCAGCATGCCGGTTGAAGGCGCTCCCGTGCAACGGCTGAGGGTGGTGCAGGACGCCATCGGAGGCTACGTCGAAGTGGCGCCCCTGCCGGGAGCCGGCGCCTTGCTGGTCGACGAGGAGGGGCTGCTGAAAAAGCGTCCTTTGAACGAGGCCGCATCGGCGCTGATGGGGCGTCGCATCGTCGGTGACGTCATCGCATGCACCGACGAGGAACTGCGACGATGGGACGAGGAAGGCAGCGAGGCCTGACGGCGGGCCTGTCGTCCATGAAAAACGCGCCCGGAAGGGCGCGTTGAAGGGTATGAGCCAAGGGCTCGTTCAGTCGGTCAAACCACCTTCGGACTCCACGTCCGGGGCGTAGGTGTCGTAGTGGTTGCGAAGTGCATCCGCGACCGCCTGGTCGCAGGGCACGCTTTCCTGGGCCTCGTCGCCGGCGCCCTCGACCCGCAGGTCCGAACGGAATGCCGACAGCTGGCGCTCTTCCTGGAAGGTGAGCGCGCCTTTTCGCCCGGTGTGGCGCGGATTGCCACACAGGCCGCACTGCGGATTGCCGCAGTCCATTGCGCGATGCTTGCGCAGGCGTCCGGGCTGGGCCAACACCTTGTCCGACGCGCCGTTGCGGCGGGCGATGGCCAGTTGGGCGGCCACCGCAGTTTCGGAACGATGACGGCGTTCGCTTCGTTGCAACATCTTCTTCTCCTTGTGTCGAGCGGGTCTAAATTCATGCGTATAGAAACTTGTCCTAAAGCGCATGGAATGCTAAACTCACCGCATCAAGGTAGCTGCTTTCCTGCCTTGCATCCGGCTGAGACCTCAGTCGTTTTGCGTCCCGGTGCATATACGGCTTATCCGCTGCTTCGCGCGCCCTGCCTGGGTCGTCTTCAAAGCCTGCGCGGAACCCCTGCATCATGCCTCTACGAAATGTCATCCTCCTCTCGAGCCGCGCTTGAAGCGCTGAACGCTCTGTTTGTGTCTGCGCCTGCGTATTACGAGGCGCCTGTCGATGTCCCGCCCGCCCCTGATACGCTTGACGACAGCATCCGTGCTGAAGAAGGCCAATTCGCCGATGTCGCGCTGTTTCGCTGGTACCGTGGCGAGGACGCGGCCGGTGTGCAGCGCTTCTTCAAGTTCCAGCGCGGCCTGCCGCTCGCGTCGTGGCATGACTTGCTGGTGCGCCAGCGCATGACTTCGGTGTCGGGCCCGTTCCGCACCCTGGTTCACGCCCAGCAGGCCGCGCGCTGAGCCTGTGCGCCGGGACAAAACCGGTGCCTATCCGATAGGTGGGCAGGACCCCGGCCAGTCATGCCGAGCCTGCCATCTTGACCCCCTGACTCCATGAGCACGGCCAGCACTGCTTTCGACGCCCTTCATCCTCGCATACAGCATTTCCTCTGGAATCAGGGCTGGAGCGAGCTGCGCGACATCCAGGAGCACTCCATCCTGGCGCTGCAGGACGGCCCGACCGACCTGGTGGTGGCCGCGTCCACCGCCTCCGGCAAGACCGAAGCGGCGTTTCTGCCCCTGCTCAGCCAGGTACTGCGTCAACGGGAGAGCGAACCTGACAAGCCCGAGCCTCTGCTGGTCTACGTCAGCCCCCTGAAGGCGCTCATCAACGACCAATTTTCCCGCCTGACCCTGCTGTGCGAACAGCTGGAGATTGCGGTGTGGCCCTGGCACGGTGATGTGGCCGCTGGGACCAAGAAGCGCTTTTTGAAGCAACCCGGCGGCGTGCTGCTCATCACGCCGGAGTCCCTGGAGGCATTCTTCTGTGGCCACGGCTCACAGGTGCCTCGGGTATTCTGCGAGCTCAAAGCCCTGGTGGTCGACGAGCTGCATGCCTTCATCGGCGAAGAGCGCGGCAAGCAACTGCAGTCGCTGCTGCACCGCATGGACTGTGCGCTGGGGCGGCCGGTGGCGCGCATTGGGCTGTCCGCCACCCTTGGCGACATGAGTCTGGCGGCCGCGTTCCTGCGGCCGAACGCCACGCCGGCGCCGCGGGTGCTGCACACCCACTCCAGTACCGAGCTGCTGGTGCTGCTCAAGGGCTACGTGGAGCCGGCAGCAACGGCCGCCCCGACGCCTTCCGCCGAATCAGGGGACTCCGGACTGGACGACCTGGTCGAAAGTGACCTGGACGCGCAAGCCTCTGGCGAGGACGGTGAAGAGCCGGAGGACGACCGCGGCGTGTCCACCGACCCGGACATGCAGACTTCGGCGCACATCGCCTCGCACCTGTTCAAGACCCTGCGGGGCAGCAACAACCTCATCTTCCCCAACACCCGCAATGCGGTCGAGCGCTACGCCTTGAAACTGCGCACCCTTTGCGCGCAGCACCAGGTACCGAACGAATTCTTCCCCCACCACGGCAGCCTGTCGCGCGAGTTGCGCGAGGAAGCCGAGCAGGCCTTGAAATCGGGCCAGGCGTGCGCCACCGCGGTATGTACCAACACGCTCGAGCTCGGCATCGACATCGGTGCGGTCAAGAGCGTCGCCCAGATTGGGCCGCCGCCGTCGGTGGCCAGTCTGCGCCAGCGGCTGGGGCGCTCCGGCCGACGGGACGGCGAGCCGGCGGTGCTGCGAGGCTACTGCCAGGAGCATGCGCTCACGGGGCAATCGCACCTGCTGACCCAGCTGCGCGAGGAATTGGTGCAGTCCGTCGCGATGGTGCAGCTGCTGCTGGCAGGCTGGTTCGAGCCGCCTCAGACGCAGGGCTTGCACCTGTCCACGTTGGTCCAGCAGCTGTTGGCGTTGGTGAGCGAACGCAGTGGCGTCACCGCGGCGTCGGCTTATCGGCTTCTGTGCAAGACCGGCCCCTTTTCGAATGTCTCGCCGGCGCAATTCACCGAGCTGCTGCGCCACCTGGGCAAGCAGGAGCTGTTGACCCAAGACGCGAGCGGCGTGCTGCTGCATGGCCACAAGGCCGAGCGGCTGGTCAACCACCACACCTTCTACGCCGCCTTTGCGACGCAGGAGGAGTACCGCCTCGTGTGCGCCGGGCGCACCCTGGGCTCCGTGCCGCTGTCGAATGCCTTGTCGTCAGGCGACCTGCTGGTTTTCGGGGGCCGCACCTGGCACGTCATTTCGGTGGACGAGCGCACCCGGGTGGTCGACGTGCGTCGGACCCGAGCGGGCAAGGCGCCGCGGTTCGAGTCCGATGCGGCATTCGTCCATGCGCGAGTGCGCCAGGAGATGCGCAAGGTCTACGAGTCCTGCGACGAGGTGCCCTTTCTGGACTCGACGGCGCGACAGCTGCTGGACGAGGGGCGCGACGCGTACCGCCGCTACGGGCTGTCGGGCCGGCTGTTGGTGCCATTTGGCACCAGCATGCTGCTGTTCACCTGGCTGGGCGACCGCGAGAATCAGGCGCTGGTGCGGATGCTCAAGGCGCGCAACGTGTCGTCGGTGGCGGAGGGTGTCGCCCTGGAATTCCCCTCTTGTCCGCTGGACGAGGCTGAACTGAGCGACGTGCTTGAGAAACTGGCGAGTGACCCAGCACCGACGGCTGAGGCGCTGCTGGCAGGGACCGACAACCTGGCCCAGGAGAAATGGGACTGGGCGTTACCCGACCCTCTGCTGCATGCCTCCTACGCGAGCCTGAAGCTGGACATTGCCGGCGCGCACGACTGGCTGCAGCGATACGCCTGAACACCATCTGGCCCAGGGGCTGAGATGGGGCCATTTCGACCCTGCGGAGGCGCTTACACAGGCGAGTTGAACTCATCGTCGTCGCCCCATGCCCCGGAGTGCTAAGCCGCGCCAAACGCCTCCCGTGCTTACGACCGGCGCAGCTCTCCTGCTGTCGCTGTGCTCGGTGCTCGGCTCCCAAGCGTCAGACCGGCACGCAGCGAATCCGGCCGTCGAGCTGACGTTCCGCTAGGTCTGCCGCGTTGGGCCTACGGTGAACTTGTGCTGCGGCTAAAAGGAAGCGGCTAAATCCGAGTCACGACCGCTTCAGCCGCGGAGCGCCAAGCCCTCAGTGAGCTATCACAGGCGGTACCCCCGCAGGCGGCTTGCCGTCGCGCCCATGCGCATCGTCGACGTTCAGGAAGAGCACCCGCAGCTCGTTCCGCGGCTCGAACTCCTTAAGTTTGACCTCGAGGGTGAGAGGGTCAACCTTGCGGACCTTGCCGGGAAAACAGAGCAGCACCAGTTCGGTCGGCTTGGCCTTCTTCAAGCGCAAGGTGAAGTCCGAGATAGGGCCACCCCACGAGTTGGCAGTGGTCAGGATGTACTCAACTCGGCGGCCTGGGACTGGCCCGTAACCCATGGGGTTCGGTGGCGCCGCGGCGACAAGCTTCTGCCAGGCGCTTATCAGCGAGTCGTCTGCGCAGTAGTCGTTGCGCAGCATGTCTTCGGTGAAGTAGTACGAGCTGGAACCCCCGCTTGTGAACGGCACGTACTCGTGAGAAACGTCTATGGACTTCCGGCCGTTGAAGGCCATCTCCCAGATGTAGGTTACGTCAGCAAGCCAGTTCGGATAAGGCGAAACGATGCCTTCCTCGTCGAGGAGCTTGTCGTTGATGAGCTGCCGCTTCTGCGGCTCGGTCAAGGCCGGCGCATTCGGCCGATGACCCTTGCCATCAGTGAACGGCGAGGCACCGGGGAAGAGCGCAATCTGCCCATCCGATAGACCAGCAGCTCGCAAAGTCTTGGTAACGTCCGTGGAGCATCGCCGATTGAGCGTGCCGTCGTCGCACCGCCCTGTGCGCGCCTTGACGACCGTCTTGAACGCCTGGCGCTTGCCGTCCACTGTGACGCTGAAGTCTTGGGGTGAGCCAGCCCAGGACCAGGACGGTGTCTCAGCGCCGTACAGAGGGAGAGGGAACATCACGGGAAAGGTCTTGTCCGCGGTCAGGAGCGAGATGTTCCGCTCGAAGACGTAGTCAACCCGAATTTTGCCTGGGCTCACTTCCAGGACTTCCTTTCGCATGTACACCGCATACGTCTTCCCCAGGGTAACAATGCCGCCCAGGCCGAGCTCGCCATAGCCGTCGTTGCTAAAGGCCGGGGTGACGAACGTGGAAGCTAGGAGCGCCGCCAGGATGGTTTTCAGGCCGAACAGTGCTCCGGCGGAAGGCCGGCAAGCGGGGGCGACAGCAGTAGTGGGCATGACAGGCAGGATTACGTGGAGACGAGCGGTATAGCTCGTTCGTTTTCGACGGCCGTCAGCGTAGCCCTTGGCACTCCCGGTCTGTGGCGCCGCTACCGCGTCAACTGCAAGGGCTCGGGCACCCCGTCAAAACCCGCGTCAACGCTGGCTCTCCGCTGAAAGGTGGTCAGTTGCGTAGTAACACCTGGTCCAATGCAAAACGCCAGCTTCACAGCTGGCGTTGTGTCGTGGATGAGCCGCCTCTGCGGCTCGGCGAGGCTCAGGCGGCAGTGGCCTTCTTGCGCGTTTTGACCGAGGTGCGGGCGGGCGCGGCCTGTGCCACGGCAGCGGCCTTGCTCAGGCCCTTGGCCACGAAGCCTTCGACGGCGCCGGCGGCTTGCTTCAGTTGGTCGAGCGGGGCGTCGGTCGCGGCGGGCAGCGGGCTGTGCTCCTTCGAGTGGTTCAGGAGCTCCACGAAGTGCTGCGTGCCGAGCGTCAGCGCGGCCTGGGCGTGAGCCACCGCAGTGTCCAGGTTCGACTTGTGGGCGGCGCTCAGCGCATGGACCAGCTCGGCGGGGGTGCGCACTTGCTGCAGCTGGGCGAATTGTTCCTGCGCCAGGGCGGCGGCGCGCTGCGCACCTTCGGTGGCCAGGACCCGCCAGGCTTCGGCGCGCTCGCTCGCAGCCTGCAGCGCAGCGCTCGGGTCGAGGGCTTGAAGCTTGCTGAAGTCGAACGTCGGCAGCTTGAACGAGGAGGTGAAGGGGATGAAGAAAGGGGAGGTGGTTGTGGTCATGAAAGTTCCAGAGGTCGTAAAATGGTGCAGTGCAGCAATTATAGCAACGCCTTAAGATTTAGCAAGGGGAGAGCACCTTGCGCCTAAACCCGCTGGGCTACACCTGCGATGAACTTCGATGCCTTTTCGACCCTGGTCACCCGCCTTCATGCGGCCAAGTCCGCGGATACCTCGTTTCTGAACGGGCTGCCGTCGCAGGTCAGCGAGTTCGTGGCCACGAATACCTTGAGTGAGTCCTTGTACGCTCAGTTGGAAGCGGCAAGCGCCGCCGCCTTCGGCGACCTGTGGCCGGACGTTCAGTGGTTCCTGCAGGAGTGGCGGCCCAGCTTCGAAATCGTCTGCGGTGTCGGTACGCCCCAGGCTCGGACCTACGCCATTCAGGGTCTCGAAGACTACCTGGCCTACGCGGGGACCGAACTTTTCGACGACGGGCAGGGCGCGCATGCCGTGGCGCTGTCCGCGTGTCCCCTCTGCGGGGGCAGTGCGTCCCTGGACTGGTCGGGCGTGGCGGAGTACTACGGCCGCGCCTGGCAGACACTGCACATCTGCTGCAACCAGGACGGCTCCAACCCCGACTGCGACCACTCGGTGTCGCTTGACACCGACTCCGACCGGCTCAGCGGCAAGAGCGCGTCGCTCGAAAGAGCCTTGTCGGTGGCGTGGAACCAGGCTGCAAGGACGCTGCGCAACCCAGCCTAGCGCGCACGCTCGCGGCGGCCGGTGAACGGCTCATCGCTAGACACCTCAAGGTCAACTCACTCTTCTAAAAGCAAGACACATGGAACCTCTATCCTTTCCCGAGAACCCTGACCAAGACGACGAGCGCCTGCTCAATGCAGACCAGCAAGCCGTTGCCCAGCGCGAGCTGCGCGAGATGGTCTTCGGACTCTCGCACCTGCTCAAGCAGGTCACGGAGACCGGCACGATGCACGTGGGAACCACCCGTGCGGTCTTCTCGCTGGCCGAAAGCCGGCTGGTCGACATCGCCAAGCTGGTCGGCATCGAAATTCACACGCAAGTGGAGCAAGAAGACCGATACGCACGCATCCGCGCAGCGAACCTGCGCATTCACGAGCTCGAACGCCAGCTCGGCGCTGCGGTCACGCCGGCGGTCATCCAGATGGGCATTCAGAGCGTCTGCGAACGCCTCAACAAGTGGTGGGACCAGCGCGGCTTCGGCTACATCGGGGACCTGCGCCTGACGCAATACGGCCACATCGAAGCCAACTTCTCGTGCATGCTGACGGGGGCCTGGGCCTTGACGGGCTCGAAGACGCCGATTTCCGACAAGGAAGCCAAGGCGCTGTGGATTGCCTCGCTGGCCGAACGCGGCTTTGCGCTCACGGACGACGACGGTGACCCGGGCATCCTGGACTGCGACAAGTCGCGCCAGGCGATGCAGCGGCTCTTCGCAGACATTCCGTCCGCGTCCATCGTCAGCACCACCAACCACGTCAACCGGCACGGCAGCTGGGTGATGCGCGACGCGAAGGTCTACATCCGCAAGCTCGAGGACATCGAAGCTCTGGTACTCGCCGCTGACGACGAGGACTGAAGCGTCCGTTCTTCCCCTAGGGGCGCCACTCACTGCACAGCAGCGAGGAGGCGCCCTTTTTCATGGGCCGGCATTTAAGGCTCCATCCCTAGACAGAGTCCATCCACCGTCTCATCTCCCCATGAAAAAACACTTCCTCGCCGGCGTCGTGACCGGTTTCATGTGCTTGTTCGCAGCCCTGTTCGTGTTGGCGCAAGCCTGGTCCCACCTGTCGTGGCCTTATGCCCGCTACTACGTCCAGCTGGACCTGTCCAAGCCGTCTGGCACCGCCCTGTGCGAGGTCTACACCGGTGTCGGCGTGGCCAAGCGCATCCTGCCGATGCCCGCCACCGACGACCTGGGCCATGTGCGCAACTGCGTGCTCGAAATCACCGGTGAGATGCAGGCCGATGGCAGCCTGACGGTCATTCGCCGCCCTGGCAACCTCCTGTATGTCGACGGCTGGAAGCAGCGCAAGTTCGGCGTGCTGCAGAAGACGCACATCGCAGGCCTGTGCACCGAAGCTGAGTACGGCGGTACAGCCAAAGCCAGCGCCGAGTGCGAGAAACTGCAGCTGTCGGAGCTGCCGTCCAAGAAGTAATTTTTGGCCACACGCTATCAGCCCCTCGGCTCGCCGCCGAGGGGCTTTTTTGCTTTGAGACCCGGCCGTCGCCGCAAAGAAAGCGCCCTCAGAACCGAAGTCCGGAGGGCGCGAGAACGTAAGCGAAGAGTGGGTGGCCTTGAGGCTCAGGCAGTTTCGACGCCCAGCTCGTTCAGGAACGCATCGAAGGCCTCGGTGCACACCTGGCCATCGCGGGTTCTCAGGCCGGCGGCGTGCACTTCGGAGGTCTTGACGAACACCGGACGCAGCGAAGCGTCGGCGGGTTGGCCGTTCTTGAGGTAAGCCTGGTTGCCGCGGCGCTTGGAGTGCCACTGGCTGGCGTCGAAGGTTTCGACCGTGGTGTTACCCACGAACGTTTCGTCGGCGGCCTGCTCGGGGTGCTGGCCGGTCAGATTGCGGAGAGCTTGGGTCATGGTGGTGGCCTCGAAAATATGAAGTAAACAACCCAGGGTGTAGCAACCGGGTTGCTGGTTTCGAGGTGCGCAGCCAGGCAGTCTCAAAGAAAAGCGCCCTTCGAACCATGGGGTCCGAAGGGCGCTGAAGGAGGTACTGCGGCGGTCAGTTCTTGCCAGTGCTTGTCAACTCTTGGCCGCGAGGTCGAGGATGCCCTGCTCGCGCAGAAACTCCTCGTAGGCCGGGTTGTACACCTGACCATCTTGCACCGAGAGTCCCGCAGCCAGAGCCTCGGTGCTCGCGATGAACAGCGGGCGCAGCGACGCGTCGGCGCGCAGGCCGTCCAGACGGTAGGCGTTCAGGCCCCGTCGCTTGGTGCGCCAGGCGCTGCCATCAAAGGCGTCGTCGGTGGTGTTGCCCACAAAAACCTCGTGGTCCATCTGTTCCGGATGCCGACCCGTCAGCAGGGAGAGTGTCGTCATGTTCTGTCCTGTGTGTCTTGGATGCTTCAGCAGGAGCAACGGTCTTTGGTGACCTTCGCTTGCGTCGATTGTTGAATCTGTGCAGCGTCCCTGAAGGATACGCCTCGGTGCTGGTGCACGGTCAGGGGCACGACCCGTGTGCGGTCTCCGCCATACCACTGCGTCAGCTCGCCGCCGGGCAAGCCTTCGTAATGCCAGGTGGTCTCGATGCGGTCCTGGTCGACCGGACGGCTCAATGCATGAGTCCTCACGGGCGGCCGGCAACCCCTGCGGGTCTTGGCGCACACCTTGACCAATCGGTCCGCCAGGCGAGTCCACCAGTAGTACTCTTCCTGCAGTTCTTCGCACCAGGCGGATAGCCGGTACACCACGGGGCCGACCGACGTCGTCTTCGTGCCTCGGTCGTCTTCGGTGAAGCGTTCTTGCGGAACGAAGGTCGTGCAGCCACCCTGGACCATCACCAGCTCCACGCCAGGCAGGGTCTCGGTCAACGCCACCGCCTGCTCGCGCGAGGTGATGTCGAAGATGAGTTCCGCATCGGCTCTGTAGGCCTGCGCCACGCGCAGACTGGCCGGAGACAGCGGCAGGTTTTCGGGCAGTGCGGCGCACAGCGCCTTCTTGGTCTGCACCTCGGATTCAGCCTTGAGCACGTCGGCTCGCAGCTCTTCCAGGCGGGCGTCCATGCCGGCGACAAAAGCGTCCAGTTGTTGGCGCACGGTCATCTCCACAACACAAGCGCTGCCATCCTGACGGTCCGCAGCCTCGTTCGTTGTCTGATTCATGTGTGTCCTTCGAGAGGGTCCGGCCGCAGCCGGAAGTTAAGGGGGTCTATCCGGTGTAGCGAGCGGGCAGGCGTTGTGCCCTAGTGACACGCCTTCGCTACACGGGTTTTGGACATTCGTGATATCGAACAGGAGCACCCCATGCATGACAGCATCAAGACCCGCACTCCCCTGGCCCTCAGCTTTGTGCTGGCACTGATGCCCGCCAAGCTGCGTACGAAGGTCGCCCAGGCCCTCATGCGACACCTCAGCTGGCGCGCGCTGGACCTGCGCAGCCGCGGCATCCGCACCGACGGTGCGAACGGCCAGGCGATGCTCGACAAGGCCGAGCACAAGCTGCGGGTGGCCCGCCAGTTGCGTGCTCAGTTCCTGCCCGCCCAGGGGCTGGTGCGATGAGCGCGGCATCGACGGTTCCGGAAATCCATCCGGTTTTGTCAAAAGCGGAACTGGCGGACATCGCCGAGTACCGCGAAAAGCTGGCGTACAAGAGCATCGAGGACACCCACAAGCTCTACTACGAGTGGGCCCGCACCGGCAAGCTGACGCGTCGTCAGCACACGCTGCTGGGCATCTACATCTTCAGCAGCTGACCCCTCTCACTTCCAGAAAGCCCGACCCCTTCACGGTGGTCGGGCTTCTTCATTTGGAAGGGTTGTTCTGGCAAGCCGAAACCGCCCGCGTACACATAGAGTTGTACAAAACACCGCATTCTGTACACATCTATCAGTACAGCGCGTGTTCAGCGGCATCCAGCAACAACGCCGTGCGGGTGCACGGCGCTGTATGACGGTCTCGGACAGGTGCAGACCAGGGGGTGCCTGCCGATGTCGTCGGATTAGTCGGTGACCACCTCGACGTCCGCCAGGTCGAGCGCTTCCAGCGCCGGGGTTTCGCGCCAATCCGCGGACAGCGTGTCCACCGCCAACTGCAGCTCATCCAGCAGCAGCTCGCTCACCAGCTTGCCGGCCTTGCTGTCCCAGTCGCAGAACAGCTGGGTTTGCACGGAGAAGGGCTCCTCGACCAGGCAGTACAAGTCGAACAGCTTCTCGGCAATCGACTTCAGCTCTTCCTGCACGTAGCGGCCGATGGCGTGAATCAGCGTGCTGCCCACGCCCAGCCCCCGATACGCCTTGCGCACATAGA
>JACCDS010353194.1_pt1 | contig 11144 bp, 13 predicted proteins | sample 7446441 | NCBI WGS metagenome assembly JACCDS01 (sample SAMN15323445, study PRJNA562643) | freshwater metagenome | isolation source: river surface water | place: USA:Blue River Watershed | collected 2017-08-17 | reverse complement strand
CACGTCGTCCGAGTAACGCTTTACGCGGTGCTTCATGTCCGGCATCACGTGCAGCATGAACTGCTGCGCCTGCTCGTAGATCTCGTCGGTATCGATCAGGATCTCGCCGATGTCGGGCTGGAAGTAGTCGCGGATGGCGCGGATCACCAGCGACGATTCCTGGTAGATCAGGAACGCGCCCGGCGCGGCCTTGCTCGCGCCTTCGATCGCGGTCCACAGCTGCATCAGGTAGTTCAGGTCCCACTGCAGCTCTTCGACATTGCGGCCGATACCGGCAGTGCGGGCAATCACGGACATGCCGTTCGGCAGGTCCAGCTTATCCATGGTTTCGCGCAGTTCCTGACGGTCTTCGCCTTCGACACGGCGCGACACGCCGCCGCCGCGCGGATTATTCGGCATCAGCACGAGGTATCGACCGGCCAGCGAGATGAACGAGGTCAGCGCCGCGCCCTTGTTGCCGCGCTCTTCCTTTTCGACCTGGACCATGATTTCCTGGCCCTCGCGCAGCGCCTCGCGGATGCTAGCGTTACGCACGTCGACGCCTTCGCGGAAGTAGCTGCGTGCGACTTCCTTGAAGGGCAGGAAGCCGTGGCGCTCTTCGCCGTAATTGACGAAGCAGGCCTCGAGCGACGGCTCGATGCGGGTGATGACACCCTTGTAGATGTTGGACTTGCGTTGCTCGCGACCGGCGGTCTCGATGTCGATGTCGATCAGCTTCTGGCCGTCGACGATGGCTACGCGCAGTTCTTCCTGCTGCGTAGCGTTGAACAGCATGCGTTTCATGTAATGCTCCGCGGCCCCGTGGGGCCTTTATGCCGCGCTGCCTGGGCGCGCGGCCAACTCAGGAATGCATGCGAGGAGACGGAGGCTGGAGGGGGGAGTTGCCGTAACGCGGCGGGGCGCAGCAAGCGCACCGATCCGCAGGGCGCGGATGTAGCCTTCAGCGAGCTGTCGTCGACAATCCATGCGCCCGCGGACATGCTGGCAGGCGCGTTGTACGCGGCTGCCAGCAGGGCTGGGCTGGATTGGCAATAACCATATCGGGTGGGATAGTGGTGTTGGACGAAAGCGGCTCACTGTACGGCGACATCTGCCGGCCAGCCTTTGCTTCGATGGCAGGCTGACCAGACTAATCCTTGAATTCCAGGTACTCGGTTCCAACATCCCGCTGACCTGCCCGATCGCAGCTTCGGAGCGACCCTGACTGCAGGGGGATGATGCATACACAGCTATTCCGCCCGATTTGCAAAACTTGCGAGGCTGGCGGACACGCCCCTGTGTAGAATGCTCTTTTTCTTCTAGCACACTTGGCGGATTCATCCCGCCGAACGATTATATATTCAAAATGAAGGACTTAGCGAGATTTTCCGAGAACGGAGCTGTTTCTCGCTCAGCCGGCCCGGAATCGCAGGCGCGGCCCGAGGTCCGAATGATCACGATCGGACCCGATGACGCGGGTCAGCGGATCGATAATTTTCTGATAAGGGTCTGTAAAGGCGTCCCCAAAAGCCATGTGTATCAAGTGCTGCGCTCGGGCCAGGTACGGGTCAATAAGGGGCGGATTGCGCAGACCTACCGGCTGGCCGAGGGCGACACGGTGCGGGTGCCGCCGATGCGGCTCGCCGAGCGCGATGAGACTCATGTGCCGGCTGCCGAGTTCCGCGTGCTGCTTGAGGACGACGCACTGTTAATCATTGATAAACCTGCCGGTGTTGCGGTGCATGGCGGCTCCGGCGTCAGCTACGGCGTGATCGAGCAGCTGCGCGCGGCGCGGCCGCAGGCGCGTTTTCTGGAGCTGGTACACCGGCTCGACCGCGAGACGTCCGGCATCCTGGTGCTGGCGAAGAAGCGCAGCGCGCTGACCAATTTACATGAACAGATCCGCGAAGGGCAGCTGGACAAGCGCTATCTCACGCTGGTGAAAGGCGACTGGCAGAACCGTCGTCAGCATGTGAAGCTGCCGCTGTTCAAGTACACAACGCCCGATGGCGAGCGCCGCGTGCGCGTGCAGTCGGACGGGCAGCCTTCGCACACGGTATTTAATTTATTGCGAAAATATGCCCCCGACTTTGCGCTGCTGGAAGCAGAGCTCAAGACCGGTCGCACGCACCAGATCCGCGTCCACCTCGCATCGTCGGGTTTCGCGATCGCGGGTGATGACAAATATGGCGACTTTGCGCTGAACCGCGAACTGCAGAAGGCCGACGGCCAGCGGCTGGCACTGAAACGGATGTTCCTGCATGCGTACCGGCTCGGATTCACGCATCCGGTTACTGGGCAGCCCGTCAGCGTGGAGGCGCCGCTGCCGCCGGAATGCGCGCGTTTTCTTCAATCGCTGCAGGTAGCAGACAACCCTTTACTCGTGCCTCAGGCGCGTTGAATTATCAAGATATGCCACGCAAGAATTTTGATCTGATCGTCTTCGACTGGGACGGCACGCTGATGGACAGCACGTCGGCGATCATCGCCAGTATGCAGGCGGCTGCGCGCGATCTGGGACTGCCCGTACCGGACAAGAAGTCGGCCTCGTATGTGATCGGTCTCGGCCTGAGCGATGCGCTGCAGGCGGCGATGCCGGATCTCGATCCGCGCCACTACCCGAAGATGGTCGAGCGTTACCGCTACCATTATCTGGCACAGGACCATGCGTTGACGCTGTTCGACGGCGCGCGCGAGTTACTGCAGGATCTCGCAGGACAAGGGTATTTCCTGGCAGTGGCGACCGGCAAGAGCCGCGTCGGGCTGAACCGCGCGATGGCCAGTGCCGGCGTGACCTCGCTGTTTGACGCCACCCGCTGTGCGGACGAAACTTTCTCCAAGCCGCACCCGGCGATGTTGCAGGAACTGACGCGCGAGCTCGGGCAGGATATGGGCCGCACGCTGATGATTGGCGACACCACGCATGACCTGCAGATGGCCGGCAATGCTGGTGCGGCCGCGGTTGGTGTGCACTACGGTGCGCATCCGGCCCATGAATTGGCCGCATTGTCGCCGTTGTTTGGTGCGGCATCGATCGCCGAGCTGCACGCCTGGCTGAACGAACACGCGTGAGCGTTGCTTCATGAGCGAGCCCATCTCCATCTATCTGTGCGAGTCGACCGACCTGAGTGACGGTGGCAAGGGTCTGCGCTTTCCCGTCACTGCCGGCGGCGAGGACGCAAGCGCATTCGTCGTTCGCTTTGGCGATGAAGCGCATGCGTACCTGAACCGTTGTGCGCATGTGCCGATGGAGCTCGACTGGAATCCCGGCGAGTTCTTTGAATCGAGCGGGCTGTACCTGATGTGTGCGACGCACGGCGCGTTGTATGAGCCGCAGAGCGGAAAGTGTGCCGGTGGACCTTGCCGCGGGGGGCGGTTGCACAAGATCGCCGTGACTGAAGCGGATGGCAAGATTTACTGGCAGCCGGACGACTATGTGCGTCCGGCGCTCGCGTGAACCCTGAAAAAGATGATTAATAAACCCATGGAAGATCCGAACACGCAAGCGAACGAGTCGTCGCAGCCGCCCGCGCAGCCGCCCCGGCAGGGCATTCCATATGAGGCACTCGAAAAGCTGGTACAAGGCCTGCTGCAAGAGCAGCGCGCTAACCGGCGCTGGCGCAATGTCTTTCGTATTGCGGCGCTGGTTGTTGCACTAATCGCGATCGGCGTCGCGTTCGACCTGAAGTGGGGCGGCAAGCCGCCCAGCACGAGGCACTCCGCCGTGATCGAGATTAATGGCGAGATTTCCGCTGACAGCAGTACCGCGTCGGTGGATACCGTTCTGCCGGCGTTGCAAGATGCGTTCAGCGATGCCGGCTCGGTCGGCGTAGTTTTGCGCATGAATAGCCCGGGTGGCAGCCCGGTGCAATCGGCCATCATCAATGATGAGATCCGCCGTCAGCGCGCGCTGCATCCGGACAAACCGCTGTATGTGGTCGTCGAGGACATGTGTGCGTCCGGCTGTTATTACATCGCGTCCGCAGCCGACAAGATCTATGTGAGCCAGGGCAGTATTGTCGGCTCGATCGGCGTGCTGATGAGCAGCTTTGGCTTCACCGGCCTGATGGACAAGCTCGGCATCGAACGCCGACTGATGACGGCCGGCGAGAACAAGGCCATGATGGATCCGTTCCAGCCGCAGAATCCGAAACATCGTGCCTATACGCAGGCGATGCTCGATGAGATCCATCAGCAGTTCATCGATGCAGTAAAGGCCGGCCGCGGCAAGCGCCTGCATGCGTCGCCAGAGGTCTTTTCCGGTCTTTTCTGGAGTGGCAGCAAGGCGATCAGCCTGGGCCTCGCGGATGCGATCGGTACCGTTGACACCGTTGCGCGCGACGTGCTGAAGGCCGAAGAGCTGATTGACTACACGGTGCGCGAGGGCCTGTCGGATCGTGTGCTGAAGAAGTTTGGCGCAGCGGTCGGTGAATCGATGGCGAGGACGGTGGTGCTGGAGTGGCTGCGGCCGCGCTGACGGGTGGCCGCTCCCATCAAATCAGCCGGCGGCTTTCTATTCATCAGTTAAACACCACCACGCTGTCAGGCGAGGAATAGGAATACCGTCGGCTTCTTTTGGAAGTCCGGCGTTTTGCCTGCGGCGATTTCCTGCTTCCACTGTTGTGCGGATAAGGTGCGCACTGATTCATTTGGCAGTGTCAGGTCGGTCGCCACGCAGACCAGAGTCTGCGCGCTGCATTGCGTTGCCAGCGCCTGCAGCATTGCGTCATTGCGGTAGGGCGTCTCGATCAGGATCTGCGTCTGCTTCTCCTGTCGCGAACGTTGTTCGAGCTGACGAATGCGCGCTGCGCGCGCGTCGGCGTCAGTCGGTAAATAGCCATGAAACACAAAGCTCTGTCCGTTCAGTCCGCTTGCCATCAGCGCGAGCAATAGCGACGATGGCCCGACCAGCGGCCGCACCATGATGCCCTTAGCGTGCGCAAGACGAACCAGGTCGGCGCCCGGATCTGCGACTGCCGGGACGCCGGCCTCCGATAGCAGGCCGACATCTTTCCCGTCCAGTAGCGGCGCCAGCAGCGCGGGTAGCTCCGACGCGGGCGTGTTCACGTTCAGTTCGCGGATCTCGATCTGTTGCAGCACCGTCTGCAGCGGGTGCGTGGCAGAGACGGTCTTCAGGAACGCGCGGGCCGTCTTCGCATTTTCAGCGATAAAGTGGTCGAGGCTGGCTGTGGTCGCTCGCACCGGTGCCGGTATCACGTGCTCAAGTTCGCCGGGGCCAAGGGAGTTTGGTATCAGGTACAGGGTGCCGGGCATGGGGTTTATTCGTTGAAGAAGCGGATGCCGGCTTTGCGTAGCATCGTGGTCAGCGCAATCAGCGGCAGGCCAGTGAGGGCGGTCGGGTCGTCGCTGCGAATGGCTTCGAGAATCGCAATGCCGAGCGCCTCGTTCTTTGCGCTGCCCGCGCAATCGTAAGGCCGTTCGATGCGCAGATAGGCGTCGAGCTCGGCGTCGGACAGGTCGCGGAAACGCACCTGCGTTGGTATGTGCTCGAGTTGTATCCGGAGGCCGGCACCCGGACGGGTGTCGAGCAGGCAGAGCGCCGTGTGGAAGACCACGTCACGGCCACGCATGCGCTGCAATTGCCGTAATGCGTTCGAATGGTCGCCAGGCTTGCCGATATGCTGGCCGTCGAGTGTTGCGACCTGGTCGGAGCCGATCACAATCGCGTTGCCTGCCGATGCGGCGACGGCCTCCGCCTTGGCCTGCGCTAGCCGCATTGCGGCAGCGGGCGGAGTCTCTTCCAAAAGCGGCGTTTCATCGATGTCCGGGGCGATCGCTTCGAAGGGCAGCCGCAGCCGTGCGAGAAGCTGCTGACGGTAAGTCGAACTGGAGGCGAGGATCAGACGGGGTTCAGATGCGGCAGGCATGGGGAGCTGGAATGAAATCGGTCCGGCTGTATGGTCGATATCTGGTGCTGAGTGTGCGCTGTGTACGCCGGCGAATCCCTGCTATCATAACGGGTTTTCCGGGGGCTGCGATGAACGCGACTACCGTTGATGCTTTCGAATTCTGCCGGCTCGGCGAACAGTTGTCCGGTACGACGCCGGTGGCGTCGATGACGCGGCTGGCTGCCGAGGCGGCTGACGCGAGCGGAGAGATCCGCTGGACCTTTACGGGCGGCCGGCATTCGAAGGGTTTCCCGCAGCTGCAGATGAAGGTCGATGGCGACGTCGGCCTGATCTGCCAGCGTTGCCTGACGTCGTTCCGGCATCCGATGGTGTCGGAGACGTTGCTGGTGCTGGTGCGCAGCGAGGCGGTGGCCGATGAAGCACAAGAGAGTCTCGATGACGAGAGCATCGATGTGATCGTGGTCCCTTCTGCTCAGGATCTTTTGCAGCTGGTCGAAGATGAGGCGCTGCTGTCGTTGCCCTTGTCTCCGCGGCATGAGGTTTGTCCTGGCGGTGCGATGAAGCTCGCGGAAGATAAACCCGAGTCGCCGTTCGCAGTGCTGAAGAAGCTCGATTCCTGAGCGGGGCTGTTGTCGAAACCGAAACATCGACAAGTTTGAGGGAACATGCTTCCCTGTGTTAAAATCACAGATTCACCGATTTAGGAGCAAGTCATGGCTGTTCAACAGAACAAAAAGACCCCGTCGAAGCGCGGCATGCATCGTTCGCACGATTTCCTGACCGCACCGGCAACCGCTATCGAGCCGACCACGGGCGAGACGCACCTGCGTCACCACATCAGCCCGAACGGTTTCTACCGCGGCCGCAAAATCCTGAAGACGAAAAACGACGAGTAATTCGTCGCCATCGTACCTGCCGGCACGCAACGCATTGCTGCAACCCGGCTTGAAGAGTCCATGACTGCTTCCGCAGTTTTTGTGTGCGCGAACAACGTCATTGGATCATGGTCGTGCGCCTGAACATCGGTTAATGCGCTCTCATCGGAAGATCATGACCGTCAGGATATCCATTGACTGCATGGGTGGCGATCACGGCCCATCAGTCACGGTTCCCGCCTCCGTAGCCTTCGTTCAGAGCGAACCCGATGCAGCCTTGCTGCTTGTAGGGAAAGGGGACGTCGTTCGCGCCGAGCTGAAGAAGCTGGGCGCGGAGAACCATCCGCGTATTTCCGTTGTCAGTGCAACCGAGGTCGTTGAGATGGACGACCCGCTTGAGGTCGCGCTGCGCCGGAAGAAAGACTCGTCAATGCGCGTCGCGATTGGCCTCGTGAAGGACGGCTCCGCGCAGGCTTGTGTCTCGGCCGGCAACACCGGCGCGCTGATGGCGGTATCGCGGTACCTGCTGAAAACCCTGGCCGGCGTGGACCGCCCGGCCATCTGCACCATCCTCCCGAACCAGAAAGATGGTCCGACCTATGTGCTCGATCTCGGGGCCAATGTCGACTGCGAGCCGCTGCACCTGCATCAGTTCGCGCTGATGGGCTCAGCCCTGGTGTCCGCCGTTGAAGGCCATTCGCGGCCGACCGTCGGCCTGCTGAACGTCGGCGAAGAGGACATCAAGGGTAACGAACTGGTCAAGCAAACTGCCGAGCTCCTGCGCGCTGACCATGCGAAGGGCCTGATCAACTTCTACGGCAACGTCGAAGGTAACGACATCTTTGAAGGCACGACCGACATCGTCGTCTGCGACGGTTTTGTCGGCAACGTGACGCTGAAGGCCGCCGAAGGTCTTGGTCGCCTGATCAAGGGCGTGCTGACCAGCGAGCTGAAAAAGGGCTGGATCAACATGCTCGGCGCACTGATCGCGCAACGCGCGCTCAAGCGCATATCCCAAAGATTAAACCCCTCCCGTTACAATGGCGCGAGCCTGCTCGGACTGCGCGGGCTGGTGTTCAAGAGTCACGGCGGCGAGAGCGCGTATGGCTTCGAATGGGCGATACGCCGTGCATTCGAAGCAGCGCGTCATGATGTGCTGTCGCGCATCGAGACTTCGATCGCCGAGCTGATGCCGAACTCGGCCTCCGCCCGCGAAACCAACGCACAAAAAACTGCATGAGCCCATATTCCCGCATTGTCGCGACCGGCAGCTGTCTGCCGTCGCGGCGAGTCACCAATCAGGACCTCGCCAACATGCTCGCTGCGAAGGGACTGGAAACTTCCGACGAATGGATCGTGTCGCGCAGCGGCATCTCTGCACGGCATTTTGCCGGCGAGGGTGAGCTGTCCAGCGACCTCGCTGTCGCCGCCGCGCAGAATGCGCTGCAAATGGCCAGCCTTCAGCCGGACGACATCGACCTCATCATTCTGGCGACCTCGACACCGGATTTTCTCGGTGGTTTTCCGAGCACCGCGTGCGTCGTGCAGCGCAAGCTCGGCATCACCAATAACTGCGGCGCGCTCGACGTGCAGGCGGTCTGTAGCGGCTTCGTCTATGCGATGTCGGTGGCGGACAGCTTCATCAAGACGGGCATGCACAAGCGCGTGCTGGTGATCGGCGCCGAAGTATTCTCGCGCATCCTTGATTTCAATGACCGTACCACCTGCGTGCTGTTTGGCGATGGTGCGGGTGCCGTGATCCTCGAGGCGTCCGGCGAGCCAGGCATTCTTGCGACCCGTCTGCATGCGGATGGTCGCCACACCGACATCCTCTGCGTGCCGGGCCATGTGAACGCCGGCGGCGTATCGGGCAGCGCCTTCCTCACGATGGACGGCCAGGCGGTATTCAAGCTGGCTGTTTCGGTACTGGAAAAAGTAGCTAACGAGGCACTCGATGCCGCCGGCATGCAGGCTTCGCAGATCGACTGGCTGATACCGCACCAGGCCAACATCCGCATCATGCACGGCACTGCAAAGAAGCTGGGCCTGCCACTGGAAAAGATGGTGGTGACGGTCGACCAGCACGGCAATACCTCGGCCGCATCGATACCGCTCGCGCTGGACGCTGCGATGCGCGATGGTCGCATCAAGCGCGGACAGACCGTGATGATGGAGGGCGTTGGCGGCGGCTTCACCTGGGGCGCGGTACTGGCGCGAATTTGACCCCATCTGACGTCCATCTGACCCGCGGCTGATCATCACTTGACCTGGCACTACAGAGACAGACCATGACCATTGCATTCGTTTTTCCCGGACAGGGATCGCAGGCGATCGGTATGCTGAACGGCTTTGCCGGCAACCCGATCGTTGCCGACACCATCGCCGAAGCATCCGATGCCATCGGCTTCGATCTCGGTAAGCTGATCGTCGAGGGCCCGAAGGATCAGCTCGATCTGACCACCAATACGCAGCCGGTGATGCTGGCATCCGCCGTCGCGTTTTATCGCGCATGGATCGCTGCCGGTGGTAACGAACCCGCCATCGTCGCTGGTCATAGCCTTGGTGAATACTCGGCGCTGGTGGCGGCCGGTGTGATCGCGTTCAAGGATGCGGTGCCGCTGGTGCGCTTCCGCGCACAGGCCATGCAGGAAGCGGTACCGGTCGGGCAGGGCGGCATGGCCGCGATCCTCGGCCTGTCGGACGATGACGTGCGTGCCGCGTGCGCTGAAGCGGCGCAGGGCGAGATCGTTGAGCCCGTCAATTTCAACGCACCCGCGCAGGTCGTGATCGCCGGTCACAAGACGGCCGTCGAGCGCGCGTGCGAAGCCGCGAAGGCGAAGGGTGCGAAGCGTGCGCTGCCGTTGCCGGTATCGGCACCTTTTCATTCGTCGCTGCTAAAGCCGGCGTCGGATCGTTTGCGCGATTATCTGGCGAAGCTGAATTTCTCGGCACCGTCGATCCCGCTGATTAACAACGTCGATGTCGCGATCGTTAGCGATCCTGCTGCCATCAAGGATGCTCTGGTGCGTCAGGCGGCTAGCCCGGTGCGCTGGGTTGAGTCAGTGCAGGCGATGGCGGCTCATGGTGTGACCCGCGTGATCGAATGCGGTCCCGGCAAAGTGCTCACTGGCCTCGTCAAGCGGATCAATGGCGATCTGACCGCCGATGCGATTGTGGACCAGGCGTCGCTGGACGCACTTCTGGAGGCAGGCAAATGAATTCCCAACTTGACAAGCAAGTCGCACTGGTGACCGGTGCTTCGCGCGGCATCGGTCGTGCGATCGCGATTGAACTCGCCAGGCGCGGTGCCACCGTGGTCGGTACGGCGACATCTGAAGCTGGTGCGGCTGCGATTACCGAGTATCTGAAAGCGGTGCGCCCGGACGCTGGTCGTGGTGCGGTGCTGAACGTGAATGATGCGGAATCATCATCCGCGCTGGTCGACACGGTTGCAAAAGAATTTGGCGGACTGGCTATTCTGGTGAACAACGCTGGTATCACGCAGGACCAGCTGGCGATGCGTATGAAGGATGAAGAGTGGGATGCGGTGATCGCGACCAACCTGACCGCTGTCGGCCGCCTGTGCCGAGCAGTCTTGCGCGGGATGATGAAGGCTAAATACGGTCGCATCATCAACATCACGTCAGTGGTCGGCTCTGCCGGTAACCCGGGTCAAATGAACTACGCAGCCGCGAAAGCAGGCGTTGCCGGCATGACCCGCGCACTCGCGCGCGAGATTGGCAGTCGCAATATCACCGTCAACTGCGTCGCACCCGGTTTCATCGATACCGACATGACAAAAGCATTGAATGAGCAGCAAGTGGCTGCACTGCTGCAGCAGATCCCAGCCGGCCGTTTCGGCATGCCGGAGGACATTGCGGCTGCCGTTGCCTTCCTCGCATCGGGCGAGGCCGGCTACGTCACCGGCACGACGCTGCACGTGAACGGCGGCATGTACATGAGCGGCGGCTGATGCCTCTCGGAATGCTCCTGCACACCCCGAAAAGCGAAAGCCAAAACTTAAGTTTCACTGCGCAAACCTGATAAAATGCGCGCACTTTTATGAACAACCCACCCACCGGAGGACCAAGATGTCTGATATCGAATCACGCGTTAAAAAAATCGTCGCAGAGCAGCTCGGTGTTGCCGAAGCTGACATCAAGAACGAATCGTCGTTCGTCGATGACCTCGGTGCTGACTCGCTCGATACGGTCGAACTCGTGATGGCACTCGAAGACGAATTCGAAATGGAAATTCCGGACGAGCAGGCTGAGAAAATCACCACCGTCCAGCAAGCCATCGACTACGCCAAAGCGAACGTCAAGGCCTGATTCTGCAGGCCGTTTTTCCTCGGTGTTTTTCCCCGCTGAAACCGTTTCCAGGAGCACTGTTTGACTCGCCCTAACCGACGCCGTGTCGT
>JACCDS010409181.1_pt1 | contig 11147 bp, 12 predicted proteins | sample 7446441 | NCBI WGS metagenome assembly JACCDS01 (sample SAMN15323445, study PRJNA562643) | freshwater metagenome | isolation source: river surface water | place: USA:Blue River Watershed | collected 2017-08-17 | reverse complement strand
GAGCGCGTTTTTTTGCTTCATCGCTCATCCATTTCGCTGCCGTCTTCTGCAAATGCTGTGGATTGGCGTGCGCGATAACCGTCCCGCAGTCCAAGCACGCAGTCGCCACCCCATCGAGCGATACACTCGGAACATCCCCGAAGGTGAGCTTGAATACCGGCTCTGGAACATAAAACGCCGAATCGGCCGTCTTCCCTTCAAGAAGCCGCTCAGATCCACAACACGGGCACTTTGATATCTTAGGCATATTTTTGTTTGAGTCGGCTAACGACCCAAGCCCGTCATTCAGTCTTCTCCGGTGGGCTTTGAGAACCAGTCATTTAGCTCTCAAATCGCCAATAGAATCAGGCATATCCCGCGTTTTGGCAAGCCGGAATTCGTCTTAACCGGCACTAATTTATGTTAACTTTTCCATACTGATCCACTGGCAAATCAACTGGCAGTTTCAGCGCCGTGCTGCCAGCAAATTGTCAGTAAAATGCCGGTCACTGATGCCTGTTTGAAGTTCACAAACGTGGGTGGTTCGCCTCCACCTCACTTGCACCCGTGAATTGGCAATCAGGCCAGATCCAGCGGAGTGCTGGCGACTCGCGAAACATTTAACGACGCTGCCGAATCCAGTTCACTGCCGGACGACGACCACGAATCCTCGCCATGTGAACCTGGACACCGCGCCCGCCTGTTCACGGGAAACTGAAGGCGGCATGGCGGATGGATTTGGAGTCTCAGCGGAAGGTCTCCGGCTGATACGCTGTCACGCAATGCAAAGGAATCTGGACCTAACTCAGCTCGCTGACTCCGAAGACGGTGGGGGAACAACATCGCGTTCAACTGTCCGGTATGCGGCAAGGTCTTCCTCGTGAGCGCGCACATGAAGGGCGGCGAACGCAACTGCCCCAAGTGCGGAAAATCCAAAGGCATGGTCAGCGGCGGAAAGGACAGCGGTGGAACGGCGTCAATACTGTGGCCCGTCTGATTTTCACCGCACACGCGTCAAGGCGACCGGCGGATCGACCGTGGTTGGTCCGGCCAAGCCCTGACGCAGCCCGCCCTCACCGGCGATCCGGACCGCGCCTTTGACCAATTCCACCACGGCCCATCGGACGTTCCTCGGGCGGACGCGCCTCAGTAACCTTCATGGGACGGCCGTGAAACTCTTTGCCGTTGAGTGCCGCCAGAGCCGCCGCGCTCTACTTGGTGTTCATTGTGACAAATGCGAACCCGCGCGGGCGGCCTGCTTCCCGATCCGTGACGATTTTGACGTTCACCACCAGGCCCAGCGGCGAGAACATTTCCAGCAGGTCTTTGTACGTCACGCTGAACGTGAGGTTGCCGACAAAAAGTTTTGAGTCCATGCGTTTTGTCCGTGAATGAATTGTTTGGTTCGGCTGCAACCCTGAACAAGCCTCCCGGCAACGTAAATTCCTTTTACCGCCGAAGGTGCAGGAACGGAACTCGCACCGTCAGCGGTCTTGCAGTAACGTCGCGACCGATGAAGGCGATGTCTTTCAGAGAAGTGAAACGGCAGGAAGCGCAAAGCCGCATGGCGGCGGTTCGCCGGGCGCGGCGCAGTCCGCAGGCAGCAGCGGCGGCGCAACGGCGCGCTTCACTGGTGGGCAACGGTGCGAAATGGCGCATCACCAATTTGCTTCAATTCGCCCGCGCCATGTCTAGATGGGCGTAAGCGGCGGGCTTTCCATTGTCCCATCACCCACGACGGTCGCAGAGGAGCGACAACCGCACTCCGTTCGCTAAAGCTGTCCTCTGGATTTGGCGATCATTTCCCGCACAGCTTGATCCCCTGTCACATCATTAAGTTCACCCCCGCGCGAACGGCGCAAGGGCAGTCCGCTTCCCGCCGTGAGGATCGCCCCGGCGTTGCCCTGACCCGCTGCGGTCGAGAGTGAAGTCAGCAGGCCGGCCACTCCCGCCGCGCCCGCCGTGGCCAGCGGAAGCCCGGACGGTGCCATCTGTGCCGCCGCCCGCGCCGTGGTGTCGGCGGTTTGCACGAAACTGCCGACCGCTCCGCCGATGAGTTCACCGCCCGCCAGCGCGCCGTAGGTGAAGACCTTTTGAATGACGAGCGGCGCGGCCACGGTGCTGAACACGATCCAGAACGCGAGCCGGCGACGCCCAGCGACGATTGCAACTGATAGACCGTTGCCGTGGGGTAGATGAACTTGCGCGAGGGATCGGTCATGAAATCCAGAATACCCTGCGTGATGAGCGCGGCCACGGCCCAGCCCAGCGGCCACAGCAGCACGCCCACCAGATGCGTGAGATAACGGTTGCCGATGTCCCGGAGCGGACGCACCGCCATGAAGCCAATCATCAAAGGCGAGAGCGCATAGCCGGTGAACAGGATGAACTTCTGAATGATGTAGGCCCAGAACAGCAGCAGCGAGGCGAACTGTCCGACGAGCCACAGAATTCCCGAGATCAGCACCTCGACGGTGAAGCCGTTGAGGTCGCCGAGGATGTCCCACCACGAGCGGTCAGAACCGGTGTCGCGTTTGACCACGAGGAGCGCGTTGTATTGATCATGCACGTTCACCGGATCAACGCCCAGGCCGCTCAGGATCGAATCTTGCAGCAACGCCTGCACCCGGTTTCCCCACTGCGGCAACATCACGAGCAGGGACGTGAGGATCATCAGGCGCACCAGGTGGAGCATCAGCCTTTTTCCCGTGAGGCCGCGAACGACGAACAGAATCGTTCCGACCGTAAACAGCATGAACGCCACCAGCCGCAACAGTTCGTGCAGCTCGGCGCATTTCTGGATGAACGTCGGAAAGAGACTCTCGAAGGTGGCCATAACTCTGGTGCATCACCGCATCACGGGAGCCACGATGTCATGAGCGGACGCGCCAAAGGTCAGGTAAGGGAACGGCGTTGCCGCCGCTCCCTCCCCTAAGAACCGGACATGAAAGTTTCCCTTCATCCGGCTCAAGCCGTTGCCAAGCCCTGCGTGAACAGAGCCGGTTTTCACGACGGTTTAATCCCGGCTTCATAGCGATGGATTCCGAACTTCTTGAAGAACGCACGTTCCTCAAAATAGTCCTGCCAGTCTGGATCATGCGGATTGGCTTCCGCCCGGATTTTTACGTGCCGCCGGATTTTGGTGTCGCTGGCATAAACCAGCTTCAACCAAATGGGTTGCCCCTCCGGCGTTCGTTTTCCGGTGTCCGCCGCAAACGTCCATTTACGCGTGCCGATGACATGGAAGTAACGAGCCACCACCCATCGTCGCGATTTTTCTGGATGTCTGCGTCTGGCCCACAGCCAGAGCCTGCGCCAAATCTCATGGTCCACCCGCTCGAACGCCTCCGCCGCCACGATATGCCGATGGTAGTTCACCCAGCCCCGGATGACCGGGTTGAGCAAACGAATCAGACTTTCCAGACAGGAGGATTTGTTCGCATCGAAGATGCCCCGGACTTTCTCCAAGGACGCGTGCGTGTTCTTTTTCGACGGTTTGACGAGCAGTGTGCCGCCGAACTTGCGGAGATGTTGTCCGAGGAAGTCGAACCCTTCATCAATGTGCGTGACGCAGGTTTTCTCGGGCGAGAGCTGCAAGCCCCGTTCGCAAAGGAACTGCTCGACGAGGGGGCGGACTCCATTTTCCAGCACGTCCCTGGTCGCGCCGATGATGATGAAGTCATCCGCATACCGAATGAGGTTGATTTTGGGATTGATGGTCTTCCCCTTGACCCGCTTCAGGAGAGTTTCCAAACCTTCCAAAACCAAGTTCGCCAGCGTGGGCGAGATGCCGCGAACTTGGTCGTATACACGGTCACGATTGACGGCTGCGTTCATATCCGAATCCCCCTGCAACAGTTGATGGAGGTTCCGTCTCGCCAAGATCGGACGGGCCTGCATTTACCTGACGTGTGCCGAGGCATCCGCTGTTGCTTCCCATCCCGACCGCCCAAACGTCCGCTAATTCGCAGATTGGATCAGCCATAAAAACTGCCGCGACACACTCCGCGCAGCCACGATTTCACACGCTGCGGCTCCATTCTGTTCGGAGCAAAGGATGGCGCAGACTAGACGTTGAGCTGGATGCAGTGAAACTCTCACGTCCGGTTCTGAGGCGAGGAGGTGACCGCAAGGCCATCGCCTTACCCGACCAGACCTGAATGCTGCAACATCCCCGCAAGATGCACCCAACAAGATATTCGCGCGAATTGGTGATGGACATACCGCCCGGCCTTTGCCAAAAAGACAAGGCTACACGCAAATAAAAGAAATCACTCTACAAGGACTGGCAGTGCAAATTCACGCCGGGCCATCGATTCTGTAACCCATATGACGATAAGTTTCTGCACGACATGTATGGGGCGACTGCATCACTTGCGTGAAACGCTACGGCATAACATTGGACTAGTAGAGAAACTAAAGGGTGTTGAATTAGTCATTTTGGACTACAATTCTCAGGATGGATTGGAGAGTTGGGCTGAATGCGAACTGGCAGGCCCAATCAGGGACGGTGTGGTCAACTACTATCGGACGGAGCTCCCTTCGTTTTTCCATATGGCACACGGCAAGAATGTCGCCCATCGCGTTGCGATGGGCGACATCGTTTGCAACCTGGATGCTGACAATTTTTTATCCAACGAGTTTATCGAATTCGTTTCGAATACGTTTCAACACTCAAATGAACGCCTATTCTTGGCACCTCAGGAGTACGATGGCGCGTATGGCCGGCTGGTTATCCCCAAGTATTGGTTTGAGCGACTGGGGGGATACGATGAAGACTTCGAGTGGGGTTGGGGTTATGAAGACGACGATCTGCGGCACCGTGCACGAATTCTCGGCTTGGAAGAAAAGACCATTCCGCCGAATACTGTTAGTTCACTAGAGCACTCAGAAGAGGAGCGAGTAAAGAATTCAAAGCTCAAAGACAAAGCGGAATCAAAACATCGCCATGAAACCATGTCTCACCAAAAACGAAATAGCGGAATGATCATTGCGAATGTGAACAGGCGATGGGGAAGCGCAAGGCTCGTCAAGAATTTCACCGACGCACTTGAGATATGAAGCCGATTGAAACAAACAGCAATTTAGGTAGTTAGAATTCTATGATCGATGTTTGCGTATGCACGCTTGGAAATCGCGAGCCGGCTGGACTTGAGTTCATTCCCGAAGAGTTCAGGCTAATTTATAGCAACAAGCGACCTTGGCCCGTAGCGGCTAACGACGTGTTGGACCGATCGTCAAATGACGTCCTGTTTATCGATGACGATATCGAATTCGTTCCTGAGTCATTCAAATTCTTCGACACGTACAGAAGCAAGGCTGAGATCATTGGTTTTTCACTACATCATTGTGCTAACGGCGCTTGGGAGCTACAAAATGCTGGTTACATGTATTTTGCTGATGGCAACAAATACGTCTCAATGGATAAGGACGAGGCTCACTACGTTGCGCATGTGACTGCGTCATGTATGTACATTAAGAGTGAGGTTGTTCGCAGCGGCCTCAGATTTCCAGTCTGGGATGGAGTTTACTCAGAGGACTTGGTCTTCACACCTGGCGCATGGTTGAAAGGCTTTCGAGTTGCGCATGTCCCAGGGCTGGTTCGGCACCATATGAAGTGGGCTGATGTGGGATTGGCAGGAGCGGAAAAAGCCGTATTGCCAAATCTCAAGACCGAGTGGGAAAAGAACCGAATCCAACTCCGTAAGTGGGAAGACGAAAATGATATAATCGGGAATGTTCAGCGGGGCATAATTCCAAATGGCCGTATCAAAATACAATAGGTTCAATTCTTTTAAGATTCTGGTGCATGCAGAACGGCTTCGCGCAATTGCAGCCGGCGGTTTACCTTTCCCAATTGATTGGCACATTTATCCGTCAAACATATGCAATCACTCCTGCGGATGGTGCATGTTTCGCCAGAACGAGGAGCAGTTTCTCCACCGGGAAATGATTTCCGGCGGTCTCCTTCTCAGAGCGGTTGCAGATGCGGCGAGAACGGGCGCGAGGTTGGTTCATTTTTCGGGTGGCGGCGAGCCGCTACTTAATCGAAATACGATCGTCGCAATAAAAAAGGCGTCTGAATTGGGAATGGCCGTTGCCTTAAGCACTAACGGTTCGTTGCTTTCACCCGAAATCGCGTCTTCGGTTGATTACATTCGTGTGAGCGTAAATGCTGGAACCAAGCAACAACACGACGAAACAAATCATTCCGACGACTTAAATTCCGACTGGGATCGGATCGTCGCGAATATTCGAAATGCGGTCCCTAGCAAGAAGAAGGACATCGGATTGGCATTCGTAGCAGACCATCGTAACTGGCGAGACATTTACCCGTTCTGCAAAATGGCGGCCGAAGCAAAAGTGGATTTCGTCCAAATAAGGCCTGCGTTTTGGTACGATCCAGAGAAAAACGTCGCCACCAAGAATGTAGTTCCAAACGTTGCAGAAGAAGCTGAACGGGCTAAGAGTGATTTCGGGGAGATTCTCGAAATCTTTGCCACCGATGAAAAATTTAATGGATATTGGACTCCCCGCACCTATAAGCAATGCCATGCCGTCTTGACGGGTGTCTGCTTAACCGCGACTGGCGACTTTGCTGTTTGCCAAGATAGAACCGACCTTCGCTTTGGAAAGGAATACAAAGATGGGGCTTCGTTTGAAGAAGTGTGGCTCTCGAAGGAGCACCGCGATCTGGTGGCAACAATAAATTCCCCAGGTGTCCTGGATGGATGCCCGCGTTGTGTATGGAATAACAGAAACGAGATAATTGAAGAACTTTTCATTAAGGATGTCGCACGGCTGGACCTGATTTAGCAGTCTTAGCAACCGCAAGGTGGATCGATGCAAAAGCGACGCGTCAGTGTTGGGTTCGCGAAATTTTGGAGTGGATTCGACGGCATGGATTTTTTGCGAGAAATCCCGGAGATATGCCGCTATTTTCATTTCGAACTCTCGGACAATCCTCAGTTCTTATTCTACTCATGTTTCGATGGGGCTTTGCCCAAGGGTGACTTCGTAAGAATATTTTACACTGGGGAGAATCGGCGCCCCAATATGGATGAATGTGATTGGGCTCTGGGTTTTGAATACGAAGATGCAATCAATAGCCCGCGCTATTTGCGCCTTCCGAATTACTGCTTCGTATGTGGAGCGAATGAATTGGTTCGCGTTGAGCAGCCAGTCGCTACGAAGCCGCGTTTCTGCAATTTTCTTTATTCTAAAAACATCAGCTACAGGAATACCTTCTTTGAATTGCTAAGTTGTTACAGGCCCGTCGACGCACCGGGCGGGTGTCAGAACAATTTCTCGCACCCATCATTAAAGCCCAGGGCTTCAAGGGAATGGAGGTTTGGGATTCCCGAGTTCATGTCAGAATACAAGTTCACTATCGCATTTGAGAACGAGTCACATCCTGGCTACACCACCGAGAAAATTGTCCATGCAATGCTCGGGAACTCAGTACCGATATATTGGGGCAACCCGCTTATTGCACGTGACTTTAATCCGAAATCCTTTGTGAACCTGCATGACTTGGCCGAGCCCCATGAGCACGGGCTACCGCACCCATCGCTGGGACTGATGAAGAGAACCGTTGATCTGGTGAGGGCAATTGACTCAAACGATGCGATGTATCGCTCCTTCTTGAACGAACCTTGGTTTCACGAGAACAAGACTTCACCATTTATGGATCCGCTCCGAATACTGCGATTCTTCAAAAAAGTTTTTGGCGAATCTTAGGGACCAACTTTGCTAACCGTAAATATCAATAGTTCCAGAACGGTGATGTAAGATATGGCGCTTCTCGAGAAACATGCTTTCCACGGTGACAACCATCTGATCGGTCTGTTCGACGAACTATTGCCACGATCTAGCAGCTTTGTGGAGACGGGATCTGCGGAAGGACGGACCGTTGCCTATGTTGCCCAGCGATTTCCAGACATGCGGGTGTTTTCTTGTGAAATTCACCCACCAAGCCTCGCGAAAGCGCGGGCAAGATGTGCACAACTTCGCAATGTTGAGATATCTTCGACTCGATCACCGGAGTTCTTACACGAATTGCTCACGAAAACCCCTGCAATAAAATCGGAAGTAACAACCTATTGGTTGGATGCGCATTGGGATGGCTACTGGCCTCTTCTAAATGAGTTGAGGTTTCTATTCGCCCACGTCGACCGCGCATTTATTGCAATTGACGACTTCAAAGTCCCGAGTCGATCGGAGTTCGGATTTGATTGCTACGGTGGGCAAGAGTGTTCGTTGGACTACATTGCGCCTGTCCTACGAACTCGCGAACACTCGATTATTCTCCCAAAATATGGAATGGACTCGAAGGTATTGAATCAGCTTCGGGGAACATGCACTATCATCGTCGGGCAAAAAGGTCTCTCATTTTCACCGGAATTAATGAACTCATTTGAGATTCTAAACTAAGGGCGAACGCAACAACGATGCATCGCGAGGGCAGGATATTAACATTGGATGAGTTGCCAGTATGGCGGAGTCAGTTTCGCACACGCGCAGGGCGATTGATTGTCACAAATGGCTGTTTCGACATTTTGCACTCCGGTCACGTGACATATCTGGACGAAGCGCGTTCCCTCGGTGACGCTTTGCTAGTGGGATTGAACTCTGATGCTAGCGTACGCAGCCTAAAAGGGAGTGATCGGCCGATAAATTGCGAACTGGACCGAGCCATTCTTTTGATTGCGCTGAGGAGCGTTGATGCTGTTTGTGTTTTTTCCGAATTGACCGCTACCCATTTTCTATCTCTAGCTCAGCCTGATGTTTATGTGAAAGGCGGAGACTACACCATTGGGAGTCTAAACAACGAGGAACGTCATGTCGTCGAGAAGAATGGGGGAAAAATTGTCATACTGCCCAGTTTGCCGGGCCGGTCTACAACTTCCATCCTCCAGAAGTTGTCGCAACTCTAGCCGTAAGAGCGAATTCATCAACTACTACTGACCCATTGGCAATGGAGAATGCATCAAAGCTGATTCTAAGAAATTTCCTCGCCCCTGGGGATATCGTCATGCTGACAGCCGCCGTTCGGGATCTGCACAAGCGATACCCGGGAAGATTTTTGACGGATGTCCGCACTCCGTGTTCTGATCTTTGGCACAATAATCCGTATCTATCCTCAATTAGCGAGAACGACAAAGATGCCCAAGTGATCGACTGCGAGTATCCGCTAATTCATCACAGCAATCAGCAGCCACGACATTTTATTGAAGGGTTTATTGATTTCTTAAATCAGAAACTTGGTCTGCAAATTGTACCTACTGAGTTCAAAGGTGACATCCATGTGTCGGATCAAGAAAAGTCTTGGTTTTCTCAAGTTAGAGAACTTCTAGGCACAGATATCCCGTTCTGGATTATTGTCGCGGGAGGGAAAATGGATTTTACCATCAAGTGGTGGGATCATCACAGATTTCAAGAAATCGTTGACCATTTTCGGGGCAAAATTCTCTTCGTGCAAGTGGGAGAGCGCGAACACCAGCACCGTCCGTTGAGGGGCGTTATCGACTTGCGTCACAAAACGGACCTCCGGCAGTTGGTCCGGTTGATGTACCACGCCCAAGGCGTAGTCTGCCCGGTGACACTTGCCATGCACTTAGCCGCTGCAGTGGAAGTCAAAGGCGGGAAGCCTGGTAACCGACCGTGCGTCGTCGTCGCTGGTGGCAGAGAGCCGGCTCAATGGGAAGCATATCCGTCCCATCAATTCATTCATACTGTAGGCGCACTCCCTTGTTGTGATATTGGCGGCTGCTGGAAATCGCGTACGCTACCGCTTGGTGATGGCGACTCCAAGGATGCGGCTCCAAGTCTTTGCGTCGACGTCGTGGACAAATTGCCTCGATGTATGGATATGATCTCAGCAGAAGATGTGATCAGAAGGATTAGCCTATATTTCCGCGGAGGCGTTTGTCGTTACCTCACATCTCTAGAAGTTGAGTTGTCCAAGCCTTTCCTGAATTCGTGCATCGGTCAGGACTGTTGACGGCATCCGTTAACTTGTTGATTCATCGTTGCTTGATCTTCGCCTTCACCCCTTCGTGGGCCAGTATTGATGACGACTCCAAGTGGACCAATGTCGCGAGCTTCTAACCCTTGCTGGCGAAGCGCCTCCCCGAGGAATACATCGTCGTTTCGCTTTACGAGCCTCGGGTCGGGCCAATCCAGTGCTTTTATCGCCGATGCACGAATCATCCAACAACCACCGGTGACAAAAAACCATCGCCCGTCTCCTGTCCCCCTCCTCTCAAAGTCGTATTCGCCTTTCCCGCCTGGCTTCCAAGATGGAGGCGCCTTTCCGCGATACCAAGGCGATTCCTTAACAAAGCTGACGACATCTGCTCCATAGCTAAAGTCCTGTTCGTGACCAAAGTAGAACTGGTGACCCCAGTGGGCGACTGTTGCCGGTGATGTCGAGGCTATCTCTAGCCACCGTTCGATAGCGTTCGGTTCCGTAATGAACGAATCATCGTCAAACCACCAAATGTATTCGGTGGTAACAGAAGCGAACATTTGCCGCATCATCGGGCACTTGTTGATATTGGAGCGACTGATAATCAGCCGGTCGATCGCTGCTGCCGTGTGTAAATGTCGAAGATAATCTTCAGTCTCTACGCTAGGCGCGTTCGCTCCCACAATCAATCGATACAGTGAGCGATTGCAGTTGCTACGGATACTTTCGATGCATCTTTTCGCTAAATCGGGATAATTGCCATAGGTCAGGACACAAATGCTTACGGCCGGTCCGGTATTTGGTTCTCCGATTTCTGAAGGCTTATGGTCGCCCATTTGATTTGAAGTGATTGAAAGTCGGTAGTTTCTCGGCCGCAGTCAATTACTTTCAGAATCTTGTTGCGAGATACGAAAGTGTGTTTAAAAAGGAGGCCGAAGAAACGATCAAACCGTTAAAGGTCATGCCAATAAGTTCCTCATCGTCCTCGTCTGGATCAAGTTCATCATCGTCATCAAGCAGTAGCTCTAGTTCGTCAAGTAGCAGTTCCAGCTCTTCATCGAGCTCGAGTTCGTCGTCCAGCCGCTCATCCGGTTCATCCGGTTCGAGTGGCTCATCGGGTTCGAGTGGCTCATCTGGTTCGAGTGGCTCATCGGGTTCGAGTGGCTCATCGGGTTCGAGTGGCTCATCGGGTTCGAGT
>JACCDS010025990.1_pt1 | contig 11147 bp, 10 predicted proteins | sample 7446441 | NCBI WGS metagenome assembly JACCDS01 (sample SAMN15323445, study PRJNA562643) | freshwater metagenome | isolation source: river surface water | place: USA:Blue River Watershed | collected 2017-08-17 | reverse complement strand
GTGATCAGGTCATATTTGTCGGTGCGATACCAATTGACGTTGTTGGCCGGATCGGTCGCTGAATACTCTTTACCATCGGGGGCAATAATCACAGTTGCTGGTACTTCGGCGCGGCGGAAAATCAGCGCGGTAAATTCTTTGATGCTGCTATCGACCAAAAACCCATTCTCATCAAGCGGCACACGCTCTGCAGGAACGGCTTGATCAAAAATGCGCAAAAAGGTCGCCATCAATTCATCAGCCGTTTCAGCCACTTCAAAAATCCCATCGGTTGCGATGGATAATTTTTTCATCAGTTCCTGATCCGCATCGGCAGAAAGTGCGATGGTGTGAATGCGGTAATCCGAGCTTTTTAAGCGCGGCAATAACTCTGTGAGTATACGCTTGCGCTCATTCAGGTTAACGACAGCTTCTTTGCTGATGTCTACAACACCGTCGGTCAACAAAATCACATTGCGGCGGTAATCACTCGAGGGGGTTGCGTAATCTGCGGCGGCAGTTTCAAGGGCAGCCCCAATATTGGTAAACAGGGCCACCGAGTTAATGGCATTCGCTTTGGCTGCACCCTCCGCACGCCAAGGGGCATCCACTACACGATGTGGCACCAACATGTTGACCGATTGCCCGAATGTCCAAAGGCCGGCCTTACTTTGATCGGGCAGCAAGCGCACAATCAGATCCACTGCCGGTTTGCGCAAATTATTGGGATCCGTTTTTTTCATGCTGCCGGATATATCAATCACAACCCGCACATCCGCCGGTTTGGGCGCAGCAATTTCACTGGCACCACACACCGCAGATACCAGCAGGCATCCCGCCAATAAATAATAAATAACCTGTCGCATGAGCATTTCCACCACAAAAAAATCCACTTTCGCCAGCCTGCATAAGCCTTTTTCTGGCGATATTGCCATTAGTTATAGCAGCTCAGCCCCGATTCGCCATTTATGAAAAAATCGTCTACGTAAAAAGGCTATTAATAAATGCAAAAAAGCCAGCGCTGAGACTGGCTTTTGTACAAGTGGCTCAAGAATCAGGCTGCTTTAACGGATTGCCCTGATTGGCTCCTCACGCAGCAACTCGTCGCGCGCAATACGCTCTTCCCGGCTCAACCCTCTGCTGCTATTAGTGCGACGGGCTTGCGCTGTGTAATCAAAGTCCGGTTCGTCATCCTCAATATAAGATTGCTTACGGGATGATCGGCGCGACTGTTGATGGTGAGTTTCCGGCACATCGTAATCCGCCATGTGGCGATTGCGTGTCAGTAACTGATAAATGAGCGAGAGAATTAAAACACCACCCCATAAGCCAAGCATCAATTTCAACACGGGTTTGATGCTGGTAAAACCACCATCCATAAAACCAAACAACAATGTGTAAACAGCAGGTGCCATGGTCATGGTTTCTGCATCAATCGCATAGGGAGTGAAGAGTACCACCGCCGCCGTAATCACAAAAAAATGTGTTACTGCGCGACCAAAACGGCGAAACAGCAACCATGCCGCCAACACGCAACCTGTTGCACCTATCAGGTACAGCGTCCAGGCATATTGATAATCAGTCATATTTTCCACGAGAAAGCCTCCTTCCGGCTCACCACGACTGGCCGCAGCCGATTAATTAACCCAGCGAATAACATAATCTTCAAAATCCTCAGGATCTACATCCCGCTCATGTACTACACGCCCCGCCACCGACACACCGGCCTTGTGCACCGAATCCGGGTCACCAGACACCAATGGGTGCCAATCAAACAGCGGTATACCCTCGGCGATAAGCCGATAAGCACAGGTTTCCGGCAGCCAGTAGGTCTCTTTGACGCTATCTGGTGTAAGCACAGCACAGGCTTCTACCAATTGCTGACGATCAGTGTATTCCTGACAGCGGCAGGTGTCATGATCCAAATAGCGACAGGCAACCTTGGTGTAATAAACATCACCAGTGTCTTCGTCTTCCAGTTTGTGCAGACAGCATTTACCGCAACCGTCGCAGAGGGATTCAAACTCCTCGGCGGACATATCCTGTAATGTTTTACGCTGCCAAAAAACCTGTTGTGCCATGAGCAATCCGAATCAATAGCCTGTTTGAGTAAATCGCCTTTCCAGGCAGAAAAGTAACCGGGCTACTGCCCGGCCAGTTTGGAATTCAGTGCGCGCAAGCGCTCGGCTTCCGGGTCACGATCATGGCGCGGGGGCAATTGTAAATAAAATCCCTGGGTCTCCAAACTTTCAGCCACCTTTTCAACCGAGGCATGAGCCAGTTTTTTACCTGGCGTCAGCAGCAACACCATTGCCTGCTGGGGTTTGCCAAACAATTTCAACAAATCCTCTGGCACCTTGCTTAAGCCCTCTTCCTTTTTCACATAGAGATACATGCCCTCTTCCCTGGAGCTGCGGTAAATTTCACAAATAATTTTCACTGGGATTCACCCTGTTGTTGAAGGTTTTGCAAGGGCGCATTTTGCTGCTGGACAATGCGCAACAACCCCTCGCCGATCAAATCGTAACGCCAGCCTAGCAAGCGTTCGGGCAAGCGATACTCGCCCCCATTCATACCGGAACGCACCAACTGCTCATAATCTTTTTTACGAATCAATACTTCTGGCGGTAGCTGCGCCTGCTCAGCAACTTCACGCACATAATTTTTCAAGGCTTTCATCAGCGGCCCCTCGCTTTGCGCCAAAGGCGGGTCGAGGCGCGCGGGCCACGCAGAAGCATCAAGGTCCAATGCCTCGGCCACAATAGACAATAGCGTGTCACTATCATTTTTCAGTGTGCGCGAAGGGATATCCGGTACCCGCTGCAGTTGTGAGGCATCCTGAATTCTTTTGCGCGCAATTTCCCACAGCGATGGTTCTTTGATCAGACGATTGCGTGGGATATCCCGTGCACGCGCTTCGGTTTCACGCCAAATACACAGCGCTTTTAAAATCAACAATTCCTGTTCGCGCAATTTCCAGGCAAATGCCACCTTTTGGTAGGCATCACTAAAATCATCGGCCTTGCGAGCGTTTGTCACCACATCGGCACAGTCACTTTTTACCCAGGCCAAGCGCTCGCTGGTTTTGAGCAATTGCAGCAATTTGCCGTACACAATCAACATGTGGGCAACATCGAGTGCGGCATACTTTAATTGCGCCGCACTGAGCGGACGCTGTAGCCAATCCGAGCGGGTTTCCTCTTTGGGAATCTCAATGGCGAGCAGGCTTTTAACCAGATTGGCGTAACCCAAACCAAAACCCAATCCAGCAAAGGCCGCCGCAATCTGGGTATCAAATAAAGGGGATGGCACAACTCCCAACCAGCGCTGGAACACTTCCATATCTTCCGAGCAGGAGTGCAATACTTTGGTCACTGCCGGGTTAAGCATCAAGGCACGCAAGGGTTCCAGATCGCTAATCGCCAGCGGATCAATTAAATAGCAGCCCTTGCCATCGCCAATTTGTAGCAACCCGGCAATGGGATAAAAGGTATCGCTACGCATGAATTCGGTGTCAATCGCCAGCGCCGCTTGCTGTTGCCAGCAGGCGCACAATTCAGCGAGTTGATCGTCTTGATCAATCCAGATAGGTTCGGTGGGAATCAGCATTAAAATTACAAACTTCTACGAGAGGAAAAAGCGTGGGCAAGCGTACCGCCATCAATGAACTCCAGCTCGCCCCCCAGTGGTACACCGTGGGCAATACGCGAGACTGTCACATTCAGGTTTTTGGCGCGCTCACTGATGTAGTAGGCTGTCGCCTCGCCTTCTACTGTGGGATTGGTCGCCAGAATCACTTCGGTGATGGGCTCTTGTTGCAACAAGTTAATTAATTGATCAACGCCTATATCTTCCGGCCCAATACCATCGATGGGCGATAAATGCCCAAGCAGTACAAAATATTTGCCCTGATAGGTTCCCGCCTGTTCGATAGCCAGGACATCACCTGGCGTTTCAACCACACACAGCAAGCTATTATCGCGTCGATTATTGGCGCAAATACCACAGTGAGTTTGCTCGGTCAGGGTACGACAGCGTTGGCAGCGGCCAACACCTTCAACAGCCTTGTGCAAACTCAGCGCAAGACGCTCGGCACCAGCGCGATCACGCTCCAACAGGTGCAAGGCCATACGCTGTGCGGATTTTGGACCGACACCGGGCAAACAGCGCAAAGATGCCATCAGCTCATCGATTAAAGGGCTGAACATAAAATTACTCGATCAGTAGCGAATTAGAATGGCATTTTAAAATCAGGCGGGATGCCCATACCGGCAGTCATTTTGGCCATTTGCTCGCGACTTTGTGTTTCCACTTTGCGCACAGCATCGTTAACGGCAGCGGCCAGTAAATCTTCCAGCATTTCTTTGTCTTCCGTCATCAAGCTGTCATCAATGTGTACGCGCTTGACGTCGTGACGGCCATTCATCACCACAGAAACCAAACCGGCGCCAGCCTCACCTTTGACTTCAGCTTTCGCCAAGTCCTCTTGCATTTTCTGCATATTGGCTTGCATTTGCTGCGCTTGTTTCATCAAATCGCCTAGACCTTGCATAGCGTCCTCTCTTCATTAAATCAGTGAATAGTGCGTCGATTCATTATCAGCAATCAACGGTATCAATTAACGGGCTGTATGGTTTCTTCACGCAATGTCGCACCGAACTGGGCGATTAACTGCTGCACTATAGGGTCGTTTTTGATCGCATGAATGGCATCCTGCAATCGCTCTTCGCGCAAGCGAATTGCCATCATTGAAGGCGTTTCTGCGGTCACTTGTCCCAACTGGATACGAACAACTACCGGTTCGACAAAATAATCGCCCAGCAAATCGGCCAAGCGCTTTTCATGGCTCACGTCATAAAGCGTACTGTTGGCTTCATCCAACACAAAAAAGAACTCATTGCCCTGACGTTTCACCATCTGGCAGTTAGCCACTGTACTTTGCAGAATACCGGTCACACCCAAGCCCAGGTAAATTTCCGTCCAATCCGCCGGGCCGGCTTGCTCATAGGGTACTTTGCGCAGCGCTTTTGCTGCCGGGCGCGGAGTAACAGCAGCGACATTGCTTTCCATTGGGGCTGGTGCCGCCAGGTCAATCGGCGGCGTGGCCGCCTCAGGCTTTTTTGGTTCGATTACCTCGGTAACCGGCTCCGCTGACGGCATTTCGTAATAGGCTGGCGCCTGTGCGTATTCTGCATATTCGTCGTCAGGCACATTTTCATAAGAGGCATCGTAGGGCGGTGGCTCAGATATCGCCGCCGCGTTCGCGACTGCCGCAGGAGGCTGTTCAACCACAGGCGTAGTGACCTGTGGCGTAACTGGTGCCTCTTGGGCATCGCTCACAGGCGCTCTAGTCACCACCGGCTCTGGCGTAGGCGGTGTAGCCGTAGTCACGGGCTCAACTGCTGCTACAGGAGGGGCGACAGGCTGGGGTTGAGCTTGAGGCTGCGCCTGAGGCGATGACGTTTGAATAGCGGGGGCCGCTACCTGTGCTTTTAAGGGAGTATTGGTCTGCGGCAATGCCTGGGTCGGCATTTCAATAACACCCTGCGGTTTGAACGCCAACATGCGCAGTAGAACCATTTCAAACCCGGCGCGAGGATCCGGTGCAAGGGGCAAGTCGCGGCGTCCCAACAAGGCGGTTTGATAAAACAACTGCACATCTTCCGAGGGCAATTGCTGGGCAAGCTGCATGATGCGCTCGCGATCGCCATGACTGTTGTCTACCGCTTCCGGCAAGGCTTGGGCAATAGCGATCCGATGTAAAACCGCCAACATTTCGGCGATGGCACTGGCGTAATCCGGCGCTTGCTCGGACATGCGTTCAACCGCTGCCAATACAGCACGACCATCCAGCGATGCCAGCGCGTTCACTATGTCGTACACCGCCGTTTGGTCGATAGTGCCCAGCATGGCACTGACTTCCGCTTCAGTAATTTTGCCCGATCCGTAGGCGATAGCCTGATCGGTCAAACTCATCGCATCGCGCATACTGCCATCGGCAGCGCGCCCCAGATGCCAAAGCGCTGATTCTTCAAAGGGAACCAACTCCTCATTCAACACAAACTTTAAATGCTGAACGATGCGCTCGGGGTTCATATTCTTGAGGTTGAACTGCAAACAGCGCGACAGAATGGTCATCGGCAATTTTTGCGGGTCGGTCGTCGCCAGCAAAAATTTTACATGGGGTGGAGGTTCTTCCAAAGTTTTCAGCAAGGCATTGAAGCTGCTGTTGGAGAGCATATGCACTTCGTCGATCAGGTAGACCTTGTAACGGCCACGGGTCGGTGCGTACTGCACATTTTCAAGTAGTTCGCGGGTGTCTTCGACCTTGGTGCGTGAGGCCGCATCCACCTCAATCAAATCAACAAAGCGGCCTTCGGCAATTTCACGGCAACTGGCGCATTGACCACAGGGTTCAGAGCTGACACCGGTTTCGCAGTTGAGGCATTTGGCAAGAATCCGCGCAATAGTGGTTTTACCCACACCGCGGGTGCCGGTAAACAGATAAGCGTGGTGCAAGCGATTATGGTCCAGCGCATTAATCAAAGCCTGCAGGACATGCTCCTGCCCGACCATCTCCCGGAACACACGCGGGCGCCACTTGCGCGCCAGAACTTGATAGCTCATGCCGATTGTTGCTCTCTGTATATAAAGTGTGCTGGCTGCGCCTTTCAATTTGCCTGGCGCGCCAAAAACAGGGCGCGATTATAGCTGCCAACGCCAGAAATAGACACCAACCAAGGGCAAGCACAGGCGATCCGAGCGCATAAGGCAACACGACAAGTAGGACTGCATTGGAATTGATTGTTAGAAACAACTACGAAAGAAAACAGAGGGGGAATTGGGTGGCAACCTAACCAGCCACACCCCGGCACATAACTTACTGCTACCGTTGCTCCCTTCCGGGCCTGGCGGGGTTTACAGATCATTATTGCGAGGGGACCGGTTAGATCACCATAGCAGCTTGCGCCATTCGCTCGCCGATGGCGGCTACGCAAGAGGCGCGCATTATCATCAGTTTGTCCGCGCAATGCAAGGCGCAATTTTCGTCTTAATCGCAAAAACCTTATGGGATATTCAAGGTCGTATAAAAATCAGGCACCATTTTTTTGCAAGTTTTTAGCTTTGTCGCGTGAATGACAATTCCCTTTTGCGCCACTATCAACTAGGCTTGATCAACGTTTTTACTAATCAAACACACCTAACGTTCAGGAGCATTATTTATGGCAACAGTGACCCTCAAAGGGAACCCATTTAATACAAACGGTAATCTGCCTGCAGCTGGCAGCAAAGCTCCGGACTTTAAATTGGTTAAAACAGATTTATCGGAAGTGTCGCTGGCAGATTTGGCTGGCAAGCGCGTTGTGTTAAATATTTTCCCCAGTGTGGACACACCCACTTGTGCACAATCTGTGCGTACATTTAATGCACAAGCCAGCGCATTGGAAAATACCGTTGTGGTTTGCGCCTCACAGGATTTACCCTTTGCCTTGGCTCGCTTTTGCGGCGCCGAAGGCCTTGATAAAGTTATCCCTGCCTCTGCCTTCCGTTCCACCTTCGCGGGTGACTACGGCGTAAAACTGGTTGATGGCCCTCTGACCGGCTTGACTGCACGCGCAGTGGTAGTTGTGGGTACCGATGGAAAAGTGCTCCATACCGAACTGGTTAGCGAAGTGGCTCACGAACCAAACTATGACGCTGCACTGAAAGCATTGGCATAAACATCACAGCATAGCCACAGAACGCCAGCATCATGCTGGCGTTTTTATTTGTGCCTCTCACCTACTCCACTCAAACTTATTATCAAAAATATTTTTTATGCTTAAAGACTCTTAAAAAATTCAATTTTTTAAGTAGGCCAGCGCCGCCGCCGTCAGTCGACACCTATACTCTGTTCTGAAACCACGTTGTGTTAGTGACAATCAGGAAGCGGAGTGCCAATGCTCACTCAGGATGAAACACAAGAATCCGGCAGCGACTTTACCCGGGAGCTATTGGATGCCGTTCCCGCAGGCATTATTGTCAGCCGCCAGGATGGCAGAATCAGCTATATCAATGAAGAAGCCGGACGTTTGTTTGGTTATTCGCGCGCAGAGTTAATTAACCAGAATATCGAACTATTATTGCCGGATCGCTTCAGTGGCGATCACGCCCAGTTGCGTCAAAGTTATTTGCAGCAACCCTCTACCCGCTATATGGGCGCTGGTCGCGACCTTTATGGCAAACGCAAAGACCATACCGAATTTCCGCTGGAAATTGGCCTGCGCCCACTGATTGCCGATGGCGAGCGCTTTGTGGTGGCCACCATTGTCAACATCACCCGACGCAAACAACTTGAGGAGCGATTGTCCGCTGTTATAGACGCGTCTCCCTATGGCCAACTTCTGGTCGATGACAAGGGCATCATCCAACTTATCAACCCCAGCTTGTTAGCCCTGTTTGGATATGAAAAAACCGAACTGCTGGGCAAGTCCATGGATATTTTATTGCCAGAACGCTATCGCGAAGGCCATCAAAAATTGCGCGATGGTTATGCCCAAAAACCGTCACTCCGCGCTATGGGACTTGGTCGCGATTTAACGGGCAGGCATAAAAATGGTACAGAAATTCCAATCGAGATCGGACTGAGTCCGGTAGATAGTGATGCAGGGAAAATGACGCTGGCGGTTGTCACGGATATCTCCGAAAGAAAACGGCTGGAACTCAACTTGAAGCAGGCGAATGCTCACCTGGAAGAGTTTACCTATGTCGCCTCCCACGATTTGAAATCTCCCCTGCGCGGTATTGCCGATTTAGTGGAATGGATTGGCGAAGACTTGGGCACTGACACTCCAGAACCTGTGCTCAATAATATTGGCCGCATTAAAATTCGCATCGGGCGCATGGAGCGCTTGATTGAAGATCTGCTGCTCTACGCCCGCGCCGGGCGGCGCCATAAAGAATCGAGCGCAGTAAATGTGCCCGAGCTGATCAGCAATATTATTGAGATGCATCCTGTTCCTGCGGGCTTCACCATCAAGCAAGATATACGCATCAATGAAATTTTTGCCGCCAAAACACCGCTGGAAACGGTATTGCGCAACCTGTTTAGCAATGCACTGAAACACCACCATGGCACCACACCTGAAATAGTCATCAGCGCCGAGTCCAGTGGTAGCTACTGTTTATTTAAAGTCACAGACAACGGTCCCGGCATTCCTGAAATTGCCCAAGAGCGGGTATTTCGCCTATTTCAAACATTAACCAGCAACGATAACGGAGGCAGTGGAATAGGTTTAGCCCTGGCAAAACGATTGACTGAAAGCCACGGCGGACAAATTGAACTCATCAGTAACAGTGAGCGACCAGGCTGTAGTTTTCATGTGTGGTGGCCGCGTTTCTCGAGGAAAGATATCGATGATTAATGAGCAGAAAATAAATATTTTACTGGTGGATGATGACGACGTTTCGGCCGAGTCTGTTGTTCGCAGCCTGCGCAAAAATGCCGTTGATTTTCCCATTACTCTGGCGCGTGATGGCATGGAGGCGCTGGAGATACTACGCGAAACCCACCCTCATCTGAGCATTGAAAAACCCTATTTGGTATTGCTGGATTTAAACATGCCACGCATGAATGGCTTTGAATTTTTGCACGAAGTGCGCGGCGACAAAACACTGCACAGCAGCGTGATTTTTGTATTAACCACCTCCGATGCAGAATCGGATCGCATGCGCGCCTATGAGGAAAATATTGCCGGTTATATGGTGAAATCCGTTGTGGGCCCGCAATTTTCCAAACTGGCTTCGCTACTGGAGAGCTATCGCTCAACCATTAGCTTGCCCAATTAGTTCATCGTTATATTAACCAACAGCAGCAGGGTAAGCGACGCCTATGCCAGTAACGACTGCAATGCCACCGGTATCGTTACTCATTATCGAGGACGATGATGTTGATTTGGAAAAAATAAAACGCTTACTGCGCAAAAGCTCGCTCAATGTGACAATTTCCGATGCAGCGTCAAGCTCGCAGGCTGTCGAACAGTTGAAACAACAGTCCTTTGATTGCGCAATCCTGGATTATCACTTGCACGACGGGCTTGGCTCAGACCTGCTACTGAGCATTAAACACCACAAACCCTACCCCACACCTGTCATTATGATTAGTGGCAATAGCGACGAACGCGTTATTGCTGACATTATGCGCGAAGGCGCCTTTGATTATATTTCCAAGCGCCAGCTGGATGCAGAGACGCTCATTTCCACATTGGACGCCAGCTTGCTCTGGGCCGAAAAAACGCGCCTGGAACAAGAAGATCAAGCGCGGGTTCACAACCTTGCCGAAGGCTTGCCACACCTTGCATGGACTTGCACGCCCAAGGGTGAATGCGATTATTTAAACCAGCGCTGGTGCGATTACACCGGGATTGCGCAAGAGAAGCAAATTGGCAGTGACTGGATAAATGCCGTGCACCCGGACGACCGCGAATATCTTTGTCGTACCTGGCAAAAAGCTGTCACCGACACGGAGGAAATGTTCGTTAAATTCCGTATTCGTCGCTACGACGGGGTTTATCGCTGGTTTGATACCCGTGCCGTGCCGCAAAAAAATGCACAAGGCGATGTGGTCCGCTGGTTAGGCACCAATACTGATGTCACTGAAATGGAATCTACTCGCCAAGCCCTGGCGCACAGCGAGCAATTATTTCACGCTGCATTTGATTACGCACCACTGGGCATGGTATTGATCAATATGGAAGGCATGATTATTCAAACCAATCCGGCGCTGCACCATTTGTTGGGTTATAACAATGATTTATCGACACCAACAACCGATGCAATACCAGCAGCACCCAAATCGCTGCAAAAATTTGGCGATTTATTTGCGGCCGAGGACATTACCAACGCGCTGATTGAACTGGAAAAGCTCTACAGTGGCAACCAGCTCTTCGCGCAGTATGAAACCCGCTGTCAAACCAGCGACGGCAGCCACATTCCCACCATGATCAATGCGGCCTACATCAAGGAATTCTCTGGCGAACCTTGTTACTTACTGCAAATTTACGATTTATCCGAGCGCAAACGCTACGAACAACAACTCCTGAAACTTGCGCATTTTGACAGCCTGACCGGGCTTGGGAATCGCGAAAAAATGAATCGGGAAATCGAATTTTTAATTCGAAAATCGCACC
>JACCDS011644380.1_pt1 | contig 11149 bp, 8 predicted proteins | sample 7446441 | NCBI WGS metagenome assembly JACCDS01 (sample SAMN15323445, study PRJNA562643) | freshwater metagenome | isolation source: river surface water | place: USA:Blue River Watershed | collected 2017-08-17 | reverse complement strand
GCTGAGTCTTTAGATGCTCATGCTAATGCAGTGAAAATTAGAATGTAAATTATTTAATTATGACTTTCAACTTACAAAGTATCGTTCGTAAACATATTCTTAGTCTTGCTCCTTACTCTTCTGCACGTGATGAATATACAGGTAAAGAAGGTATCTTTTTAGATGCAAATGAAAATCCAATTGGTTCGGCAACGCCAGAAAACTGGAACAGATATCCAGACCCGTATCAAGCTGCCATTAAAGAAAAAATTGCGCCGATAAAAGGCTGTCGCCCGACGCAAATATTCTTAGGAAACGGTTCAGACGAACCGATAGATTTAATTATCAGACTGACTTGCGAACCCAAAGAAGATAACATTATCATTTTACCGCCAACTTACGGAATGTATGAAGTAAGTGCTTCGGTGAATAATGTACAAGTTCAAAAAATAGATTTAACAGAAGATTATCAATTAGATGTTGATGCCATTATTGAAGCTATCAACCCAAAAACGAAATTGATTTTCATTTGTTCACCCAACAACCCAACCGGAAATATTATCAATCGTGAAGCCATTTTAACCATCATTGATAATTTTGAACATGGTTTGGTTATTATAGATGAAGCATACAATGATTTTTCTGATGAGCCATCTTTCATTCCAGAATTAGATAACTTCCCGAATGTGATGGTACTTCAAACGTTCTCAAAAGCTTGGGGTTTAGCGGCTTTAAGGTTAGGAATGGCTTTTGCGAACGAGGAGTTAATCAAGCTATTAAATAAGATTAAATATCCTTATAACATCAATGGGCTAACACAAAAACTCCTTATCGAAAATATTGAAAATACTGATTTCGTGATAAATTCCGTTAATACGCTAAACAATAACCGTAAGCTATTGGCAGCATCATTATCTGAATTATCCATTGTCGAAGAGATTTATCCATCAGATGCAAACTTCCTTTTGGTTAAATTCCAAGATGCAAAAGCAGTTTTTGATTATTTAATTGAGCAAAAAACCATCGTTCGTGACCGCTCAAAAGTAAAACTTTGCGATAATTCTTTAAGAATTTCGATTGGTACGACAGAAGAAAATACTCATTTAATGACTCTACTAAAAGCTTACAAATCATAATCTTATTTCTTATGAAAAAAATTGCTTTTATCTGTTCTGTAATGTTGTTAAGTTTTTCTGGATATTCGCAGTATAAAACTTGGGCTGTTGGTGCCAAATTAGGGGACCCATCAGGATTAACTATTCGTCATTATCTCAATAATGATAAAAATGCTTTAGAACTAAATGTCGGCGTTTATGGTGCATTGTGGGGATTAAGAAGCCCTTACAGGGATGGCAACTTTGACGGAGCAGGTATTTCTTTTAGCGGAATTTATCTTTGGCATCAGCAATTAGGCAATTCTCCGCTGAAGTGTTACTATGGCTTTGGTGGGCAGATTACCTCACGATCTTATATTTTGGCTAACAAGCAAACTCCTAATACTGGAATAGGCGGCGTTGGGCAAGCAGGATTAGAATACGGAGTACCCGATTCGCCGCTATCAGTTTTCGGTGAGTTAGGGCTTTATTTGGAACTCGTACCTTCATTTTTCTATACACATCCACAAGGAGGTTTTGGAGTTAGGTATAATTTCTAATAATATTTTGTTTTGAGTTTTGGATACTAGCTCAAATTAGATACTTTTGTGGACGAGTATCGGGGGCTTAGCTCAGTTGGCTAGAGCGCTACGCTGGCAGCGTAGAGGTCATGGGTTCGAATCCCATAGTCTCCACCAAACCGCCTTTAAAGCCCCTTAGAGGGGCTTTTTGGGATTTTGATAGAAATTTTGATAGAAATAGTATTTAATTAATTCCGCTAAGTTCATTTCATTTATACCTACTTCTGGTTTATTTGCTTTAGTTTTCCTAAAAAATAAAGTTGCGCTCATCATTTTGTTCGTTATTTTACTTCACATTAAAATTTTTAACTTGTAAGCTGCGCTCTAAAGGATACTCCCTCACAAACTAAAGGGAATCTTTAACACCAAGTCGAACAATTGGTTATTTCCTTTTACTGCTAAATCACCACCAACTGAGGCTGTCCATTCTTTAAGAATATACAAACCTAAGCCAGTACCATTCATATCTTTTGGTTGGTGTGCCTGATAAAACGGCTTAATGTCTTTAGTTTCGAAAGTATAATTTTCGTGATAGTGATTTCGAAGAATCAAGACAAATAAATCATTTTGAAGACGACCTTCGATATAAATTTTTCGGTTTGGGTCGGCAAAGTGTACTACATTTTGAATCAATTCTGTAAACATAATCCCGATAAGTCCTTCGTCGTATCCATACAAATAAGTAGCAATTGACTTTATCTGAAAATCAAAAACCTTTTGTGAACTTTTTGTGACACATCCAACAATATTTTGCAAAAATTCATTGACTTTAATGCAACTATTAGCGTGTTGAAAGTTTTTCCAAGGATTTATTAAATTAGAAAGTTGGTTGTACCACAAAAGTTTTCTGGTGGTTCTCAACATTCTATTTCCAGAAGTATGAATACCTTCTATTAAAGTTTCAATATCAGAAACTTGGTTTTTCTTGAGTAAATCCAAAGCAATTTCACTCAAGTTTATAATGCCATTTAATGGTGTAAGATATTCATGATTAGAAACATTATAAAATACATCAATAGCACTTTTCTTAATTTCGATTCCGATGGATTCTTTCTTTTGACTACTAAAGGCTAATCGAGCTTTAATTGTTTCAACTAACTCTTTAGCATTGAAAGGTTTGGTCAGAAAATCGTCTGCACCAGCATTCATTCCTCTTCTTTTATCGATAAAATCAGCCCGAGCAGTCAGAAAAATAAAAGGCAAACTCAAAAATTTAGGATTTAACCTTATCTGTCTCAGAATTTCAAAGCCATCTATTTCATCTAAATTTATATCACAAATAACTAGATTTGGGCAAACAGAGGCAATCAAATCGATACCTTCCTGACCCCGATTAGCAACAAAACAATTGAATCCACTTATTTCTAGGATAATTTTTGTGTTCTCAGCCAATTGTAACTCGTCCTCAATTAGTACTATTTTTGGCATTAGAATACGATTTGTAGTTAAATTCTATCATTATACAGGTTCCTTTATTAATTTTAGATTTACAGTAAATCTTGGCTTTATGAAAATCTGTAAAGTATTTCACAACGTGTAAACCCAAGCCAGTTCCATTGATTCCATCTACATTTGAAGCCCTTGAAAAAGTTTTAAATAAATTTTGTAAGTCTTTAGCAGGGATACCAATTCCAAAATCAACAACCATTACCGTGACCGACTGTTGCCTGAAGTACAAACGTAAAATGGGTTCTTTTTTCCCTTCAGAATATTTAAAGGCATTGCCAATTATGTTATTCAAGATATGATTCATCATCATTCTATCAAATTCTACCTCATGATTTACTCCTTTCACCAGTACTTTCATTTGTCTTCCATCGGTTAGTTGAGCAAATTTTTCATGCAGCAGTACTTTGACAAAATTTACCAAATCTTGAGGATAGGGTCTGAAATCTACCTTTCCGCTTTCTATTTTACTGATTAAGAGTAACTCTTCCATCAGGTTTTCCATACCAGAAACCTCGTTTACGATTCTGCTGGTATGAAAATCAATTTCTGTATTATTAAGTTTATTTGCTTGGTTAAGCATCTGCATAATTTGCGCACTCGATTGAATTACTGAAAGTGGAGTACGCATTTCGTGCGAGACAATATTGACAAAACCAGACTTTAGCTCGTTTAATCGCTTTTCTTTCTCGATGATTTTTTGTAATTCAGAAACTGCAAGATGTTGGTCTGTTACATCACTGAAAAAAATTGCGTAAAATACTTCATTATTTTCAGCATTATTATAAGGCACAAACGAAATACTCAAACAGCGTTTCGATCCATATTTATCATGAAAAATGTACTCTTTTGTTGTCCCTTCGAACACACCCGTCTCTTTGGCTTTTTCTATTTCTTTGAGTAACGAAGCTATATTTTCGATAGCGATTTCATGAATAGATTTTCCAATTACATCGCTTGAATCATACCCAAAAGTAGATTCAAAGGAGGAATTAGTATAAATTACCTGAAACGATTGATCAATTACGATAACAGCGATACTCAGAATTTCGGTAATTTGGGCTAGGTTTTTTTCACGACGAATCACATTTTCCTCAGCATTTTTAATTGAAGTAACGTCTATCCCATAACCGACTACAAATTCTAATTCATTATTTTCAGCATAAAAAGGGTGCATTCGTCGAAGATTATACATCACATTTCCTTCTGGTGTGGTATTCTCCTCTAAAAATTCATTAAACTCTTTTTGAATCACTACTTGCTGAAAGAGCGCTCGTCTTTTTTCGGCGATACTGATATCTCTCCCCCTGAATGCTACATAGTCAAAATCATCTTTACCGATAATCCATTCTCTGATTTCATCATTTTTGATGGCTCTTTTATTCACAAACAGATATTTATGATCTTTATCAAAAACTGCAATATCCGCTGGAATATTTAGTAAAATACGTTCGTAAAACTTTTTTAATTTTCTCTTTTTTGCCTCCAGCTTTCTGGCATTGGTATAGTCGTAGTAAATCCAAACTTGCCCTTCAAAAAAAGATTTATTCATAATGGGCAAATAGTCTCTAAGATAAACTCGGCCATCGGCCAACTCTAGCATCTCTTGCCGAATAGGCTCTTTTTTAGCAAGAATTTCTGTTAGCCTATCCAAAAACCGCTGAGGTTCTTTAAAAATCGGTGCGGCCGAAGCCGCTGCTTTTTTACAGTCGAACCCAATCATTTCGGCAGGTTCTAGTGGAATATTAAATAGCTTACAGAAATTGGTATTCACAAATTGCAGCCTTCCTTGATTATCCTCTAATAAAACTGCAAAAGGGACTTCATTTAATAGAAAACGTAGTTCCAGACCTATGTCATCCTTTTTAGTTACCATCGAAATCGAATTCTCGAATATTAAGTTTAACCATCCCAACGAGGATGATATTACTTATTGCTTTTTTGTAAATATGCTATCATTTCTTATTCCTTCCTTACAGGTATTAATTCGTTCAGAAATCACGAGCTTATTTATTATTGACGAGTACCAATTCTCGAAAAGAACACGTACATTGTCAAACTTCAATTTTAGTTGATGAACAAAGCCAGCAATTCCCCTTTCGAATTAATTTCTAGCTTTGCGTATATTTTCTTGATGTGGTCGTTCACAGTAGAGTAACTAATAAATAATTGACTTGCAATTTCTTTATAGCTTTGTCCTTTTAATAAATAATCTACCACATCTAGTTCTCTTTTCGTAAGTATTCCCTCAATTTTGGCTTCCTTTTCTTTGCTTTTCTGTGCAATCTTTGAAAACAACATTGATGCCACCTCTGGTGAAATCAATGCTCCATTGTTTTTGATAATATCGATTTGGTCGATTATTTTTTTGAGTGACAAAGGCTTTAATAAGTAACCATTGGCACCTGCACTTACGGCCTCCCAAACAGAATCCTCATTACAAGTACCGCTTATCATAACAATATGGGCATTTGAATAAGTTTTACGAATAATGCTGATGCCCACAATTCCTGAAATTCCAGGTAAACCTATATCTATAAATACCAAGTAGGGTTCTTGGATCATTGATTTATCAATTGCCAAAAATTTCTCGATGCTGTTCACAGAAAATACAATTTTTATATCTGTGTACAAAGAGAAAAATTTTTCAATATTGTCTCTTAAATTATGATCATCCTCAATGATTCCTATTAACAAATCCATTTTTTAAATATATTTTGATACAAATGTTCTTCATCAAAGATAAAAGTCTTTGAATGGTCTGGAGAGAATGAAGGTTCTAAAAAAAAATGACAAAAGTCACTTTTCAGACTATTAAAATTCATTAAGAACATTCACAATACAATTAAACCAGCTATACTATCCGCCAGGTTTACAGCCAGTCTAATTGTATTGATAAATATCAAGTTTTGATTGTCTCAAAATTTCACGCAAGAAGTCTTGAGAAACTGGTTAGGTAATAACTAAACTTGACCCTGCAAAGTACGTTTTTATTGAAGCCAAACACAATCCCTTAAAGTAGGGGTTTTGGGGCCAAAGTGTAAAAAAAAATGATTTTATATTTTGCAAAATCTAAGTTATTCTCAATAAAAATTTAAAGTTCAAGCATATTTCATAGCCAATTTTAGTCAAGTATGTAGCTTGTTCTTTCTTCCACAAAAAATGAAGTAAGCTTCTCACTAACAATTACAAGAATAAACTTTACAGAACGCATTTTTTGAAAAATATTGAGCTGTATATATCCATACTTTTATTGTACAAGCAGAGATAAATATTTTTTAGAACCAGAAAAAATGTTCATTTTTGTTCTACTGCATCTTAATTCTCAGGTATTTTTGTGCATTTTTTAGGGTTAATTACGTTTTTTTGACTAATGAATAAATCAAAAAGATTGTCTATATACGTAATGCCTATTATATTTATATATTAATCATTCTCTCTATTTTCATATATGAATCTTAGAAAAATATATTGGCTCATGCAGGTATCGAGTTGGTTATTAATAGCTTTAATGGCTATGAAATACACCATACTTGAAGATGCCAATTATAGTTTATCGTTTCAATATGCAATTTCTGTATTTGCTTCTGGCCTTTTTACGACTCATGCGTACAAACTTATTGTTGACAAATACAATCTAGAAGAAGCCTCAATTGAAGCTTTTTTATTATTTCCATTATTAGGAAATATCGTTTTAGGATTTCTTTTTTTAATACTTGATATCAGATTTACCGCACCAGAGATTCTTGCCTCTAATTATTCTACCTTCGGCGATTATTTCGGATTATTTATTGACGACATCTGGTTAACAACTCCTTGGTTCTTCTTTTTTCATATTCTGAGGTATGTTACTCAAAAACAGACGATGAACGAGAAAATGATTTCAATGGAGAAAATGCTTATCAAATCAGAACTAGACGCATTAAAGACACAGTTACACCCACATTTTTTCTTCAATGCACTAAACAGTATCAAAGCGTTAATGATAATCGATCATCATGAAGCACGGGAAGCAGTAGATAAACTTTCTGATTTGCTACGTTTGTCTTTAAATATTGGTGAATCTCAAACAGTAAGAATTGAAGAAGAATTAAAACTCACAAAAGCATACCTATTCCTAGAAAAAATTAGGTTTGATAAACGATTGATGTACCACTTTGAAGTAGATGACAAACTTATCAATAAGATGATTCTTCCCATCTCGTTGAGTACCCTTATTGAAAATGCTATTAAACATGGAATTGCCAAATTGAAAAATGGAGGAACAATTCAGATTAAAATTTTTGAAGAAAATGAATTCCTGAAATTGGAAGTAATAAATACAGGAACATACCAACAAAACACCGAAAACAAACCCCAAGAAGGTGGGATTGGGCTAGTAAATCTCAAAAAACGTTTAGAACTACAGTATGGAGGAGAAGCCTCGCTAGAGATGGCCGAAATCGATAACAAAGTAATATCGACCATCAAAATACCACTTTCTAAAACGTGGTAATGGCAAGTCCTTACATTATTTTATCGCTTTTCTTTTATATTGCAATACATTCAACAAATTTAATAAACCATGAAAAAACTCTTACTCTTTATAGTACTTTATTGCCTATCCTTCTTTTTAAATGCGCAAAAGCAATCGGTAGCTCAACAAGACTCTGTCTTTGTTCAAGAAAACTACGTAAAAACCCAACATGAAATTACCATGCGAGACGGCGTGAAGCTTTTCACTAATGTTTACACGCCAAAAGACGCCTCTTCAACCAAAAAATATCCAATTATCTTAAAAAGAACTTGCTACAGCATTGCTCCTTATGGAAAAGACCAACTACCAAATTTGATTTCTAATTCTAGGTATTTGATGCGTGAAAAGTTCATTTTCGTTGAACAAGACGTTCGAGGAAGATGGATGTCTGAAGGAATTTGGACAAATATGACGCCACACATTCCCATTAAAAATGGCAATAAAGAAATCGACGAAGCATCCGACACTTATGATACAATTGATTGGTTAGTCAAAAACCTCCCAAACAACAATGGAAATGTAGGTCAGTTTGGCACTTCGTACCCTGGTTTTTATACGATTGCGGGTGCTTTATGCGGTCACCCAGCTTTGAAGGCAGCTTCGCCTCAAGCACCCATCGCAGATTTTTTCTTTGATGATTTTCACCATAACGGAGCTTTTACTCTAGGATATGGTTTAACGTTTCCAGTGTTTGGTTTACAGCACCCTAAGCCTACAACAAATTCTTGGTATGATGAGCAGTTTCCAAAAATCAAAACTTTTGACGGTTTTGATTGGTACAAAACCATGACGCCGCTTAAAAATTTAGGAGCAAATTACACTGATAATTTCTTTTGGCAAGAACACGTGGAGCATCCAAATTATGATGAGTTTTGGCAAAAAAGAAGTATTGTTCCACATTTAAAAAATATTAAAAATGCTCCTGCGATAATGGTGGTAGGTGGCTGGTTTGATGCTGAAGACTTATATGGCCCACTTACGATTTACAAAGAACTTGAGAAAAACAATCCTAACATTTACAATTCAATCGTGATGGGACCATTTGGGCATGGCGATTGGTCTCGTGAACGTGGACATCATTTTCATTCAAATATTTACTTCGGTGATAGTATTGCCACGCATTACCAAAAAAATATTGAACTAAAATTCTTTAAACATTTTTTAAAAGAAACTGGCGATGGCAACAGTAAATTGGCTGAAGCTACGCTATTTGATACTGGTAAAAAAGAGTGGAGAGAATTTCCTGAGTACCCTGTAAAATCAGCTCAAAAAATTGATTTCTACTTGAGTCCAGATGGTAAAATTGCAACGGGTACACCTGCCAAAGGTTTCTCTGAATTTATTTCTGACCCATCAAAACCTGTACCTTACACAGAAGACCCTAAACAAATACTAGGTTTTAGCCCAAGAAATTACATGAGCGAAGACCAGCGTTTTGCAGGCCGTAGAACAGATGTACTAACATTTGAAACAGATTTTTTAACGGAAGATATTACCTTGGGTGGTGAAATAATGGCAAAGCTAAAAATTTCAACGACAGGAACAGATGCCGATTGGTTTGTGAAATTAGTAGATGTGTATCCTGGTGATGAAAAGAACAGTCCATATACACCAGCACACATTACGTTGGGCGGCTATCAACAAATGGTAAGAAGCGAAATTATGCGTTCTCGTTTTAGAAATTCTTTCAGTAAACCCGAGCCCCTTGTAGCCAATAAAGTAACGGATATTAATTTTCGTTTACAAGATGTTTTACACACTTTTAAGAAAGGACATAAAATTATGATTCAGGTGCAGTCAACGGTTTTTCCGTTGTTTGATATTAATCCGCAGAAATACGTCGATAATATTTACAAAGCAAAAGAAACAGAATTCCAAAAAGCTACTCACAGGGTATATGGCGATAGTAAAATTTCTGTAGAAGTACTAAAATAATGACAATTCATAATTAATTTTTTAAATGACTGTTCTTCAAAAAACAGTCATTTTTTTTGATTGGAACATTTCAATCAAAAAACTTCTTCTTCTACCACGATGTAAAAAGTACATTTAACTAAAATGGTTAGGTTATTTTTTGCTTTTAATTATCTTTGTTGAGTATCAATATTTCATCAATAATCCTTATTGCCCTTATGAAACTATTTTTGTTGAGTATTTTTCACGTCCTTACGCTGTCAAAAAATCCTGATTCACTTCCTAATATTTCTAAACAAGAACAATTTCAAAAATACATAGATGGGCTTGCAACAACACCTTTCATGGTAAACGGCATCATGGGAATTAGTATTAAATCAGTTTCAACAGGAAAGGTTTTAGCAAGCCATAATACACAAAAAAGCCTTACTCCTGCTTCTACCTTAAAATTAATTTCTTCAGCAACCGCTTTGGCAACGCTAGGAGAAGACTATAGCTACAGTACAAAATTAGAATATAGTGGACAAATCGCTGACTCGGTACTAACAGGTGACATAATCATAAAAGGCGCTGGCGACCCATCTTTGGGTTCATGGCGGATTGGAAAATATACAGACTACAAAGTACTAATCAATCATTGGGCTCAAAAAGTAAAAAGCTTGGGTATCAAAGAAATTAGAGGAAGAGTTTTTGCAGATGCTAGTATTTTTGAAGAAAATACTTTGCCAGATACTTGGATTTGGACAGATATGGGTAATTATTACGGTGCAGGTGCTTATGGTTTAAACATTCATGAAAATCTATATTACGCTATTTTTAAACCTTCACATTATTTAGGGGAAGCAACGCTGGTAAAAACAATTCCAGACCTTCCTTTTTACCAAAAAATCAATAAAGTTTTAACCGATAAACCCAGAACTGGCGACCAAGTAAATATTTACAGTACTCCTTATCAAGATATTTTGGTGATGCAAGGCTTTGTTCCTGCTGGAGATTCCTTTTCGGTAAAAGGTTCTATTCCAGACCCAGCCTTATTTTTTGCACAGAGTTTACAAAAATCACTTGAAGTAAACGGGATAAAAGTACAGGAACTTCCACTTTCATCTTTAGAAGTTAGCAAGAAAAAAATTGCTTTTCAGAAGGCGCTACAAACTATGAATATTGAAGTTTACTCCTCACCGTCACTCCGTGAACTTGCCAAAGCTTGTAATTATAATAGTATTAATTTATATGCAGAGTCTTTTTTAAAAACGTTTGCAGTTTCCTCCTCGTTTGGAAATTCTACAAAAGACGCAATCAAAGGATTAAAACAAATATGGTTGGGTAAAGGAGTAAATCTAGATGGCTTTAATATGAAAGATGGCAGCGGGCTTTCGCCTTCCAATAGTATTACGGCTGATAATATGACCGATATTTTAAAAGCGATGTACTCAGAAAAGTCATTCAAAGCGTTTTATGAATCTATACCAGTAGTTGGTGAATCGGGCACGGTGGCACGTTTGGGAAAAAAGTCAAAAGCGTCTGGAAATGTTAGGGCAAAAAGTGGTTCTATTGAAGGAGTAAGAGCTTATGCAGGATACTTCACAGCTCAGAATGGAGAATTGATGTGTTTTTCATTC
>JACCDS011082732.1_pt1 | contig 11155 bp, 8 predicted proteins | sample 7446441 | NCBI WGS metagenome assembly JACCDS01 (sample SAMN15323445, study PRJNA562643) | freshwater metagenome | isolation source: river surface water | place: USA:Blue River Watershed | collected 2017-08-17 | reverse complement strand
TTACCTGGAGTATGTCCATAAGTAATCCATTTTGATGGTAATTTATAATTTTTGATTGATTTTTTATATTTATCAAATTTCTCTTTGTCTTTTCCAAAATTTTCAGCTAAATAAGGAACTATTTCATTCTCAGCTACTTCTAACCAATCTCTATCTCTTGCAAGTGATTGAATTTCAAATGATGTAAATTGTCCAACGTGGAAATGAACTAATTTTTTCCATTCAACTTCAGTTCTTCTTTGTAAACCAATTCTAGCTTCTGAGTGACATTTAACACACATCTCTCCTAATAATTCAGTTTTAACTTCTTCAGTAGCTCCAGGAGTTTTATCTAAAATATATGCATATGGTTTTATTTCATTTGGTGTTAAACCTTGATTATCTGAAAGATATTTTACTACATTACTCTCTTCATCTTTTGTTAAAACCAAACCATGTTCCCTTTGCATTCTTTTTACAGTCATATACCACCCCTCAGGTGTTTTTCTCTGATCTGATATTCTACTTAATCCCGTATCTATGTTTCCCGTATGACATGCTGTACATTTACTATTTATAATCTCTTTACCCACTTGTGCATCAATTGCAAATAGTGGTAATGAAGATAACAAAGCCCCAAGCCCAAATTTTGTTAATCTTTTATAATTCAAGATATACTCCTTTTTAAAATTTTCTTACACTTACTTAAGTATTTACGGCATTATAAAAGTTATACTCCTTTATGTATAGTATAAAATCGACATTTTTGAATATAAAATATACAGAAGATTTTTCATACATACTATTTTGAGTTTTCAATAAATGTTATAATATACAACAGATATATAAGGGAGTATTTTTGTTTAAATTTAATACATTCAAACCAAATAATAAATTAGAAAAATGGATTAAATCATACTGGATTGTCGATTATAAAAGAGATATTTTTGATAAAGTTCAAGAAAAAATAGTTATGCCATATGATAATGTTTGTTTAATGTTTATAATGACACCATCAAATGAGAAAATAAATCTATTTGAAACTTCTATGGAAAATGGTATCTATATTTGTCCACCAAGTATGAATGTAAATAAAATAACCTTTGATAAAGATATTTATTATATTGATATCTCACTTTATCCGGGAGTTTTTACGAAACTGTTTAATATTCCAATTTATGAACTTGAAGATAGAATTTATAACATAAAAGAGCTATCTTTAAAATTTGATTTTACTATTTTAGAAACACTTTACAATTTAAAAGATAACTCTCTTGCAACCACAAATTTACTTGACCAATATCTGTCTGATATTTTTAGAGATATTGAAGAAGATAGAGTTTTATCAAATCTATTGGTTTTATCAAAAGACCATAATCTTGATAATTTTTATAAACAAAATGTATTATCATCAAGACAAATACAAAGAAAAGTTAAAGAACTAACAGGTATCACTCCAAAATCTATTGAAAGAATCAGTAGATTTTATGACACTTTGAAAATTATAAAATCAAATGAAAACAATATCGATTTTAAAAATATTGCTATTGAAAGCAACTTCTATGACCAATCTTCATTTATAAAAGAGTTCAAGTTTTTTACAGGTGTAACACCAACTATTTTTTTATTACATGCGGAAGATTTCTTACAATATCGTTGTAATATTTTTTGTTAATAATCTTCCCTGAAAGGAAAGATTATCTATTTTATTTAACTCTAAATACTTGAAGAGTTCCCGCACCAATATCACCATAAGGCAATACTAATTTCTCTTTTATATCAAGAGTATCTGGATTTACAACTAATAAGTGATTTAACCCTGCAATATAAAATTCATGACCATCTGTTGCAAAACTTAATGAATAATAAGTGTGATCTAAATCTACTCTTTTTATAAGCTTTTGCTCTTTTCTATCAAACTTACTTAAGTCAGTTAAAACTCCATAAAGTAAGTTATGGTCTTTTGGACTTGTCATTCCAGTAAACATTATTGTTTCAAAAGGAGCAAAATCACCTTGTTCTACTTCTCCTGTATTTAAATCAATTCTTGTCGCTCCCCAAACAATTTGAGGTTCACCTTCCATTTTTTCATTTTCAAATTTTGCTGCAGTGTACATCAACATAAATTCATTAGATTGTTGTCCTATTGGCCACATTGCTAGTGAATCAGCTGGTGAATAATTTTTTCTATCCCAATTTCTATGTTTTGCTACAACACTTATCTCTTGTGTATTTGGATTTATTTTATAAATATCTGGACCTGATGCATATATTCCACCTTTTTTATCAACTCCCATTACAGAAATTTGTCTTGGAGCTTTAAAACTTTTAATTGGTTTTGCATTTAATCCATCACTTATATTATAAACCATAAATTTTGGGTCCATAACTTTGTATCTATCATTACTTTTTTCAACTTCATTTGCAATTGCATAAAGTTGTTTATCATCAGGACTTATATTAAAAGAGAACATTGAAGTACCAATTATATTTTCATGATTAAAACTAGCACTGAAGAATTTTTCACAACTATTAATGTCATAACCATTAATTCCATGGGTATTTTCTTGTAAAATATATGCTTTTTTGCCATCATTTGACATTACTAGTCCACCAGGAGATTGAATACCATCTAGTTTACAACTTTTATATAATTTATGTTCTTTACCATCAATTACATTTAAATAATTATCCCTTGCCACATAAGCTATATAATCCCTATCATTTTTTAAATTTAAATTGCTATTTATACCATAATCTACAGTTGGTTGTTTTGAACTACAACCTGAAATTAAAGAAGCTAAAACAGCAAATGTTAATAAATTAATCTTTTTCATTTTTTGCCTTACTTAGAAACTTTTGGATATATACTTGTCAATTCTCGCCAATCTTTTGCACTATCACCTGCTTTTTTACTCCAATCTGGATTGTGCATCGTATCAGGAACTTGTGTTGGCCACCAACAAGGATCAGCACAACCATATAAATCAGCCTCCATAGGTTGACATAAACTTGCCACTCCACCGAATGCATCAACTTCCCAACCTGGGTCAAAAGTACTTGTACATCCAACAATACTTGACATTGCAACAACTTCTTTTTCAGTTCCATCTTTTATAGATTTATTTAATAAATCTGCTTTTGGATTTAAAGGTTTAAATAAGCCCATTTACATCTCCTTTTTCTTGTTTAAAATATAAGTCAAAAAATTCTGGATTATTATTTCTGATTTTTGCATAGGCATATAATCCAAAATCTATCCAATCTCTCATAATATCGCAGTAGTGTAAAACTGCTTTTGTTGGGTCGTTATATCTAATATAACTCTCATGATAACAACCACCAGCGCATAAATTTCTAATGTGGCAAGTTGAACAATCACCATCATTTTTATTTAATCTTTTTTCTATAAAATTTGATAATTTAGGTTTATCAAGACCTACTTTTACATTTCCAAAATTCATAAAGTCGCTTCCAGTAAATCTATGACATAAATCAAAGTTTCCATCATAACTTACAGACAAAAGTCCTACTCCTGCACCACAAGGAAGTTTTTTCTTTCTTCCTGCATGAATGTCTCCTAGTAATCTATGAATATTTGAGAAACCATTAAATTCACCTTTTAGCGCAGAATCTATGTATTTTTCACCCATAAATTTGAAGCCCTTAAAAACTTCTAATAATTCAGTTTCACTAAGATTAAATAAAGCGTTATCACTAGCCGTTGCAGGGGCAAATCCAACTTCATTAAATTTTAATTCATTAAATAAATGATTCCAAATTTCCTCAATTTGAGTTACTCCTTTAGTTAGTGTTACTCTAGCCCCAATTGGTCTATCTTTATAATTACTTAATAATAACTCAGCTTTTTTTCTAACACTATCGTAACTTCCAGTTCCACTATTTGTTAATCTTGTTTTATTATGAATATACTTTGGTCCATCCATACTAATAGTAATTCCAAATCTATACTCTTTGAAAAACTCTATTATCTCTTTTGTTAATAAAGTTGCATTTGTTGTCATAGAAAAATCTACCACAGCATTTTTTTCTTCAAAAAATTTAACTGCGTATAATGTAACTTCTTTTATCAAAGAAAAATTACTAAGAGGCTCTCCTCCAAAAAAAGTTATATTATAAACCTTTTGATTTGGTGCACCATCATATAAATGTTCTATTGACTTTGAAGCAGTTTCAAAAGTCATATTCCCACTATTGCTTAAAGTCTCTAAATCTGCTTTATAACAATAAGTACAACTTAGATTACATCCTGATGCGATATTCAAGATTAATGTTGTTGCAGGAAAGTTTTTAACTTCTATATACTTATTGCTTTCTAGATTTCCAATAATTTCTAGCTTTTTAAGTTCTTCTATCTCTTCATTTGAGAAATCATTTTTATCTACTTCTTTATTGCTTAATCTTTGAATCAAACTTTTGTTTTCCTCACTTATTTCAAATAATGAAGAACTAGGAACATGAAAAAGTAAATTTTCATCATCTTTTTTTATTACTCTAAAATTTTGTCTATTTACTTTTAATTCATTATTACTCATTTTAATTTCCTAATTAATTGGAGGATTTACCCATTTTTGTACTGTAACAATCATATGAGAATCAGCAGTTAAAGTTTTATCTCCATCTTTATATGTGGCAACTACTTTTATATTCCCTGCATTATTCGTACTATATTTTCTCAAAGGATTTGGACCTGCGAATGAAGGGGTAAATCTTCCACTACTAGAATCTATAACTCCCACATATTTAACATCTTCATCTTCAACTGCTCTTTCATTAAATGGTTCAATACTCCATTTTGCATCAACTTTTCCAATATTTATATCATCAGCTGTTCCAACTTTTTTATCAGCTCCAGCAAGTATTCCAAAAGCTTCAAAAATAGCATGTTGTTTAGGCATTGGACCTCCACCATCACCAACCCTTGAAATTGCATAACTTGGTGTTACACTTAAAGCATCAATTTTTTTATAAACAGTAAATTCTTTTTCAAATTTTTTAGAATTGATTGTAAAATCAATCTCTTTTACATCATATTTAGAACTTGCAGTTACATCTAAAACTAATTTATTTGATGATTGTTCAACTATTCTATTAATTTTTAATCCATCAGATAGTTTTACATTTTTTGATAAATTATTACCAACAATAGTTATAGTATTAGAAGTACCTGCTTTTATAGCACTTGGATAAACTCCTAAAATTGATATCTCTTTATTTGATGTTTTTACACCTTCAATTTTTGTAGATTCTTCAGGATGGTTTGAATCATACACTACACCTAATAGTGTTAAATTTTTAGGGTCTAATTTAAATACTTGTTTTACATCTAATCCATCAATATTTAAACTAGCTCTATATTCATAACCTGAATATACTATTGCTTCTCCACTTCCTTTTATCTCTTTACCATTTAAATATTTTCCACTAAATTCAACCTTATATTTATCATCTGAAATAAGTGAAAGTTTTAAATTACCTATATAGTCACCCTCGGCTAATTTATGTCCATAAAGTATCCATTCTCCAGAATAATTACTATTATTCATTACAAATTTCTCTTTATTACCAAAATTAGTATCTAAATAATCAACTATTTGTGTTTTTGCTATATCATACCATTCCCTGTCCCTTGCCAATGAATGATATTCGATTGATGGGAAATATCCCATATGAAACTCTACTAAATTTGACCATTCAGCTTTTGTTCTTCTTTGAAGACCTATTCTTGCAGCACTATGACATCTATTACACATTTCAGTAAATAATTTATCATGTTCTGCTTCTTGAATATTTGGCAATTGTTCTAGTATATATCTATAAGAATCACTCTCTTTTGGATTTAGTCCTTGTGTGTCAGATAAATATTTTACAACCTTCTTTTTCTCATCATCACTGATAACCAAGCCATTAGCTTTTTCCATTCTTGACACAGTCATCCACCATCCCTCAGGTGTTTTCCTTTGTTCAGAAATCCTACTTAAACCTGAATCAGTTATTGTGTGACATGTTGTACACTTAGTGTCAATTATCGTCTTAGCATCAATATCATTTGCATTTAAGCAAATCACACTTGCTAAAAGACTAATACTTATTTTTAAAACTGAATTTAAACTTTTAGTCTTCAAATCTATCTCCTTTAAAATCTTTTATCAACTAAGATTGATGAACGAATTATAAAAAGTAAATAATTTAAAGTATAGAAGATTAACGACATTACTGTATATTATTTATACTATCATTATGTTAGATATTTATTTTACTTAAAATCATAATTTTGTATAATTTCATTAGTTTTTTGTAAAAAAACGACACTTTTGAAAGAAATTATAAAAATTCATAAAATTCTTGATTTATTTTTAGACATCAACCTTCTTTTAAAAAAGTCTCTTGCAAGTTATACTTTTCTCATCTACAAAAAAAGGAAAATTATGAAAAAAATGAAATCTATTGTTGTTAGTTCAGCTCTTTTACTTTCAACTATTTCAAATATAAATGCAAGTGATATAGATACAGTTGTAAATATTACAGGTGCAAGTAACTATTTAGTAAGAGGTATGACTCAAACAAATGACAAAGCAGCACTATTTTTAGAAGGGACAGTTTTATACAACGGTTTTTTTACAGGTCTTTGGACTTCTAATATAGAGTTTGAGGGATTAGATGGTGATAGAGAAATTGATGTATATGCAGGATACACAAGAAATATTTATGGATTTGAAACAACACTTCTTTATACTAAATTTTTATATCCAAATTCAAAAGATATTGCAAACTTAGACGAAGCAGAATTAAAAGTAATCTATCCAATAGATAAATTTACTATTGGTGCAAAATATGATATTTCTACATACATTGAACATGATGGTGAAAAGTTTTATTATCTTGAAGGTTTAACATCTTATGATTTTGATATAGTAAAATTAAATGGAACTGTAGGAACATTGGAAAATGCTGGTGATAATTACACTTTAGGAGTTTCTAAATTATTTGAATTATCAAAAGGTACTTTAAATTTAGAATTAATTTATTCAAACTTTGATGCAGATAATAATACATCTTTAAAAGATGAAGAAAATCTTTATGCAAAAGTAACTTACTCATTTTAAGTAGGATAATAGTTCATGTTTACATCTAAAATGTACATACCAAATGATAAACTAAAAGAGTGGATAAAAGTATTTTGGTTTTTAGAAGGCAAAGGAAATGGAGAATTCTCACATCCAAGAAATCTTCTACCAGATGGTTGTGCGACTATACTTTTTGTTTTAAATGGAAATATGAATCTATCAATATATAAAAATGGGTTGATTTCTAGGGGAATATACATTATTCCCCCTGTTATATCTGGGCATAGTGATCTTATTAGTGATGATATTTATTCAATAGATGTTCAGTTAAATCCAAGTATTTTTTATAAATTATTTAATATCCCAATAAATGAATTAAAAGATACAATTTATACTTTTGACGATTTATCCCTAAATTTTGATAGAAATATTTTAGAAAAAATTTGTGATGTAAAAGAGAATAAAAATCTTGTGTATACTTTACTAAATGATTTTTTTATAAATCTATTTCATAAAAAGAATTTTTATTCAGAAGAGATAATAACTAATATAAATCAATTATATAAAAACGGTGATTTAAATAGTTTTTTTGATTCGCAAAATTTATCTATGCGACAAGTGGAGAGAAAAGTAAAAAAATTTACTGGATTAACCCCACAAAATATTTCAAGAATGGGAAGATTTTATTCAATCTTAGACTATATAAAATTTAGAGAATTTAATATGGAATTTTGTGAATTAGCACTTGAACATAAATTTTCTGACCAATCACACTTTATAAGAGAATTTAAATCTTTTACAAATGAAACTCCAAATAAATTCCTAAAAAATAGAGATAATTTTCCCCAATACAAAGGTCTTTGTAATATAACTAAGATTATTAATTAGCTTTTTACTTTTCAACCATCGTATAGTGCAACTCTAAGCCCTTAGAAGTTGCTATAAATCCATTTATATTTATTGTTCCATCATGTACCATCTTATGATGTTCTTTGCACAATGGGATTAGGTTGTATTTGTGATTTGCATTTATATGACCAATAAATCCATCTTTATTAGCTCTGGCTTGTTCTTTTATATGATGCACATCATCACAAGCTCGTCCACAAATAACACATGAAGATGCAAAAACATTATTGTTATATTTTGATGTTTTTCTTTGAGTCAATCTCTCTATTGAACTATAATCATCTGTTAATCTTTTTCTTATTTCATTTGCCATACTTAAAAATTCTCTATCCATATGAAGAGATTTTGCATACTCCAATCCATACATAGATGAACCACTTCCATAGGCCAATTTTCTATCAAATATAAGCTTATCTTCATCATCTTTATACATCACTGATAAATGAAGAGAGATTATATTTTTTAGTTTTTGTATCTCTTCAATCTCAGGTAATTGGTGTAAATGTGTGGCAAATACAAATATAGCTTCAAGTTTTGCAAGTTTTAAAATTGCACTTGCAACGATACTTAATCCACTCATAGTTTCTGTACTATGACTTATTTCATCACCCAAAATAAGTGAGTTTTTACTAGCTCTATTAAATATATTTTTTAACTCTAACATCTCAACAGCAAATGAAGAAAGCCCTTTTGCTATATTATCAGCTCCACTAATTCTAGTGTATACAGCATCAAATATAGAAAATCTCATAGACTTACAAGGCACATAAAACCCAGCCTGAGCTAAGATAACTGCTATTCCAATAGCTTTCATAAGTGAAGATTTACCAGAAGAGTTTATACCAAAAAGTAAAACACCATGCATTTTGTTGTTATACATGTTTACTGGATTTGAATTTTTTATTATCACATTATCTTTGTACTCTTTTGAAGCTAGACTAAGCTCACCTAAAATCACATCATTTGGTACATAAATTCCTTGTTCTTCATTTGCTTCGATTATTGGATGTCTCAAATCAATAAGCTCTAAGAAATTCTCATCATCTTTTGTTTTTACTATTTTTGGACAAGTATAGTTATATTTTTTTGCTGTTTTGATATTTGAAACTGTTAAATCAACTTCTGCAATAAATTGCACCAAATCTTGGAGTAAATTTGCAAATTTTTTCTCAAACTCCCCTATTTTTTCTTTAAAAACAAGTTTATTTAATTCAACTATTTTTTTTAGATTATGTACATACTTATCAGAAACATCCTCTGTTAATTTACAAAAAATCTTCACAGAGTTTGTTTGAATTTTTACTATAAAATCTTTAAATAGATGTAACTCATCATCAACTATCAAATGAGAGTTCATAAGATCTTCTTTAATTGAATTAAATCTATTTTTTGTAAGAGTTATAAAAAATCCCTCTTTATCTAGTCTGTTTATTCCTACAAAATTTGAATCATCACTTTTTATATAAGATAAGATATGATTTTTTAAAATTTCTAATTTTGAGTATAAAATTTCATTTTGGATATTTAACTCATCTATTTGAGTATTGATTCCCTCACTTATCATATTTGAATCAACATCTTTTAGCATATATTTTCCACTAACACTCAAATCAAATGTTGAATCAATTGATTGAATAAACAGTGTTAAATCAGCACTGCTACAAGGTGGAGTTATAAACTTATAATTCTCCATGAAAGTCACAACTTCTTTGATACTTAACAGTGAATCATATAAATAATTTAACTCAAAAGGATGAAGTCTATTTAGTTTTATTCTTCGTGTTAATCTTTCAATATCATAGATATTTGATAGTTCATTTTCTATTGGAGCGTGATAATCATACAACTCTTTTGATAATGCAAAACGTCTAAGTAACTCTTTACTATCTTTAACAGGATGTGTAAGTCTCTCTTTTAAAAGTCTTTTACCCATTGCTGTTGAAGTATTATTTATTAGTTTTATCAAACTTGGGTTGTGAGTTGTTTCTATTACATTTAACTGTTCTAAGGCATTATTCCCTAAATATATGTATCTACTAATATCTAGTTTTTGAGGATGTGATAATTTTTGAATGATATTAGAATCATGCCCAATTACAAAATCTATTAAAACTGCTAGTGATTCAGTACTAAGTGGAACTCTTTCCATATCAAGATGCTCAATAGAAGTTAAAAGTGATTCTATATTAAATACATTTTTGAAAAGCTCATTTTGATATGAGATTTTTGGTCTAAAATGACCTATATGGAAGGTTTTTAAAGATAATTCTAAATAATCTATAACTTCTTTTTGATTTATATTTTTATCTGCAAAACTTATGATTATCTCACTTGTTCTGTGCATATTCATATAGTTAAAAACTTCATCTAGTGCAAAAAACTTATCTTCACTTGTTCCATGAACTTCATTGTAGTAACACTTTCCAGTTGTTACATCAATAGCACTATAACCAACTAAATAAATACCTTTTATTTGGTCTATTAAAAGTGAAGTTATATTGTTTTCATCTTGGTCAATCACAAAATCAAAATTTGTTCCAGGGCTTACAATAGTATCCAAATATCTGCTAACACTTGGTGGAATACCCTTTTGTCTAATTATTGCAATAGTATATTTTTGCTCAGCAATTATTCTTGCTAAATGCTTTTCAAATGAAATAGCAGGAACTCCAGCCATTATAGGATTTTCTTTTGAATTTTCTAAAATTGATTTGTTTTTTCTTGTTAATTGAATGTTTAAAAGTTCAGCTATCTCTTTTGCTTTTCCAATATGTTCTTCATCATTATTTACTTCATAAACTTCAAAAAAAGTCCCTATTTCCATAAGTAAAACAGTATTTACCCCATACTTTTTTTCAAGCAACTTTTGGAGTTTAAAATATGTGATTGTTAATAACTCACCCCTATTGGCTAATAATTCTGCTACTTGCTCTCTCACTTAGGTCTAACTCCTGTCCAATCTCTAATCAAACTTCTCTCTTCTTTTGTAAGTTCAGCTTCTTTATGCAACCAAAGATAACTTTGAAGTGGCATTGCTGCATATACGGTTCTATAAATATCTTTTAAATGTTCACTTTTTTCATTTTCATTATATTTTTCCCAAATTGAAAAATTTAAAGCTTTTCGACCATCTTCTATATGCCCACTAATTACCCAAGAAAAAGGTGCAACATTTGAGT
>JACCDS010024262.1_pt1 | contig 11155 bp, 10 predicted proteins | sample 7446441 | NCBI WGS metagenome assembly JACCDS01 (sample SAMN15323445, study PRJNA562643) | freshwater metagenome | isolation source: river surface water | place: USA:Blue River Watershed | collected 2017-08-17 | reverse complement strand
GAACCAAAAGTGGTGGCACGACTTAAGTGGTGCCACCACTTAAGTCGTGCCACCAAAAACCTGCACTTATTATGGTTTTTATTTAAACCTGCATTTAATAAACTTTTCTGCGTTTAAATGCTCTATTAAATAAATGGATCAGCCCACTTTTTATCAGTATATACATTAGTGCCAGCTAAGGTTTTTAGAAATGCAATCACTGCATCAACTTCATTCGCAGTTAAATTTAATCGTTGAGGATTACCTGCTGGAGTTAAACGAGGATCTAAGTTTGTATTTCCAGGAGCTCTGTTAATGGTTCCATAATGCCCGATAGATTGTTGTAATGTTTTTAACACCCCCGTATGCATCATCGGACCATTGGGTTCACCATTTATTCTAACTAAATCTCTCAAAGTAGGTGCTCGTGTTATAGTTACATCTATACCACTTCCATTTAAAATTCCAATAATACCATTGTTTCTGCTGTTAGGATCTATGTCGAATTCTGGTGCATTGTGACATCCATTACAACCTAAACCTCCTGCAGTTCTACTTCCATTTGCATCGAACACTGGAGGTGCTATAAATAAATTTTTTCCTTGATTTTCTTGCTGTGTGAAATTTGGGAAAGGTTGATTATCATTTGCAACTTGAGCCCTCCCTAAATCATATTTTGAATCGAACGATTGAATACTTCTGATGAATTGCGACAAACATTCTTGCAATTTCGCTTCGGTAATTTCTGAATTTCCATATGCAAAATTAAACAGCTCATTATAATAAGTAATCGCTTGCAATTTAGTGAGCAAGTTGCTCAAGTTCGGGCGACCATCAATTCCACTGTATCCCATTTCAGCATGATCTTGTATAGGGCGTGTAGTCTGATTTTCTAAAGTTGCTGCTCGTTCATCCCAAAAGAATTTCGCCTCTCTTGAAAATCTTGCATTCACTAAACGCATCGAGTGTCTAGCTGTTACTCCTCCACTTACACCACTACTTGCTAAAGCCGTATCACTAAATGCAAACTCTTGTCGATGGCAACTAGCACAAGCAATGGTATTATCGATACTAAGATTTTTATCATAAAACAAAACTCTACCAATGGTTGCTTTCGCATTTGCAATCGGGTTACTCGCTGTATTATCTTTTACAATGTATGCAGGACGAGTTTGACTTTCATAATTTTCTAAATTATCTAAATCGATGTTTGTACCGAATGCTGCTTTAATGGCTGCATATTTAATTGTTGTATTGTTAATCGAATCTTCTTTTTTTGAGCAATGCTGAAAAGTAATTGCAAAAATAATTAGTAAAGTGATAGTTGAGATACGTTTCATTGGGCTAAGGTTTAGTTTAATTTTGAGACGGCAAAAAGTGTTCTTGGTTTAAAGAAAAATAAATTAAATTTAGAATAACTCTAGTGGCACGACTTAAGTCGTGCCACCACTTAAGTCGTGCCACCAAAAACCTGCACTTATACTGGTTTTTATTTAAACCTGCACTTAATAAACTTTTCTGCGTTTTTCAAGCCTTTGACTTGGTTTCATATTTCCAATTTCTCGACTTCGATTCTTTTAACCATTCCATCATTTGCATTACCCTGCGTTGTTTGGTGCTTTCTTGTTTAGCCTCATCAATCCACTCAATGTATTCGCGCTGATGGCTAGGACTCATTTTTTCGAAGTTGTTTTTAGCAAGTAAGTCTTTCTTAAATGCATTAATTACAATGGAAGGTATTAGAATGGGTTTCGATTCTTTGCTTGATTTTTTAGGTAAACTTACACCATCATCTATTAAGCGCATCGCTTGTTTAATGTATTTAATTAAAATTTTTTCTGATGGTAAATCTTTAATACTTTTCAGTTTTCCAAACTGTCCCATTCCAGTATTTTCTTCGTTTGAGACATTAAAAATTTTATCAGGATCAGCCATCATTGGAGCCAACCAAAAACCAAACGAACAATGCTCCTTAAAAGAAGACATGTAGCAAAGAATTTTTCCTTTATAAATAAAATTGGGGAACGACCATTTTAGCTGCTCCTCTACTTCGGGGCAAGCTTTGTGCACAACCGATTGTAGATAGATTAAAATCGGTTGTGCAAAATCTTTTGAATTAAGAATATATTGATTGAATTTCATCATCAATATAAAACCAAACTATTAAACCAATAATCGAACTGGTTCTTCTAGTAATGATTTTAATGTTTGTAAAAATGCAGCACCAGTTGCTCCATCCACTACTCTATGATCGCATGAAAGTGTTAATTTCATTATGTTTCCTGGAACTACTTGTCCGTTTTTAACTACGGGTACCGACTGAATTCCACCTACTGCTAAAATACAAGCATCTGGTGGATTAATTATTGCAGTGAATTCATCAATACCAAACATTCCTAAATTAGAAATAGTAAATGTTGAACCTTCCCAATCACTTGGTTGCAATTTTTTATCTTTTGCTTTTTGTGCAAAATCTTTTACTTCAGCTGAGATATGTGATAAAGATTTACCATCTGCAAAACGAACTACTGGAACTAATAAACCATCTTCTACTGCAACTGCAACTCCAATATTTACATGTTCGTTGTAGCGAATTTTATCGCCTAACCAAGATGAGTTTACATGAGGATGTTGTTTTAATGCAACAGCTGCTGCCTTTAATACAATATCATTAAATGAAATTTTCACTTGAGCAACTTCGTTCATTTTAGCACGAGCATCCATTGCTGCACTCATATCTACAGTTGTTTTTAAATAGAAATGTGGTGCAGAAAATTTACTTTCCGCTAAACGTTTTGCAATAACTTTACGCATTTGCGAAACCGGAACTTCAGTATATTTTTCTTGGCCAATATATGTTGGCAAGGTTATGTTTGTTTGTTTTGCTGATGATGCACCAGCAGCTGCAGGTTGGAAACTTTCAACATCTTTTTTAATGATGCGACCGTTTTCTGCAGAACCTTTAATCTGCGATAAATCGATACCTTTTTCTTCTGCTAATTTTTTAGCTAATGGTGAAGCTTTTACTCTAGAATCGTTTGATGAACTAGCGTTCGAAGTACTAGCTACTACTGCTGCAGGTGCTGCTTCTGTACTTGCTTTTACTTCTGTATTTTTTTCTGGTGTTGATGCTGCCGCTGCACTTTCTGTGAGCAAGCTTTTATAATCTTCACCTTCTTTACCAAGTACAGCAATAATACCATCTACTGGTACCGCTTTTCCTTCTTCAACACCAATATATAATACCGTACCTTCTTGGAACGATTCAAAATCCATCGTCGCTTTGTCGGTTTCTACTTCTGCAACTAAATCACCCGACTTAACTTTATCGCCAACTTTTTTATGCCATTTTGCTAATACCCCTTCAGTCATGGTATCACTCATCTTCGGCATTCTTACTACTTCAGCCATATCTATATTTCTAAAATGTTATTGTGTTATTAGTTATTGTGTTAATTAGTTATTAGCAAAAAAGGTCAAACTGTTTTTATACCTAACCTTAATAACCTATTTTCTATTTTCTCATTAACTACATTTAGTCCATGATGTATGGATAATCGCTTTGCACATATACATCAGTGTATAATTCTGATGCTTCTGGGTAAGGCGACTCTTCTGCGAATCGTACCGACTCTTCTACGATGTCTTTTATTTTCGCATCAATCTCTTCAATCCATTTTTCATCAGCATATTTCTTTTTCAAGATAGTTGCTTTTACTTGTTCAATAGGATCTTTCGATTTGTAATCTTCTACTTCTTCTTTTGAACGATATTTTGCTGGATCCGACATCGAGTGTCCTTTGTATCTATACGTTTTAATTTCTAAAAACGTTGGACCATCCCCTTTTCTTGCTCTATCTACCGCTTCATCCATGGCTGCATGAACTGCTTCGCAACTCATACCATCTACTGGCGCACATGGCATATCAAATCCTAAACCAATTTTATAAATGTCGGTCATGTTTGTAGTTCTCGAAACCGAAGTACCCATTGCATAACCATTGTTCTCACAAATAAAAATTACTGGTAACTTCCACAACATTGCCATGTTAAAGGTTTCGTTTAATGCTCCCTGACGAACAGCACCATCACCCATATAACATACACAAACATTGTCGGTACCTTTATACTTTTCAGCAAATGCAATACCTGCGCCTAATGGAATTTGACCACCTACAATACCATGTCCTCCAAAGAAGTTACATTCTGCATCAAACATGTGCATCGAACCACCTTTACCTTTAGAACATCCAGTTGCTTTGCCGTATAATTCAGCCATTACTGCATTTGCTGTTACACCTTTCGCAATTGCATGCGCGTGATCGCGGTATGCTGTAATCATGCCGTCTTCTTTTCTTAATACCGACATAGCTCCTGCTACAACAGCTTCCTGACCGATATATAAATGGCAAAATCCACGGATTTTTTGCTGCCCGTATAATTGCCCTGCTCTTTCTTCGAACTTACGCATCAATACCATTGATTCGTACCAGTTTAAATAAGTCTCTTTTGTAATCTTAACTGCCATATTTCTTTATTTGTACAATGGAATCGCAAATCTATCAATAAAAAGCAAAAAAAATAATTTATCGCACTGCATTCCAATCCCTAAAATGCGAAAAATACTTTAAAACATGCATAAAATACGCATTTTTATTAGTGTAATAACTACACTTAGCCAATTCGTGTTTTTAAAGTTTTTCATTATTTTTGAAATCCTGGGAGATTATTAAATGAAAAGAGGAATAAAAATTGCGTTCATGGTGTTGGTAATAGGCTGCTTAAGTACGCAATTAAGCTTTGCTCAATTCACAAAAACGAAAAACAGGAGATACAAACTTCCTGATGCTCCTGAAAAAGAGGTCGTTAAAGACCGAGGTGTACTCGACCCTGATACCCTCCGATTTCAATTCCATTCACAAAAAACAGGTTTAAAGATAGATACAAGCGCTAATTTAGAGCTCTATTATCATATGTATGAGTGGTTAGGCACTCGCTATCGTTTTGGGGGCGAAAGTAAAAAAGGCATCGATTGCTCGGGTTTTACTGGTGTAATTTATGAGAATGTGTACAAAAGAACCCTACCACGCGATTCTCGAAGCATGTATAAACTCAGTAAACCCATCAGCAAAGAAGAGATGAAAGAAGGCGACTTAGTGTTCTTTCGAATAAGAAGAGGCCAGGTTTCACATGTTGGCATCTATTTGGGGAATAATAAATTTGTCCATTCGGCTACATCCTCTGGTGTAATTATATCCGATCTTAGAGAAGATTACTACCGAAGGTATTTCTACAAAGCAGGGCGATTAAAAAGTCCGACAGAGGTAATTGAAGATGTTCGCGATTAATCTTTCGCATCAATTTAAATTTCATTTCAAATTATTCCTTAACTTTAAGTAAACCAAAACCCCATATTTATGAAATTACTTAAACGAATACTTATTGTATTGCTATGCATCGTCATAGTTGCGTTAATTGCTGCAGGCATCATGCCTAAAAAAATGAATCTCGAATCTGAAGTTATCATCAATAAACCAATCGACGAGGTATTTAATTTTGTGAAGATGATAGAGAACCAAAAATATTATAGCATTTGGGTAATGCGTGATCCTAATGTTAAAGTTAGTTATGTTGGTACTGATGGAACAATTGGAGCTTACTCATCTTGGGAAAGTCAAATGGATGAGGTAGGTGTTGGTCAGCAAGAAATTATCGCACTCGAAGAAAACAAACGTATAGAATACGAATTGCGATTTAAAGTTCCATTCGAAGCAACTGATACTGCTTATACACTTGTTGAAGCTATTGATAGTACACATACACGAGTAATCAATGGATTTAGAAGTAAAATGCCTTATCCTATGAATTTAATGTTGCCAATGGTTGAGAAAATGCTTAAAGTTGACATGGATGGCAATATGCATCGTTTAGATTCGGTGCTTATGTCGCGCTAATTATGTCGAAATGTAAAATATTATTATTTATGCTGATGTTTGCGCTTAGCACTGTTGGTGCTAATGCGCAATTCAGCAATTCAAAATTCATTCCTACTAAACAGAGCATCCCCTATAAAATTATTGTTGCCGAACTTAAAGGCATCAAAGGAAACTACGATGCAAATTATAAATTACTGTTACAACAAAGCACAGAATTTCCATATGATCTTGTTCTTGAAAAAGATGCAAGTTTTTGTTTTTTTATTAATTTATATATCAACGGGACTGATTCTACAGTCTTAAAATATGTTCGTTTATCTGGCAAAGAAGAAGAAGATTTTTACAAAAAAATATATCAATTAAACCTTGAAAGAGAAGTAAAAAATAAGATCAGAATTCGCTCTTTCGATATCGAACATCATAATAATTTTCAAACTTGCTTAAATGCGATTTATTATATGATATCACAAGTTAGCAATACGACAACACTAAAAGTTGCCGACGATATTTATAACAACCCCTCTATAGCAACACATTTAAAAGCGAACAATTTATTCAGGTTAATAGACAGCACACAGCTTAAGTATTTAATTACACACGATAGTGTTCTGCAAGAAATTAGAGACAACCTAAAAACTTCTTTATCATTTAGCAAACCTTATACAAAGAGTTGGTATAAAAAACGAGAAAAAGTATTGTTGAATTTATTTCAAAAAGCAACCTATAAAACCGATAGGTTTTGTGTAATTACCGAATTGATTCACATGCCTAAAACAGGTAAACGTAAAGCATTTTTAAATTATGCTGAATTAAAAGCACTGGGTATTATTTGTATTTATCCGATTTATTTTAATAGGTATTCAAATACTTTATATAAAAAATCGTTCTATTGCACTCACCCTAAAAATCCATTCTTCTTTTATCCAAAAAAAGCAAAGGATTTTAGTTCAAAAAAAGGGGTTTGGCTATTATCAAACAAAAGCAATTATTTTCTCATTATAGCTAATTAATGGATATTCAAAAATTACACATTGCAATCTTTCTAATACTTCTTGAACTTTGAAGACCATTGTAAAAAATATTTTTTTTGGAAATTACTTTTATGGTATTTGTGTGCTTGCGCTGATAATAGAATCAAGCTTGCAACAAGAGCTTAGCGTATTACACCCAGTTTTTTATGGACTTCTTTTTTTTACAACTGTTGTTTATTATACGAATGCTTACATACGCATTAACAATCCTTTGAGCATTAATCCTCGCATTATTTGGTACACAGAGCATGCCAACATTATATTTCGCTTACAATACATCTATCTTATTCTTTGTTTATTAATGATGATGTTTTATGCATATTATTTATTTTTCATTCAACACATAAATATTTATAACATTTTTATTAATAGCATCTATTTACTTCCTTTTATTATTGCAGCATGTTTATATTATGGTTTGAGCACAAAGGGATTAGGTAAACAAAATATAAGAAAAATTGGATGGCTAAAACCCATTATCATTGGTTTTACTTGGGCCGGTGTTGTTTCCATCTTACCATTGGTATTCAATAGCATCGAATCAAATCAAATTGTTAAGTTGTCGAATACTAGTGTCTTGTTGTTCATTAAAAATATGATGTTTGTAATTACATTGGCTATCATGTTCGATATAAAAGATTATGCTTCCGACTATAACCAAGAATTAAAAACGTTTGTAGTTAGGTATGGGCTCCGAAAAACTATTTTTTACATTTTACTTCCATTGAGTTTAATTGGTTTGGGTTCCTTTCTTTTAATAGCTCAACTGAAAGATTTTTCCATGATAAAAATCGCATTAAATACAATTCCATTTTTAGCATTATTATATGTTGCTTATTCTATGGTAAAACGAAGATCTATTTTATACTACCTTATAATTATCGACGGTTTACTTTTACTCAAAGGTATTTGTGGTTCTCTATCGATGTTGTTCTAAAAAATAAAAGCTAGTCCAAAATTGAACTAGCTTTTACAGGAAGCGTTTTATAAATCTTATTATTTAATATTAAATGAGTACACGTATTTAGAATATGGATTTTGTGGATAGATTCCTTCTACCATTAACATATTGCTTTCACTTGAGTTTACAGCATCGTCTACATCACTTGGTTCATTTACCGATTTGTTATTTAATCTAGTAATAATAAATCCTTCTCTAATTCCAATGCTACTTAATTTACCCGATTTTAATCCACTTACTTTTACACCACTCTCTATTTTTAAGTTCTTTTTATCGGAATCACTAAGTTTAGAAAAATTTGCACCTAATAAAGAATTAGCATTTACTGCTTCTTTCTTCTTCAATTCTGTTAGGTTATCTTCCCCTCTCAAAATAACTGCAATTACTTTGTCTTTATTATCGCGGATAACTTTCACATCAATTTTATCGCCTGGTCTGTGTCGGCCAATTTGTTCTGTAAGTTCAGCGGTAGTGTTCACGTCAACACCTGCAATAGAAGTTACCACATCACCTTTTTTTAATCCTGCTGCTTCTGCGGCTCCACCTTCACTAATTCCTGCTAACAATACACCTTTAATTGTTTTTAATCCGTTTTCTTTTGCTACTTCCGAATTCACTTCTTGAATTTGAACACCTAAGAATGCACGTTGTACTTTCCCATATTCCAACAAATCGTCCATTACTTTACGAACTAAATTTACTGGAACTGCGAACGAATAACCTGCATAACTTCCGGTCTGTGAAGCAATCGCTGTATTTATGCCGATTAATTCGCCTCTCGTACTAACTAATGCACCACCACTGTTTCCAGGGTTTACAGCTGCATCCGTTTGGATAAACGATTCAATTGGAAATCCTTTTCCATTGTCTCCAATAATATTAATGTTTCTTCCTTTCGCAGACACAATACCAGCCGTAACAGTTGAGGTTAGGTTGAATGGATTTCCAACTGCTAATACCCACTCTCCAATTTTTACATCATCAGAATTTCCATAAACTATAAAGGGTAAATTTTGTGCATCAATTTTTATTAATGCTAAATCTGTGTTTGGATCTGTTCCGATAACCTTTCCATTGTATGAACGTTTGTCGTTTAATATCACTTCAATTTTTGTAGCACCTTTTACTACGTGGTTGTTTGTAACAATATAACCATCGGCAGAAATAATAACTCCAGAACCTGAGCCCATTTGTGGACCACGTTGTCCGAATGGATTTCCAAATCCTCTATCTCCAAAAAAATCGCGGAATGGATCGAAATCGTTATAGTTATTACTATTTTCTACTGTTACTTTAATGTGCACTACTCCTGGGACTGTTTTGGCTGCAGCCACTGTAAAATCTACTCCACCATCGGCTGGGTTTGGATACTCTGGTAAATTTGCAAATTGAACTTTCTGACGTTCCGTAATATTTACGGGTTGGGGGCCTTCAAAATATTTGTAGGCGGCAACACCCACAAAACCACCCACAATAGCTACTAATAATCCGATAAAAATGTACTTTTTCATATTCATATCTTTTTCGTTTAAAGGATTTGTCATTTCAAATTTAGTGTTTTCAAAATCAATGCCAGCTAAACGTGATTTTTTCAAATAAAATTGCTGTACTTTTGTAAAAACTAATTTACAGATAGCCGATATAATTACATGCTATTCAAATTTTATAAATACCAAGGCGCCGGAAACGATTTTATCTTAATTGATAATAGGAATAAACTATTTCCTAGCAACGCAACTGATTTGTATAACAAATTGTGCGACAGAAGGTTTGGTATTGGTGCCGACGGCATTATGCTTTTAGAGAACATTCCTGATTTCGACTTCAAAATGCTTTATTATAATGCTGATGGTAGGGAAAGCAGCATGTGTGGTAATGGTGGACGTTGTTTAGTTCGTTTTGCCGAGGAATTAAATATCGTGCAAAGCTCATGTCATTTTTTGGCAGTTGATGGTCCACATTATGCCAAAATTTCTGAGCAAAGCATCGAACTAGGAATGATAGATGTACAAAATTGGGAAGAGCATGGTAATGATATCAGTTTAGATACAGGTTCACCTCATTATATAACTTGGGTAGAAAATGTAGAATCTGTAGATGTGTTTACCAAAGGCAGAGCAATACGTTATAACGAAACTTACAAAGAAGTAGGTATCAATGTTAATTTTCTAGAGTGGAAAAACGATTCCTTATATGTTAGAACATACGAGCGTGGTGTTGAAGACGAAACCCTTTCTTGTGGAACAGGTGTAACTGCTGCTGCTATGGCTTATGCCATTAAAAATAATTTAGAAGGAGATGTGCGTGTGCCTATACAAACCAAAGGGGGTAACTTAGAAGTTCGTTTCCATCGTCAAGAGCGTCAGTTCCATAAAGTGTACCTTATCGGTCCAGCAGTAAAAGTATTCGAAGGCACCATCAACATATAAATAAAAAAATTAGCCTAATTAATTTCTTTTTCCCTTTAAAAAAATTACATTTGAATTTTTTTAGTGCTATAAATTGACCTAAATTTTTTTTAGGATACATTTTGGTACGCGTCGATAGTAAGAAGCCTTGTAAATTAGTTTATTCACTCTGTAAGCACCCCTATTTAGGGCACGTTATAGAGCCACATATTGTACAACTTAATCCCAACGGTAGTTTCACGCTAAGTCACCGAAAATTATATTCACAAACTGCAAAGGAATTTGATGCCTATTTGGATGAGAGCGATTATAAACTCATTAAACTTTTAGATCAACTCGACCAAGAGTACATCATCAAAAAATACCATAAAGAAGTAATTCGACCTGCACAATATTTCAGTAAAATTTGGAATGATAAACTATATGCAGTTGTTCGTCCTATTATTGAAAAAAAACTAGTAGAGGCTATACAATTAATTGGCGATAAACCATTTTATGAAATGGGCAAAGAAGGCGACCCTGCCAACAAACAAATTTTTATTGCCAAAGAACAAACTTCTGTTTTATTCCATTTTAGAAGAAGTCCGGAGGGCACACGTTATTTCCCTACCATCAAATATTTAGGCAATCGTATTGAGTTCATGTTTAAAGATGCCGAAATAATTTGCACACAACCGGCTTACATGTTACTCGGAAAAGACTTGCTCTTTTTTGAACCAGAATTGGATGGTAAAAAATTAATGCCTTTTCTAAATAAGCGTTACATCGACATTCCAAAAAATTCGGAGCCTACTTATTTCAAAAAATTTATAGGACCACTCATCGAACGACACAATGTAT
>JACCDS011888203.1_pt1 | contig 11156 bp, 10 predicted proteins | sample 7446441 | NCBI WGS metagenome assembly JACCDS01 (sample SAMN15323445, study PRJNA562643) | freshwater metagenome | isolation source: river surface water | place: USA:Blue River Watershed | collected 2017-08-17 | reverse complement strand
TCCGGTAAAGCCGGACACGTGTTGACGGAGAACGATTGGCTCATGAGCATCCGCAGCCGCATCGGCATTCCCGGCGGCACCTGCGCCTTCGATCTTCCGGCCTACTTTGCCTGGCAGCACGATTCGGCCGGCAAGCGCCAGGAGGATCTCAGACGCTGGATTGCGAGTTTCATGCCACTGGCTGACTCGATCAGCCTGCTGCTGACGCTGTTGCGCGATTCGGGCGTGCCGCAAAAAGTCATGGCCACCAGCGGACAGTTCCAGCAGCCCTTGCCCCAGGGGCGCAGCTTCCAGTTGCTGCGCCTGAGCATCGACCCCACGCATGGGCTCATTCCAGAAATCAGCGGCAACCGTCTGATCGTCTCGATCCGCCTCATGCAGCTTGGCGCCGATGAACGTCTGCACGCCTGCAACCAGGATGCGGCCTTCGACCTCACCCTCTGTTCCTGAACGCCGGCAGACCTGCCCATGCCCCTCGAGCAAGATCCATCCACTGCCACGGCCAAGACGCTTGCTGTGCGCTGCCCCAGTTGTGGCGGGGACAGCATCTACGCACCGAGCAACCCCTATCGCCCTTTCTGCGGCGAACGTTGCAAGAAGATGGACTTCGGCGCCTGGGCCAGCGAAAGTTTTCGCGTCCCTACCGAGGCGCCGCCTGACGACCAGGCGTTCGGCGACCCCAAACTGCAATAGTCGGGCATTCGCCCTTCAGATTGCGGCATCACCGCCATGGGTTGCGCCAGAGAACTGACGCTCCCGGGCAAGCCACTGCAGCACCGGAACCGTCCCTGGCAGGACCGGCGCGACCCTGACCGGTAGTTTTTCCCAGGCACAGGACTGGCCCTCCCGCATCTGCAATTCACCGTGCCAGCGCAGCACCTTGCAGAAATTCAACCGCACCAAGGCATGCGGATAGTCGACCATCTCCGTCTTCCAGGGCTGGATTTCATCTGCCTCAATGCCAAGCTCCTCGGACAGCTCGCGCCTCAGGGCCTGCTCCACGCTTTCACCAGCTTCGAGCTTGCCCCCCGGGAACTCCCAATAGCCCGCGTAGACTTTTCCTGCAGGGCGGGACGTCAGGAGGAACTGACCATCGGGTCGAAGCAGAACCCCAACCGCGACCTCGGTCACCGGACGCTCGCCCCCACCCGCCCGGGGACGATCTGCATCAGCAACCAGAAATTTGGTCATCACGTCGCAGCGTGCTTGCCGGCATAGTCCTTGGCAAACTGGTAGGCCACCCGGCCGCTGCGAGAACCTCGCTCCAGTGCCCAGACCAGTGCTTCCGCCTGGGCCGCGGCGATGGCGGCAGCAGGCACACCAAATGAAGAAAGCCACTGCGCCACAATCGTCAGGAATTCGTCCTGACTGAAGGGATAGAAGCTCACCCACAAGCCAAAACGCTCAGAGAGGGAGATCTTCTCCTCCACCGCTTCGCCAGGATGAATCTCGCCATCGTCGGTGTGCGTGTAGCCGAGGTTGTCCTTCATGTACTCGGGCAGCAGATGCCGACGATTGCTGGTCACGTAGATCAGGACATTGGCCGTGGTTGCCGCGACAGAACCATCGAGTATGGACTTGAGTGCCTTGTAGCCGGGCTCGCCATCTTCAAAGCTCAGGTCATCGCAAAAGATGATGAACTTCTCGGGCCGGGCGGACACCACCTCGACGATGTCCGGCAGATCCACCATGTCAGCCTTGTCCACCTCGATCAGACGCAATCCCTGGTCTGCATACGCCTGCAGGCAAGCACGGATGAGGGATGATTTCCCCGTACCTCGCGCACCCGTCAGCAGAACGTTGTTGGCCGGCAGGCCACGCACGAACTGCTCGGTGTTGCGCTGGATCTTGTCCTTCTGTTGCTCGATCTCCTTGAGATCCTCGAGCTTCATCACCCCCACATGGCGTACCGGGTCGATGACCCCATGACCGGAACTGCGCTTGCGATAACGGAAGGCAATCGAGGCCTCCCAGTCCGGCTGACTCAAGGGTTGCGGAAGGATGGATTCGATTCGCGCCATCAGCTGTTCTGCGCGATCCATCAGACGTTCGAATTTTTCGTTCATGAATAACCGACGGGCGATCGCCCGCTCGCTCAGGATCTGTAGTCCGCGTTGATCGACACGTAGTCGTGGCTGAAGTCGCAGGTCCAGACTGTTTCCTCGGCCGCACCACGGCCCAGCACGACACGCACCGTGATCTCGCTCTGCTTCATCACGCGCTGGCCGTCCTCTTCCCGGTAGGCGGGATTGCGCCCTCCCTGAATTGCGACGTGGACGTCGTCAAGGTAGAGGTCAATACTGCCCTGATCGAGGTCGGCAATACCGGCATAACCGACCGCCGCCAGAATGCGGCCCAGGTTCGGGTCACTCGCATAAAAGGCCGTCTTCACCAGCGGCGAATGGGCGATGGCATAGGCGACCTGCCGGCACTCCTCGGAGGATCTGCCTCCCTGGACATGCACGGTGATGAACTTGGTGGCGCCTTCGCCGTCGCGCACAATGGCCTGCGCCAGCTTGCGTGCGACCTCCAGCATGGCGGACTTGAGGAGCTTGCCATCGGCGCTGTCGAGTGATTCGATCACCGGATGCGCCGCCTTGTTGGTGGCGATGACGACAAACGAATCGTTGGTCGAGGTATCTCCGTCAACGGTCACACGGTTGAACGAGCCGTCTGCCAGCTCGCGTGCCAGCTGCTGCATCACCGCCTGGCTCACGCAGGCATCCGTGGCCATATACCCCAGCATGGTGGCCATGTTCGGGCGAATCATGCCAGCCCCCTTGCTGATGCCTGTGATGCTGACCTTCGCCCCCCCGAGGGTGATCTGCGCACCATACGCCTTGGGCACGGTATCCGTGGTCATGATGCCTTCGGCGGCACGCCCCCAGTTATCCTCGCGCGCGTCGGCCAGCGCAGCCGGCAAGCCGGCTTCAACGCGCTCGGCAGGCAGCTGTTCCATGATCACGCCGGTGGAAAAAGGCAGTATCTGCTCCGGGGCGAGCTTCAGGCGCGCCGCCAGTGCCGCACAGGTCCCGCGGGCGCGCTTCAGCCCCTCCTGTCCTGTGCCCGCATTGGCATTTCCCGTATTGATCACCATGGCACGTATACCGCGACCGGCGGCCAGATGCTCTCGGCAGACCTGCACGGGTGCGGCGCAGAAACGGTTCTGCGTGAACACCCCTGCCACGCTGGCGCCTTCATCAAGCAGCACCACGGTCAGATCCTTGCGGTTGGCCTTGCGCACACCCGCCTCGGTCACGCCTATGCGAACACCGGGGATGGGAAAGAGTTCAGCCGGATTGGGGGCAGACAGGTTGACGGGCATAGTGCAATTTGCGGTTGATGGTCAGCTCAGCTTGCCGTGGCAGTGCTTGTATTTCTTGCCGCTGCCGCAGGGGCACGGCTCGTTGCGCCCTACCCGCGGCACCGCCGCCACTTCAGTGGACGTATCGAGTCGGGTTTCGACGCCGCCCGTTTCAGTGGGCGCCGTGTATGTGACATTCGCAATATGCTCCGCCTTGCTTTCCATGGCGTCAGCAGCCTGCTCCAGCTGCTCACCGGACTGGATGCGCACGGTCATCAACACCCGGGTCACGTCGTTCTTGACGGAATCCAGCAACTGCCCGAACAGTTCGAAAGCTTCCCGTTTGTATTCCTGCTTCGGTTGCTTCTGCGCATAACCGCGGAGATGAATGCCTTGCCGCAAGTAGTCCAGGGCACTCAAATGTTCCCGCCAGTGCGAGTCGATACTCTGCAACAGCACCATGCGCTCGAACTGCGTGAAGTTGGATGCCACGACCGAGGCCAGCTTGGCTTCGAAAGATGTATGCGCTGCAGCCACCACTTGCTCGAGGACATCTTCGTCGCTGATGGCGCTGGCTTCCTCGACCGTTTGACGCAGGCGCACATCAAGCAACCATTCATCGTGCAGTACCTTCTCCAGCCCGGCGAGGTCCCATTGCTCCTCGACCGACTCTTCAGGAACGTACTGACGCACGAGATCACTGAAGCACCCCTCGCGCAAGGCGGTTATCTGGGCGGACAGGTCTTCTGCATCGAGAATCGCATTGCGCTGCTGATAGATCACCTTGCGCTGGTCGTTGGCGACGTCATCGTACTCCAGCAGCTGCTTTCGGATGTCAAAGTTGCGTGCCTCGACCTTGCGCTGGGCACTCTCGATGCTGCGTGTCACGATCCCGGCCTCGATCGCCTCGCCGTCGGGCATCTTCAGACGGTCCATGATGGCGCGAACGCGATCACCTGCAAAGATGCGCATCAGCGAGTCATCGAGACTCAGGTAGAAGCGCGATGAACCAGGATCACCCTGACGGCCGGAACGTCCACGCAGCTGATTGTCGATACGACGCGACTCGTGGCGTTCGGTGGCGATGATGCGCAGGCCTCCCAACGCCTTGACCTGCTCATGCTCCTGCTGCCACTGCGCGCGCAAGGCCGAGATTTTCTGCTGCTTCGAGACTGCGTCTAGCGCAGCATCGGACTCGATCGCCTCGACCAGCTTCTCGATATTCCCGCCCAGCACGATATCCGTGCCACGGCCTGCCATGTTGGTGGCGATCGTGACCATTTTCAGGCGGCCGGCCTGAGCAATGATGTCCGCTTCGCGGGCATGCTGCTTGGCATTCAGCACCTGGTGCGGAAGTTTGGCCTGCTCCAGCAGTTGTGCGATGATCTCGGAGTTTTCAATCGAGGTCGTCCCCACCAGCACCGGCTGGCCACGCTCATGGCATTCGCGGATGTCGGCGATGGCGGCCTCGTACTTTTCCCGCGTGGTCTTGTAGACCCGATCGAGCTGGTCATCACGCCGGCTTGGCCTGTTGGGCGGAATCACCACCGTCTCCAGCCCATAAATTTCCTGGAACTCATAGGCCTCGGTATCGGCCGTACCGGTCATGCCGCCCAGCTTGCCATAGAGACGGAAGTAATTCTGGAAGGTGATGGACGCCAGGGTCTGGTTCTCGGCCTGGATGGCCACGCCTTCCTTGGCTTCCACCGCCTGATGCAGGCCATCGCTCCAGCGCCGCCCCGTCATCAGGCGGCCGGTGAACTCGTCGACGATCACGATTTCGCCGTTCTGGACAACATAATGCTGATCCCGGTGATACAAATGACGCGCCCGCAGGCCTGCGTACAAGTGGTGCATCAACGTGATGTTGGCCGGATCATAGAGACTGGCCCCCTCGGGCAACAGCCCCGCCTGGCTCAGGAGGTTTTCTGCGTTTTCATGGCCTTGTTCGGTCAGAAACACCTGGTGGCTTTTCTCATCGACCGTGAAGTCACCCGGCTTGATCACCCCTTCGCCGGTGCGTGGATCGGCCTCCCCGATCTGCCGCGTCAGGTGCGGGACAACCTTGTTGATCGCAAGGTACAGCGCCGTATGGTCTTCGGCCTGTCCGCTGATGATCAGCGGCGTGCGCGCTTCGTCGATGAGGATCGAATCCACCTCGTCGACAATCGCGTAGTTCAGCCCGCGCTGCACCCGGTCCGACACCTCGTACACCATGTTGTCGCGCAGGTAGTCAAAGCCATATTCGTTGTTGGTGCCGTAGGTGATGTCTGCTGCATAGGCCGCCTGCTTGTCCTGGCGTGACATCTGCGGCAGATTGACGCCGACCGTCAGGCCCAGGAAGTTGTACAGCTTGCCCATCCACTGCGCATCGCGATTGGCCAGGTAGTCATTGACCGTCACCACGTGCACACCTTTGCCATTCAGTGCGTTCAGATAGACGGCCAGCGTGGCGGTGAGCGTCTTGCCCTCGCCCGTGCGCATCTCCGAAATCTTGCCCTGATGCAGGGCCATGCCCCCCATCAGCTGAACGTCGAAGTGACGCATCTTCATGACCCGCTTCGATGCCTCCCGGACCACCGCAAAGGCCTCGGGCAAAAGCGCATCCAGACTCTCCCCACGGGCGATCCGCTCCCGGAACTCGATTGTCTTGTGCTGGAGTTCGGCATCTTCCAGCTTTTCAAGCTGTGGCTCCAGGGCATTGATGCGGGCTACGACACTGCGGTATTGCTTGAGCAGCCGGTCGTTGCGGCTGCCGAATATTTTGGTGAGGATATTGATGCCCATGAATGCCATACCGCTCTGCTGACCCGCCGGGGCCGGCAGAGGCGCGCAATCCTTTTCAGTCAAGACTATGGAATACGCCGCCCACGGGCGGCGTTCGCCTGGCTAAGCCCGGCCATATGGCGGGGCGAAGCGGTTGATTCTACCTTTGCGCTGATGGCGCAGCGGCAGGGGCCGGCACCGGGTCGACAGCAGGCACAGCCGCAGCACGCAACGCGCCTGCCACCTGCGCCTGGTCTCGCGGCGCGCTATCCGACGCATCCGCTGAGACAGGCTGCGGCTGTTTCGGACGAGCGACGTCCGACGACCCGGCAGTCACCGCCGTCTGGGTGGCGGCAACCACGGGAAGAGGGGCTTTGGAGGACCCCTGTACAGGCGCTGACGCCGGTCGCTTGACGCCGGCAAGCGTTGGCAGCGGAACGGCCGGCATACGTGCCAGAGCAACCTGCTGCTGCACCGGCAGGTTCCGGCCGGCGTACATGAATTTCTGCGGGTCCTGCGGAATGCCCCGGACCAGCACTTCAAAATGAAGGTGGGGGCCTGTGGAACGCCCGGTGCTGCCGACTTCCGCAATCTTCTGCCCGCGCTTGATCAGGTCGCCTTTCTTGACGAAGGTTTTCGAAGCGTGGGCGTAACGAGTGATCAGGTCCTTGCCGTGATCGATTTCGATCATGTTGCCGTAATCGGGACGAAATTCCTGAGTGACGACCACGCCGCCTGCTGCGGCCAGAATCGCGGTTCCTGCCGGCGACTGGTAGTCGATGCCCGTATGCAGCGCCGAGCGCCCGGTAAAGGGATCAATGCGCCATCCGAAACCCGAGCCGGCTCCCCCAAAGGCCACGGGGTGCTGTGTCGGAATCATCATGCTCCGGACCTTCTGTTCGAACAGACGCGATTCGACGACAGCCATCAGGTCGGTGCGCTGCTCGGTCAACCGGTCAAGATCGGCCAGGGTGCCCTGCAGCTCCTCCATCGTCAACGGTCTCCCGGACACCAGCGCCCCACCCTGCCCCGGTTTGAGCTTGATGTCGGCCACATTGATGCCGGCCAGACCGGAAACCCGCTCGCCCAATGATTCGAGTTGCTGCATCTTCGCCTGCATCTCCCCCAGGCGTCGGGCCATGGCATCCAGATTCTCCCGCATGAAACGATCACGCAAGGCGAACTCATCCTTGACCACCAGCTTGACGAGCGAGCCGATGACGGGCCATCCCTCACGGGCCCCCTTGAGGAAAACCCAGTGGTACAAGCCGGCCGCGACCAGCATCAGTGCAAAGGACAGGCTCAGCCCAGCCAGCAGCAGCTTGGTGCCGCTCAGGTGAATCGCACGGCTTTTGGCCAGCCATGCATCCGTGATAATCAAATGCATCTCTTTTCCCTTCAACCTCACCCGGACGCCATGAACCGCCGTAGCCAGTCAGTCACACTCCTGCAGGCAACACGCGACTCACCCATGCTTGCCCGACTTGCGGACCTCAGCATGGAGTCGACATCCAGGCTCAAGGCGATTGAACCGATGATACCGGCCACGCTCCGGTCAGCACTGACCCCTGGCCCGATCGATGGACCAAATTGGTGTCTGATTGTTAACGGTAATGCAGCGGCCGCAAAGCTCCGCCAGATGCTGCCCATGCTGACCGCGCATTTGCGCAGCAAGGGATGGGAGGTTAGCGCAATTAGACTGAAAGTACAAACCCCGGGAAAGCGCTAATCAACCATTTTTTCGGTGAAATCCCCGGTTTTTTACCGAAAATGGTGCCGATTGTCGGATTCGAACTGACGACCTACCGCTTACAAGGCGGGTGCTCTACCAACTGAGCTAAATCGGCTGAGATTCAAATTCTACTTCAGCACTCCCAGTGCCCGCCCTACTTGATCCGTTTGAGCGCGGGTCGCGGGCCACCCGAGGGAGGGCGTGGCGGCTCCGGCTTGACACCCTCCTGTGGAACCGACTCCACACTGGTCAGCCCCACACTGGGCGGTGCGTGCTCCCCCCTCTCTTGCGGCTCGGCTGCCTCACCCGGATCGGCCAACAGACCGCCAGACGCATCCACGTCCTCCAGCGGAAAGGCCATCCCCTGTCCATTTTCCCGCGCGTAGATGGCAATGACCCGCCCGATGGGCACCAGAATATCCCTGGCAACGCCGGCAAAACGTGCCTTGAACTCAATGTAGTCATTGCCCAGACTCAGGCCGCTGGTTGCGTCCATGCTGACATTGAGAACGATTTCGCCATCCTTGACGTATTCACGTGGCACCCGCACGGAATCGTCCACCCGAACCGCCACGTAGGGCGTAAGCCCGTTGTCGGTGCACCATTCATACAAGGCGCGGATCAGGTACGGACGGGTCGAGGATGTGCCTGCTTGAGTCATCACGGATTGCTTCGACCTGGATTACTTGCGCATCACTTTTTCCGACGGCGTCAAGGCCTCGATGTACGCCGGTCGGGAAAAGATGCGTTCGGCGTACTTCAACAGCGGGGCGGCATTCTTGCTGAGCTCGATGCCGTAATAGTCAAGTCGCCAGAGCAAGGGGGCGATCGCCACATCCAGCATGGAGAAATTCTCGCCCAGCATGTACTTGTTCTTCAGGAACACGGGGGCCAACTGGGTCAGGCGGTCGCGGATGTGCGTACGCGCCTTCTCGAGTGCCTTTTCATTGCTCTTGGCAGCACGCGACTCCAGCGTGGAGACATGCACAAACAGTTCCTTTTCGAAGTTCAGCAGGAACAGGCGCACGCGGGCACGGTCCACAGGGTCACCGGGCATGAGCTGAGGATGGGGAAAGCGCTCATCGATGTACTCGTTGATGATGTTGGACTCGTACAGGATGAGATCTCGCTCCACGAGAATCGGCACCTGGCCATAAGGATTCATCACATTGATGTCCTCCGGCTTGTTGTACAGGTCGACATCGCGGATCTCGAAATCCATGCCCTTCTCGAACAGGACAAAACGGCAGCGGTGGGAGAAGGGGCAGGTCGTGCCCGAATACAACACCATCATGGTGGGTGGCTCCTAAAAATCAAAAAATAGTTCTATCAGAGGCCGGCCTGAATTGATGCCGGCCTGAAACTAAAAGAGTGGGCTGCATTGTCGCAAACCCACTCCATAAAAGACAAGTTTTGCACCATATTGGTGCAAAATTAAATTACTTGCTTACTTGATGTCTTTCCAGTAAGCAGCATTGAGTCGCCAGGCAATGATGGTGAAACCCAGCAGGAACAGCATGACCCAGACGCCCACACGTACACGCGTGCTTTGAGTCGGCTCACCCATCCACTGCAGGAAATTGACCAGATCGCCCACTGCCTGATCGTACTGGAGCGGGGTCAGGGTGCCAGCGCTGACCTGCTGCCAGCCCTTGAAGATCTGGACCTCGTGGCCATGCTCCATGCGGGTCTCGTACACCGGATGACGCTGCCCCTGCAGCTGCCACAGCACGTGTGGCATGCCGACGCTGGGGAAGGCCAGGTTGTTCCAGCCGGTCGCCTTGGTCTCGTCGGGGTAGTAGGTCCGCAGGAAGGTGTAGAGGTAGTCGGCGCCCGAGCCCTTGCCGACTGCAGAACGTGAACGCGCGATCACGGTCAGATCCGGCGGATTGGCGCCGAACCATTCCTTGGCCTGCTTCGGATCGATGGCCGCCTTCATGGTCTCGCCGACCTTGTCCGTGGTGAACAGCAGGTTGTCCTTGATCTGCTCGGAGGTGAATCCGATGTCCTGCAGACGGTTGTAGCGCATGTACGCCGCCGAGTGGCAGTTCAGGCAGTAGTTAACGAACAGCTTGGCACCGTTTTGCAGCGAGGCATGGTTGCTGACATCGACAGGAGCCTTATCCCAGGCAATGCCTCCGCCGGCAGCCTGGGCAGCGCCGCTGAGCGCAAGAAAGGTGCTGAATGCAAGAATGAATTTTTTCATTTTTCTGGTCTCCAGCTTCAGTGGGCCACGAAGTTCACGCGGCTGGGTACCGGCTTGGGCTCACCCAGACGGCTCCACCAGGGCATCAGCAGGAAGAAGGCGAAATAGCCGAAGGTGAACAGCTGGGACACACGCTGAGCGATGTCCTGCCCCCAGAGGTTGCCCCAGACACCCGGAGCCTGGATGCCGAGATAGCCCAGGATCAGGAACATGAAGACAAAGAAGCCATAGAGGTACTTGTGCCAGTCAGGCCGGTAGCGAATCGACTTGACCGGGCTGTTGTCGAGCCAGGGCAGAAAGAACAGGATGATGACAGCGCCCCCCATCACGACCACGCCCCAGAACTTGGCATCAATCGCCAGCATCAGCGCCGACAGCACCACAGCACCACCGACGATCCCCGCCTTGGAAGCTGCCGACAGCTTGCCTTTGAGGACCCCCAACACAGCCGCCAGCACCACACAGGCGATGAGCGCGTACATCATTTCGTCGGTGATGGCCCGCAGCATCGAATAGAACGGCGTGAAGTACCAGACCGGTGCAATATGGGCCGGGGTCTTGAGCGGATCGGCCGGGATGAAGTTGTTGTACTCCAAGAAGTAGCCGCTGAGCTCGGGGGCGAAAAACACGATCGCGGAAAACACCATCAGGAACACGCTCACGCCCATGATGTCGTGAATCGTGTAGTAGGGGTGGAAAGGGATGCCGTCCAGCGGCTTGCCATTCGCATCCTTCGGCGCGCCGGGCCCCTTGATCTCGACACCGTCGGGATTGTTGGAGCCGACGTCGTGCAGCGCCATCAGGTGCGCCACCACCAGGCCCAGCAGGACCAGCGGCACGGCGATGACGTGAAAGCTGAAGAATCGGTTCAGGGTGGCATCGCCCACCACGAAGTCACCGCGGATCAGCAGGGCCAGGTCCGGACCGATGAACGGGATCGCGGAGAACAGGTTCACGATCACCTGCGCGCCCCAGTAAGACATCTGCCCCCAGGGCAGCAGGTAGCCCATGAAGGCTTCGGCCATGAGCACGAGGAAGATCGCGCAGCCGAAGATCCAGACCAGTTCGCGCGGCTTGCGGTAGCTGCCATAGATCAGGCCGCGGAACATGTGCAGATAGACCACCACGAAGAAGGCGGAGGCGCCGGT
>JACCDS010241278.1_pt1 | contig 11156 bp, 10 predicted proteins | sample 7446441 | NCBI WGS metagenome assembly JACCDS01 (sample SAMN15323445, study PRJNA562643) | freshwater metagenome | isolation source: river surface water | place: USA:Blue River Watershed | collected 2017-08-17 | reverse complement strand
AAAATATATGATATAAAAATCACATATAAACCATTATGCAAATATTTAAAATATATGAATAAAAATTTGATAAAAGATAATGATATAAAAATACAAAATTTACAAAATAATATTAAATATATACATAAAAAAAATAATTTTGATGATGTATTCAACATATCAAATCTTTATGTTGAATATGATTTTAAACAAATGAAAGAAAGTAAAAAAGAACTACATTTAGAATTTAAATATATGTATAAATATTATATAAAATCTTTATGTCAAAAACAATTTATAAATGATATATTAAATTAATATATCATTTATGTTTAAAATTATAATATATATTATTTTTTTTAATACTATTATCATTATTTTCAATAAATCTCTATATCATTTCATTTTGGTCTAATAAATCAATTATTATATAAAAGAAAATTAAAAATAAACCAATAGCAAAATAACCTCTAGATGTAACAACACCCATTTCTAAATCGTAACAATTTTCATCTATTCGATACAACACTGTTTCATTAAATGAATCAGTGTTTAAAACAATATATGCTATATATAATAAAAAAGCTATTTTTAAATTTACACTTGAGCATACATTATATATTAAATCAGTGATATCATTTTCTTCTGTATGCATTTTAAATTTTTATACAAAGTATATTTTATTTTAGAATTTTTTTTTGATAAATATATATTAAAAAAAATATGGATAAGAATAAAATTTTTATAGGAATTATAATTTTATTATTTATAACGGTATTTGTAATATTTTCAACAAAAAAATATAAAAAGAATAAAAAATGTCATAATAAATTACAAGAAGTAATTAATAAATTTAAAAAATATCAATCAGAATATTTAACATCACAAAATAAAAATGATGATGATAGTGATGAAGAAAGTGATGATGATAGTGATAATGAATAAATATAAAATTTTTACAAAAAAAATACATTTTTTTTATTTATTTTTTATATGTTTATGTTGTTTTATTATCATTTTTAATGTATTACTCTGTTTATGGTGCACCTGCTGATAGTACACCTAATGCTGCAATTTTACGTCCAGCATTGACGTTAGTACTTAAACTTGTTCGTGGTCTACTTTCGATACTACCATCGAAATTATCAATTTGTAAAAAACCAGAAGGGCGGAAAGTTGATGTTACAGCTTGCTCTCCTTGAATGATTTTAGTATTGTTTGGTTTATTGATCATTCGTGATGCATAAGCATTATCTAATGATTCCATATTAATATATTATATATTAAAAAAAATAAATATTAAAATGTAATATATTTATTATATAATTTTAAGCACTACACATTAAACATTCATCTTCTTGTTTATTATTCGTATTTTTATTTGTATTTTTTTTAACTTTATCTAAAATAGATTTATCAATCGTAAATTTAATAGCATTTACATTTGTCTTTGTTCTAATATAATATGATAATGTTTTTAAACCTTGTTTCCAGGCATATAAATACATAGATGTTATTTTTGATGGATTGAAATCAGCGATAAATCTATTACTAGACATTGATTGACATACAAAACAACATCTATCTCTATCCATATCAATTAAATCTTTTAATTTATATTCATATGCTGTTTTATATATTTCTTTAATATCATTTGGAATTTCGTCAATATTTTGAACTGATCCATTGTCAGCAATAATACGTTGGCGCATTGTATCATTCCAAATATTTAAACGTTTTAAATCATTGATTAAATATTTATTAACAACTTGAAAATCGCCAGATAATAATGATCTATTGTAGATATTACTAGTGATAGGTTCAAAGTTTTCACTATTATCTAAAATAGCTGCAGTTGATGCAGTTGGCATTAATGCAACTAATAATGAGTTATATAAACCATATTGTTTAATATCATTTCTTAATTGAATCCATGATTTATTCCAAAGTAAATCATTTTGGTTAATATTCCACAAATCGAATTGTAAAATATTATTTGCAATCATTGATGTTGGGTAATTTTCATAATAACCATATTTAATAGCTAAATCTTTGGAAGCTGTTAAAGCTGCAATATATATAGTTTCAAATATATTTTTGTTAATTTTTTTAGCTTTTGTAGAAGTGAACGAACATTTCATAGCCATAAACACATCAGCTAATCCTTGTACACCAATACCAATTGGTCTATTTTTCATATCACTATTTTTTGCTTTTTCTAATGGATAAACATTATTATCAATAACTTTATTTAAATTAATTGTAACATCATATGCTACATCAAATAATAAATCATAATTATATGTATCTTTATCTAATACAAATTTTGGTAAACAAATACTTGCTAAATTGCATACACCAATATTATTCTCATCGGTGTATATTAAAATTTCACTACAATTACCAGTTAATATTCCATTGAATACACCCATATGATTTTTTGGTTCATTAAAACAATATGTATCGTGTAAACCATCAACCTCTATAATATTTTTAATATAAACATTATTTTCAAATACAAATAATGGATCTTTATTTTTATTTAGTTGTGATCTTGCACCATATAATGATACTGTTTGTAGATTCAATTTAACCATTAAATTATATGATTCAATATTGTTGAAAAATAAACATTTACGTTCAACTAATGAATCTTCAATTATAACTGGTTTTAAACCTAATGTATTACATAATAATTTAATTTTATATAATACACGATAATCATTATTAGATAATGTAATATGATTATGATTTAATAATTCTAATTGTGTATTTTTATATTCATAATCAATATATCCAGCTAACCATGATAATTTATTTTTTAAATTATAGTTTATTGGAATAACATTATATTCTTTATTATTTAAAATTGTATTTGTAATAAAATTATATCCTTTATTATACATTATTTCATGTTCATAATATTCAGATGTTTTAATATTATTAATATCATTATTATTATCAAAAATTAAATTTTTAAAATTATTATCAATTTTTGGAAAATTACAAGTTAATAATTTCATACCTCGTTTTAAATCTTTAGCTTCAACAATATATGCATTTTTTTTATTATTTTTTTTATTTTTATCAACAACATAAAATTTATGATATTCTGTACATTTTAAGAAACAACCATCACTAGTTGTAATTTGTAAAAGCTTTTTATTCTCACCAGTTTTAATAACTGTTGTTTTTGAAAACTCTTCACCATTCCAAACATTAAATTCTTTACCAACTAAATTTTTAATAGTATAATAACCTTTATCAGTCAAGATAACTGTTTGACCATGTACGCATAAATTAGATGATTTAATAATACCAAGATTATTTTGATTACATTTCATATTACATGCAGATTTAGATAAAATATATAATTTACCAGCTTCCTCTAAAACTTTTAAAATTTTATTCCAAATTTCTAAAATATTAATCTGTTTTACATATAACTGTTCAGCTTCATATGTTTCATATAACTTACTAAATTCATCACCATATGTATCTGTTAATCCAATCATATTTTTAAATCTATCAGTTTTTACAATATTTGGACAAAATAATGACCATTTAACATATTTATCAGGATTTAAAATAGCATATTCTAAACGTTGCCAGAATATATCATTAGTCCAAGCAGCATAAAATAAATCACGAGGACAATTACTTTCATCTAATGAATTAATCGGTAATATAGATTCTAATACATCCATTACATCCATATGCCACAATTCAAAATATACAGCTATAGAACCTTTACGTTTGCCACCACCTTGTGACATATGTTTTGCCATATCATCATATACTTTTAACATTGGAATTAATCCTTCAGAAACACCATTGGATGATACAATTCTACTATTTTTACCTCTAACTTTTTGAATATTTATTCCAATACCACCAGCACTTTTGCTAATCATAGCTGATTCAGCTAATGTATTGTAAATACCCATAGTTGTATCTTCAACATCTAATAAAAAACATGAAGATAAAGAACCAACATGATTTCCAGAATTAAATAAAGTTGGAGTTGCATGTGTATAATATCCATCAGATAAATATTTATATAATTTATAAACATCTTTAAAAGTATATGTTTGTAAATTACCATATTTATCCATATCATTTAAATGTAAATTAATAGCAACTCTCATATACATTTGTTGTGGCGACTCTAAAGTAATTGATTTATTATTGATTAAATATGATTTTTTTAAAATACTAACACCAATATATTGTAATTGATAATCTTTCATAAAATCAATAGATTTATTAATTTCATTTTTATAATTTTTAATAAATAACAAAAATTTATCAACAAAATAATTATTTAGTTTTTCATTAATATTTAAAGCATATAAAAGATAATCATTCATAAAACACGTTTTATGAATTCTATTAATAATAATTCTAGCAGCTAATGTACTATAATCTAAATTTACAGATGTTAAATTTGCAGCTAGTTTTGATGAAATATAATCAATATCGTTAGATGTAATATTATCAGCTAATTCATTAATAACTTTAGTTACTAAAATATCACCGGTAATAGATAATTTTGGTTCTTTATTAATCAACATATCAATTTTATCTTTTACAGCTTGAATATTTAGTTCTTGTTTAGTACCATCATTATGAATAACATAAATTTGGTCATTTTTAATAGTATTTTTAACATTTGGTTTAATTCTTTTAATATTTTTAATTTTTTCATTTCTATCTTGCAAAATACGTAATGATAATTCACTATAATCTTCATTAACTGATATTAATGAAGATGAAATTTTTGAAGAAATAAAATCTATATCTTCTGTATTCATCCCATTTTTTAAATGAGTGATAATTTTAACAATTAGTAAAGAACCAGTAATAGATAATTTTGGCTCTTTATTAATTAACATATTGATTTTATTTTGAACTGCATTAATATTCAATTTTTCACGGTGACCATCAAGATGAGTAATATAAATATCATCTTTAAAATCAATAATATTATTATTGTTAAAATCTTCAGAATTAAATGAACTCATTGTTTAATAATGATCAGTAATGTCAATTTTGAATTATTATTTACTATTAAATAATAATTCAAAATTAAAATGGCATCATCTAAATTAGATATGACTAATTTTTTAAATTTTGAAAGTTTCCCTTTTAAAATAAAAGATGGTGATATCATATTTGGCCCAATATATAACTTACAAGCTAATAATAAAATTAGATTATGGAAAGTTAAAATTACATTATATAATCAAAATGATATTGAAATGTCTATTACTAAATCTTTAATTAATAAAATAAAAAATAATGAAAAAAATTCATATTATACAACAATAAAAAAAATTACATATAATATGGATAATAAAGATGCGATACAAGATATATTATCTGATGTTATAAATGAAGGTAAAAATATTGGTAAAAAAAATGAAACAAATATTTTACAACAATCATTAATTATAGCTCGTGGTTATTATTTAAAAAAATTAAGAGCTGGATTTATTATTGATTTAAATTCTATTAATGATAGTAACACAACTAATAATATCCCATTTCCAATGGCTGTTAATAATTATTCAGATCATTATAAAAAAGTAATATATCCATATGCTTTACAACCAAAATTAGATGGTATTAGAGCTTTAATTTTTAAAGATAAACAAACTAATGAATTAAAAATTATATCAAGAAGACATAAAACTATTTATGGTTTTGAACATATTTTAGATGAATTAAAAAATTTAGATTTATTAAATGATAAATCTAAATCTATATATTTAGATGGTGAATTATATAATCACGATTATTCATTACAAGAAATATCTGGAATAGTTCGAAAAGAAGTATCTGATGATAAAAAAAAATTATATTTTTATATGTTTGATATTTTTGATACAAATAATAGTTCATTAAATTTTAAACAACGAATGGATATTATGAAAGAAATTAAAGAAATTAAAAATAATAATTTTCAATATATTAAAATACTAGAAACAACTATTTGTAATACTGAAATAGAAGCTGAAGATTTATTGTCTAAATATTTAGATTTAAAATATGAAGGTGTTATCTATAAACCATTAGATAGAGAATATGAATTTAGTTTTAATAAAGAAAAAAGAAGTAATTATTATTTAAAAAGAAAACCATTTTACGATGAAGAGTTTAAAATTATTAATTATGAAATGGATAAAAATGGATGTATTATATTTATAATGGTTACAGAAGATGGTTTAGAATTTAAATCAGTTCCAATGTGGACTGTTGAAAAAAGACAATCTATTACAAAAAAAGAATTTAATAAATATTTTTTAAATAAAATGGCAACCATTAGATATGATGATTTATCTAAAGATAATATACCAGTAAGAAGTCGTTTTATTACTGTAAGAGATTACGAATAAATAAAAAAATAATGTTGTGTATTTGTTATAATATGATATTATTATATCATTTATTATATCATTTATTATATCATTTATTATATAATAACATTACACATTTTTAATAATTAAAATTGAACTCTCTTAATTTTTGATGCATTTGTTCATACATATATGGAAAATAATTATTTATATCTTTTCCAGTATTGTATATTTTTTTTGATAAATTTATATCTTTATATAAGCCAACATAATCTATGTTATATGAATTTATAGTATCGTATTTTTTATTATATTTTGCATAATACTTTAATAAATTTATTATAAACGTATTATTGTTTTGAACATAAATTAATAAATTTATAATATTTAATATCATAAATTTGTTAAATAAAAAAACATGTGGCATTTTATATTTATTTTTAATATTATAACAAGGAATTATTTCATATGATGTATTATTATATACATTTGTTATTAAATATGCATGTTTATTATAATGTGCATATATACTTGTTTTAACCATTCTAAAATCATCAATATACATATTATCATAAGTTTTATAACTAAATGATATTTTTTTTGTAGAACATTTGCTGTTTATGATATTTAAAATATGATTATATGATCTATATATAATATTTATTGGATAACTATAACTTTTCTTTTTTTTATATTTATAAGCATAATAATCTAAAAATATAATATCAGTTATATTTTTTAATTTAGAAAATGTTAGTTTTCTTATTATTTTTTCAATATTATTTATTTTTATTTTATTTTTTGATATATCTTTAAAATAAATTAAAGGTGCATTATAAAACATGTCATATTTTTCAGATTTTTCTAATTTATAATTTTTTGGTTTGTATAAATCTGAAAAATATAAAATTGAATAAATAATTTTTGGATATGTGTTTATTGAAATATTATTATATTTTATTATTTCATCAAATAAAATTTTCTTAAATAAATTTTCATCTTTATTAATTATTGTTTTTACAATAACTAGTTGATTATATATATCAAAAATACAAAATTCCTGTTTGTATATAAATGTTGCTAATTTAATATGTTTTTTAATTTTATATAACTTATTACATAAATTATTTGCATCAATTAAAGGGTTAAAACTATATAATGTATATGAATTAAATGTGTAATTATTATCTAATAAAACATTATTATTATTACAATATTCGAAAATAATATTTTTTATATTTATATTGTCATTAGTATTTTCATAAATAACTACTTTTTTATCACATAAATCTATTAATTTATCTATATTTTGGTTATCTAAAAAAATATTATTTATAATACCATTTGTTGGTATTTTTGGCATAGTAATAATACTGGTATTGATATTATTTTTATCTATATCAACCATTTTATTATATATTTAAATATTATATTTAAATATATTTATATCTTTTGTAGAATAAAAAAAATATAAAAATATAATGATATTTTTATATTTTTATAAAATATTACATGGATTATCCAATATTATTCATAACATTCATTATTTTATTTGTAATTTCTGGAATTCTATTTTTTTTATTAATTGATAATTGGTTATTAAATGGATTTGATCTATTTACATAATCACCAGTAAATCTGTGGGTTTTTTCACCTTTACCCTTAATTTTTTTTAATTTTTTTGATTTATTAGAAATATCTTCGTCAGATAATTCATCATTCGATTTGTTTGATTTTGTAGATGCATCACTCAAATCTTCATCACTTAAATCTTCATCACTCAATTCATCGTCTGAATCTGAATGTATATCAAAATCGGATGAAAAATAATCAGAACCGTATAATTCTGATCCATCAATACTTTTATCAATATCATAATCACTGCATGAACAATCAGAGTTTGAACATGAACAATTAGAATTTTTTGATTTATTATTTGAATCTTGTTTATTATGTTTATTTTTATTATTTTTGTTATTTACACTATTTACACCTTTACCTATTTTACTAAAAATAAAATCATCATTTGGTATGTCATGTTTAGTTTGTAAATCACGGATTATATCTGATATATCATTATCTTCAATATCATTTTTGGTAATATCACTATTATTATCAACATTAACATTAATATTATCGATATCATTATTAACATTATCAACATTAATATCATCAATATCAACATTATTTGAATTCATTAATAAATCATTTAAATTTAGTGATTTACCATCATTATTATTTTTTGGAGACTTTAATAGATTCATGTTACTTTTTTTTTGTATTTATTATATTATTAATAATATCAAAAATAATTTGAATATGTTCATCCTTAATAATATTCATATCAAAACGTATACCATCATTACAATATTTAATATATTTTTCATATTGATATACATATAATATAACTACTATTTTTTTTTTCCAAACTTTTGATAATTGGTTAATATTATCAACAATAACCTTTTTTTTCATATACATAATTGGAGATAATAATATTAATAATAGTTTGTATATTTAATATTATATAAAAATGAAAATAATTTTATATTATACATTCATAATATTATTGATAATATTTTTACTATATAAGTTTAATATTAAGTTCTCATTAAATTTTAATAAAATAAAAAATAAATATATAGATTTAAATGATATTTTATATTATAAAGCATTAAATGAAATTAATAAAAATGATAGTAATAATAAAAAAAATGAAGAAACTAATAATATGTCAAAATCTAATAATATAGATTTAAATGATTATATATTAAACAACTTAGATTCTAATTTTTCAAAAAATTTAATAAATGTATATACACCATTATTTAATATAAATGAATTAATTGTAAAAAATAAATACCAAGAAGAGATAGAATTAATAAACGAAATTAATAATAATATAAAAATTATTAATGATTATTTAGATGAAGAAGAAAAAATAAAAAATATTGATAATAATGATGTTGATAATGGTGATAATGGTGATATAACAAATGATACAATTATTACAATAGATAATACTTTAAATGATAATAATTTAAATAATAATACTTTAAATGATGAGTTAGATGATAATGTTTTAATACAATTAAATAATTTAAATCAAAATGTACATGATTCTTTAGTTCAAAATAAAACTAAAGATAATTATAATCTATTAACAACAGATAATTCAAATAATTCAAATAATTTAGATAATAATATAATTTCAATTGAAATTATAAGTTTTGCAAATTCTAATTTATATAATCAAAAATTAGAATTATTTAATAAAACAATAGAAGAAATATCATTACGCAATTCTATAATAATGAATTTAAATAATAAAACTGAAATAGAAGTAATTAATGATGTTTGGAATTCTATTGATAAAAATTTAAATGATGATGAAATATATGATAAAAAAATGTATTTTATAAATAGTATTTTAGATTGTGTAGAAAATGATATGTTAGTTTGTCCATCTGGTGTAACTGTTCGTGTTATAAACTATGATTTATCAAAAAATAATTTAATTTCTAAAGATTTATTAAGAGTTGAAATGATGAATACTGCATCTAATTTAATGCAAAATTTAACAGAAGATGAAGAATTTTTAAATAAATCAAGTTCAACACAAAAAAAAATATTTAAAAGTAAATTAATTGAAATATTTAAAAAAGATTATAAAAATTTAGATTTTGAAATTGTAAAAAAAGAATATGAATCTTGGATTGATCATATATAATATTTATTTAACACTCAATGAAAAAACTACAAAGCATATAAGAAATACAAATATACAAATATATAATATTGTAAGTAATAAATATTGTTTATCTATTTTTTCAAGAAAAGAATTTCGTTGTAATATTGGTAAGTTTACACTATCTTCACGATTGATTGTTAATGTATAATTTGTTTGGTTACTATCTAAAGAATTATCTAAAGAATTGTTAGATGCGTCATCTATTATGCGATCATCAATAATAGAAGTTTTTGTAGAAGAATTGAAAGACATTTTTAATAATATAAAATCAATAGTTAAAATTAATTAAATATTTTTATTTTTTTATTTATTATCTATATCATTAAAAAATATCTTTCTTATTTGAGTCATTATATCATCATTAATTTTAAATACTTTTATATTAAAATCTGTATATGGAACACCCATTAATCTAGAATAAATATAAAATAAACTATAAACACCACAATTTCCAGTCGATGGTGCTTGATGTTGTATATTTGTAATTTGTATAAATGTACATACTTTATTTAATTCTGTACTTATTTTTAAAGCTAAATCATTAAAAAGTGTATTTAATTTTGATGATATTTTTGTACCAGCAGAATTAAAATATTCTATAGTATATGGATGTTGTATTGAACCACTGGTATTAAAATCCATAAAAATAGCAAACCAATGTTGACCAGATTTATTAGATGTATCAGTATTAAATATAACACCATAATATTTAAAATTTTTATTATTTTTTAATAAATCAATAAAATCCATATCATTAATATCTAAAATTTCAGAATCTACAAATTTAGAATTATAATTATCAAACATTACAACATCACTCATATGTATATAACTATAATAATATCCTTTAAAATATCGTTTAAAATGTTCTTGTACTTGATCTAATTGAGAATTGTTTAACCAACTAAATTTATCAACTTTAGCTTCAGGTTTTAAATTATTAAATTTGATAGACTCAATTAATTCATGATTATTTAAATTTTTTAATAAATCATAAGGATTGTTATATTTATTTTCTAATTCTTTTATATTGGATATTTTTTGTGATAAATGTTCATTTATATTTT
>JACCDS011920087.1_pt1 | contig 11157 bp, 10 predicted proteins | sample 7446441 | NCBI WGS metagenome assembly JACCDS01 (sample SAMN15323445, study PRJNA562643) | freshwater metagenome | isolation source: river surface water | place: USA:Blue River Watershed | collected 2017-08-17 | reverse complement strand
GGCTGGGCGGTTGGCCTGTTTGGCGAGTAAGGCTTCCAGGATGGGGGTGAGGTTGTTGTCGGCGGGGGTGGGGCTGCTGTTGCTGGGGGCTGCGTTTGCAGGGGCGTGCGTTATCCGTGTATCATTTGGCTTAGCCATGATCAACTCCGTTCCGTGTAAGTTGGTTTTGGTTAGCGGGTTGTGGGTGCTCGATACACCTACAACCCGCGCTTTCTTGTCTTGCGACTGGATTATTGTACAGGATGTGGCTTGGGGTGTGAGGGGTTTTTAAGGGTTTTTAAGGGTTTTTAAGGGTTTTTAAGGGTTTTTAAGGGTTTTTTTGGGGTTTTTAAGGGTTTTTTTGGGGTTTTTCTGGCGGGGTTTGGGCGGGATTTTCGGTGCCTTGCAGAACTCGCTATACTGTGCGCATTTCCACCATTTATGCAAAGGCATGAGCGATGCAGCAGGCGGAATCATTTGATGTTTTTCTGAGCTACAGTTCGCACGATAAGGTGGTGGTGCAGGCGCTGGCAGAGCGTTTGCAGCGCGACGGGCTGAAGGTTTGGTTTGATGAATGGGCGATTCGGGTTGGCGATTCTATCCCAAGCAAGATCGAAGCCGGGCTGGAACACTCTTCCAGACTGGTTTTTTTCATGTCAGCACAGGCGTTTGAATCGGATTGGACGCAATTGGAACGTCACACGTTTCACTTTCTTGATCCGCACAATGAAGATCGCCGCATTATTTCTGTACGGCTGGATAATGCACCGTTACCGCGATTACTCGCACAATTTAAATATGTGGATTGGCGGGAACAGAGCGAGCAAGCCTACAGCGAACTGCTGGACGCTTTTAGAGTACCGAATCCATCCCCCCCGCAGCCTTCAAATGTGTTCAAGTGGCTTGATGAAAATCACTTCAGAAGCCGTGCCACCGTTCATCGGCCACAAGCACTACGGTTAAGCCCTTATTTTTCTGATCCGCTCAACCATTTGCATACCTTGCGCGACCAACTTCAAGCCCAAGGGCAAACCGCCGTGTTGGCGCAAGCGAATGTGCAAGGCATGGGGGGCGTGGGCAAGAGTCAATTGGCACTAAAATACAGCCATGTCTATGAGAAGCAATATAACGGTGTGTGGTGGTTCAGCGCCGAAACCGAAGCAGGCTTGCAAACTGATTGCCGCTTGTTTTGCGAAAAACAAGGTATCACACTGGCGCAAAGTGAAACACCAGCCGCTGCGGTGCAGGACTGGCTGGCAGGGCAAGAGAATTGGTTATTGGTCTATGACAATGCGGAAGAGGTAAAAATGGTGTTGCCCTTGTTGCCCGCGAGTGGAAGCCACCATGTATTATTAACCTCGCGTAACCCACAGTGGGATGGCATGGCTATATTGCCGCTGAATGTGTGGAATCCAGAACACGGCGCTCAGTTTTTACGCGCACGCTTGCAGATGCCGCTTGCGGGTGATGCCGAGTTAATAGCCCTGTCAACTGTCTTGGGTGGTTTGCCGCTAGCTTTGGAACAAGCCTGTGCCTACATCGGAAAAACCCAAATGACTGTGCCGGACTATGTTTCCGCCATAGCGCAACAGGACAAGGCTATCCGCTTGCTGCAACGCGAAGATGCAAACCATTGTCCGCGTTCGGTGTTTGCCGCCTTGAGTCTGGCATTTGGCAAATTGTCTCCTGCTGCGCAAGAATTACTCGGGCTGTGTAGCTGGTTGGCGGCGGAACCGATACCCACCTATCTGTTTACCGAACAGCTCGCCCAATTGCCAAGTGCGTTACAGGCAGCAGCACAAGACGAACTTATTTGGCCCGACACACTGGCCCAATTGGTAGATTACGGGCTTTGCAAGATGGCCCCAGTGGTATTAATGGATGATGCGGGCAATCCGGGAGAGGAAGTGGCTTGTTTGACGTTTCACCGGCTGACCCAGGCAGCGGCACGGATTGATGTCAGCGGCAGGGAAAGCCTGTTGCTTTTGACTTTACCCGATGATTGCAGTGAGCCGATAAACTGGCCCCGTTGTAAAACCTTGATGCCGCATGTGCTATATATTCATCAGCATTATCAGGCACAATGGAATGTGGCGACACCCGCGAACTGGTTAACTTCCTTGATTAGACGCGTTTGGCCGACTTGGCGGGTCGAATCGCACGGCGAAATGCATCATAGCGGGTTATTGCTTCGACTGGCCCGGTATCTACAACAAGGCCCGGCCTTGTATCAGACGGCTTTGCCACTCTTGCAACAGGCGTTAGCGATAACAGAAAAAGCGCTGGGATCAGAACACCCTGAAACGGGTGGGTGCCTACACAATCTTGCAGGGCTACTCCAATCGATGGGGAAGTATGACGATGCATTACCGTTTTATCAAAAATCATTGTACATAATGGAGAAAACTCTGGGGCCAGAACACCCCAATACAGGCGCTTGCCTGAATGGACTTGGATCATTACATTGCGCCATGGGCGAGCATGATAAAGCGGAAGCGCTGTATCAGCGAGGATTGGTTATTGCAGAGAAAACTTTCGGGCCTGCGCACCCAATTACAGGGACAAGTCTGAATAATTTGGCAAATTATTACCTCGGTATAGCCAAGCCGGAAAGTGCCTTGCCATTTTTCCAGCGTGCGTTGAGCATCGCAGAAAAGGCGGAAGGCTTGGAGCACCCATCAACGGCAATTCGTCTGAATAATTTGGCATCGGTGTATGATGCCATTGGCAAATATGAGCTGTCATTGCCACTTTACGAACGGGCATTGGCAATTCTCACCAAGGCGCTGGGGCCTGAACATCCGGAAACTGGAAAGATTCAAAACAATTTAGTGGTGCTGTATAGCAAACTCGGCCAATTTAATAAGGCGTTAGAACTAGCGCAAAGTGCAAATGCCATAGCAGAAAAAACACTCGGGCCTGAACACCCGGAAACGGCCACAAACCTGAACAGTCTGGCTTTAGTATATCAAGGCATGGGATCGTTCAGCAAGGCTTTATCACTTTTTCAGCGCGCATTGGCAATCACGGCAAAGACGCACGGAGAAGAACACGCTTTAATGGGCACACGCTTGAACAATCTGGCTGGTTTGTATTGCGAAAACGGCGAGTATACAGAAGCCCTGCCACTTTACAAACAGGCATTGGACTTAGCCGAAAAGAAGGAAGGGCCAGACCATCCGGCAACTGGGGCCAGCTTAAACAACCTTGGCGAATTATATCGACTTATGGGGGAGTATGATAAAGCGTTACCGCTGCATCACCGCGCGCTGGCAATAGCAAAAAATCAATTAGGACCAGACCATTTCACTACGGGAATGCGCCTGAGCAATCTGGCCGAGCTATACAAAGATACAGGCGATTATCACAAAGCAGCTACGCTTTTCCAACAAGCGTTAGATATTTTGGAAAAAGCGTTGGGGCCGTCACATCCGTATTCAAGAATGTGCCGAGCCAAGCTGGTCCAAACCAAACCAAGATAACATTCAAAAAATCACACGATGCGATATTAGCGCATAATTGCAAACAGAAAAAAGTCGGTCAAAACGACAACTTTCGCTGAAATACACCTATAAAAACATGAGGAATAATTATGCCAACGAACCCAAAGAAAAATAATCCAACTGAATATGTGGCCGGGCAAGTTATCTACGTTGCTGGCGATATGTTGCACGATGAAATCAGCCGATCAGGTGGTGCGCTAAAGCAACCCGTGATGAAGATGAGATTTATTGACATTGGTGTCAATAATCCTCAGGGGATAGCCGCCAACAAGGATGAAATCCCGGAGGCTTTGCATGAAGGTTTTATGGTGAAGCCGGGGTTTGGGTTGTCAACCTTTATTCGCAGCCAAATGGATGAAAAGCAGCCAAAAACAAAATGGTGGCATGTTTCTTTATTGGCCCCGCTTCCGGCGCAATTGCAAATAATATTTGATGATGATCCGAAAGGGCACTGCACCATAACCGTTACTGCGCCAATGACAGTGAAGGCGTTTTATGCCTGCCTGAATTGTTTAAGCTGGATGCGCAGTGTGGATGACCCCAAGTAGCGGAATCACACCCTATGAATATTTTGTGTTTTTACATATTTAATATTTTAAATTAGCAATTTTTTCTTTAATTTTCAAATGAGATAGGTGATGATATGTCAGCAAAAAAATATGTTATTGAATTAACTTTGATGCAGCTTAATCATGCATTGACAGTTATCGCGCAAGATGCGAAAGCACTTGATGCCCAGATTGAAGCTGACGAGGATGGTGGCGTGTATGAGGATTATTTGATCGCAAAAAGTATCCTCGATAAATTGGAAGAAGCAAAAAATGCCGAAACAAAAAATTAAGTTTTATGCGATCAATTCCACCAAATGGATTCTTGGTAAAGAGCGCACGTATTGTGGGGCGATTTGAAATGCTGCGATTTTCAATGCAAAAATGCCTTCCAATCTGGACGAAGCCTGGGAGTTGGACAGAAAATGAAATGACAAAGCGAAAGTATAAAGCATCGGCTTGCAGAATTTGACTTCCGACAGAAAATATTGCCAACAAGACACCAAACAACCGTGCTTCGCTTAACCCACGGTGGTTCCCTGGCAACGAATGGCAGCAAGGCCCAAATTGGCTAGGAAAATGCCCCGCCCCCTCGCCCGTTTACCGCCACAAGATGGGCTTTGAGCAGGTCGGTGGCACCATGAGCCGGTTTGCCGACAAGCAAAGCGCCCGCATGATGTAGTGCTGGGAAATACCGGCTTCGTATTTCCAATCGATCAAACTGCTTGGCATTGTGTTGATGGGTACCAAAGCGTAAGGTCGGCTGATGATACAACCGGGCAAGGCAGTTTGCTTGCCCGGTTTAACGTGTCGTTCCCGATACGAGTAGTTTTCCCGCTGCACCCCGGTGCTGCTCACCCAGTATGCTGCCAGATGGCTTATTCATCAGGCTGACGGTTCAGCCGATCTCTGGCATGGGCCGCATCGGCCAGTACTTGGCTGGCATCCATCAAGGCCAGCCGTGCATCATTGTTTTTAAAATCCGTGAGCAAGCTGTAATCGGCGTTTTTACGGGTGTCACGCAGGCGGCGCAGGGTGCGCACCAGTTTTCGCGCCTGCTCCCGGCCCACACCGGGTGCTTTGGCCCAGGCATCGAGCGCATCAATAATGGCTTGATGCGACCCTTTGTTGCGCAAAATCGCTTCGCTTGGCTTGCGGCTGTCAGGCAATGCCAGATGTGAGGCATGCAGAGCTGCGTAATAGGCGCGGGAGGCGGCACTGCGCAAATCGGCTTCCGGCACATTGCCGTCTTGATACAACTGCTTGGCCGTTTGCAAAAAGTCAGAGGGCTGAATACTCATCCGGTGCGCTACCCTGTTGCAAACACTCAAGGCCCAGCCAATAACCAGCCGAATCAAACTCGGGCAGGTTTCGGATCAAATCATCAGCCAATTCGTTATCAAGCTGATAAACCTCCTCAAATGGCAAATCAAGCTGAACTTTGAAAAATACGATATTGTCTTGCAAATCGGCCTTAAGCGAGTAACTGTGCGGTCGCAGTTTACGCTCAAGCAAAAAGGCAAACATATGCTCATGGCAACGGGCGGTATAGGCCTGATTCAGATGATGGTGTTGCAAAATCTGGTTGACATCAGCAACCTGCAAGTTTTCCGGAAACAACCGATTGGCGCGCGTCTCAAGGGTGGCGCATAGCGCTTGTGCTGCCTCGAATTGGCCAATAAAGGTATTGAACCGAATTAGCCGCCTTAGTGCCGCAAAATTACCCGGTTCTTGCTCACTGGCTTGGCGGAATTGCTGCTCTGCCAGCGTGTTTTGCCCAATCAGGCGCAGCGCAGTGCCATAGTTCACCCGTACGGCGGCAATATCTAACTGCGCCAGCGCTTGTGCAAAATAATCATGAACGGCTGGCGCTTGCCATTTCAAGGCCGCCACCCAACCCAATACGGTATACGCTGCCACCGGGTCAGCCTGAAGCGACTCATTGGCTTCCCGCTGACAACGGGCCAGAGTGAATTGATCGATCGGCGCAGCGGCCTCAATCATGGGGCCAAGCCTGCACATGGCATCAAAGGCTTTGGAGCGGGCGATGGCGGCGGTCATGATGGTGTGTGGGAAAGAATGGAATGGCAGACTGAAGAACCAAATTGTGCAAATCTTAGCACAGAAAAAGGCTGAGTGAAATATAGATTAATCCCCCGCATAACACCGGCTTACCAGCACTTCAGCACGGCTTGGGGGATGTTCGCGCATGATGAAACAGATGTTGGCACCGAACATATGACCATTACCGCTCATTGCCCGGTTGCTTCCGTGCTGGCATCGTCATTCACCGCGACAAATGGCTCATTGTCGATCACATCAAGGCGTTCGCGCAGGAAATCAGGGGCGGCTGGTACCTCGTTCACCAACGACAGCCAGGATGGCCGGATCGGGCGCAAAAACAGGGTATCGCGTTCCTTGCGGATTTCCAGTTCGGAAACACCGGGAAATTCCATGTCCTTGGGAATGCAAATCGTATGATTGAGATTGTTGTTGGAAATGGCGACAGTACTCATGGCAACCTCCTGAAATGCTGGCCGGGATGGTTGGCATATAGTAGCACCACGTGTCAAAGCACGCCATATGCCATCACACCCATGCAGCGGTCATTGCGCGTAACCACTGGCGCGGTCATGCCCTGCCTCGACGCAGTTTATGCTATCGTTTCACCTCGGCCATCCGGCTTTTGTCCACTCACGCTCACCCCATTCATTGTTCATGTTCGGTCAATCCTGTCGCTGAGATTCATGTGATTTTCAATTTTCCAGCGGCCACTCCCACCATGCGGGCAGCAGTCAGGCGATGTGCATTGGCTGCCTGACTCTGTTTGTCCTGCCCACAGCCAGCCCGTGGGGCGCAACTGATCAAGAAATCATTCCAATGGTAAAGTTAACCCGAGAAGTTGTTCGGCGGCACAAAAAGAAACCACCTGATATTTCATGGCACTTTGAGCCAACCGATGAATTTTTGATCGCCCAGCAAAATGAACAAGGCGGCATTGAATACCCACTAAGCCACATGCGCTGCCCTAGTTGCGCGCTCGTTGGCACCATTGTGGCCGATTTTACCGATGGCGCACCCTGCCCAAAATGCAAAACAGGCGTTATCGAGTGTTCCGAAATTCAATTCTAATGACCACACCAATACCAAACCAACATTAGCAAAGTTCAGCAAGTGATTGCCACTGGAAAAGCTGCCCACCTTGCCAGCAGCCAGCTTTCCCGGCAAAAACGGCCTTACCCGTTAAATCCCTTCCCCTCATCCGCCAGTTTTTTCAACAAAGGCGCCACTTGCCACGCTTCCGGGTGCAAACCAGTCGCATATTTTTCAATCGCGCGCAGCACATTCGGCAAGCCCACGGTATCGGCATAGAACATTGGCCCACCCCGGTGCAGCGGGAAGCCATAGCCAGTCAGGTACACCATGTCAATGTCAGAAGCACGCATGGCGATGCCTTCTTCCAAAATGTACGCTGCTTCATTAACCATCGCAAACACCAGTCGTTCGACGATTTCGGTATCGCTGATTTTGCGCCGTTCAACACCCAATGCCTGTGAATTGGCAATAATCATCTGATTGACTTCATCCGATGGATAGGCCTTGCGGTCGCCCGGTTTGTAGTCATACCAACCCATGCCGGTTTTTTGGCCAAAGCGGCCCTTTTCACACAGCAAATCGGCGCTTTTGGAATAGGTCACGTCCGGGCATTCGACATAGCGCCGCTTGCGGATGTACCAGCCAATGTCGTTACCGGCCAAATCGCCCATGCGGAACGGGCCCATGGCAAAGCCGAATTTTTCCACCGCCTTATCCACCTGTTCCGGCAGGCAGCCTTCGTCCAGCAAAAACCCGGCCTGACGGCTGTATTGCTCGATCATGCGGTTGCCAATAAAGCCATCGCACACGCCGGACACAACGCCGGTTTTTTTGATCTTTTTCGAGATCCCCATCACGGTCGCCAGCACATCCTTGCCGGTCTTGGCACCGCGCACCACTTCGAGCAACTTCATGACGTTGGCCGGGCTGAAAAAGTGCATGCCGATCACATCTTGCGGACGGCTGGTAAAGTCGGCAATTTGGTTCAAATCCAAAGTCGAGGTATTGCTGGCCAAAATCGCGCCCTGCTTCATCACTTCATCGAGCTTTTTGAATACGGTTTGCTTGACGTTCATGTCTTCAAACACCGCTTCAATCACCAAATCAGCGTCGCCGATCTCTTCATAGGACAAGGTGCCGGTAATCAGGCCGGTGCGCTGGTCGAATTTCTCTTGCGTCAGCTTGCCCTTTTTCAGGGTGTTTTCATAATTCTTGCGAATCGTGGCCAGCCCCTTGTCCAGCGCTTCCTGCTTCATTTCCAGAATTTTGACTGGCAAACCGGCGTTGGCGAAATTCATGGCAATCCCGCCGCCCATGGTGCCAGCCCCAATCACCGCCACCGATTTGATCGGACGATTTGGCGTATCGCCCGGTACATCGGGGATTTTGCTAGCCAGCCGTTCGCCAAAAAAAGCATGGCGCAAGGCTTTCGAGACGGTCGATTGCACCAATTCGACAAACAATTCTTTCTCAAAGGCAATCCCATCGTCAAACTTTTTGCCAATCGAAGCCGCTACCGCATCGACGCACTTGAGCGGTGCCGGGAACGGCCCGGCCATGGCTTTGACGGTATTGCGCGAAAATTGCAAAAACGCTTCGTGATTCGGGTATTTGACCTTGATGTCACGCACCCGTGGCAGGGGCCGCACATCGGCAATTTGCTTGGCAAAGGCCAGTGCGCCTTCGATCAAATCGCCTTCGATGATTTGGTCAAACAATTTGGTGCCGGCCAGTTGCTCGGACGGCACCGATGCGCCCGAAACGATCATGTTCAATGCCGCCTCCAGCCCAACTGCGCGCGGCAGGCGCTGGGTGCCACCGGCACCGGGCAAAATCCCCAGTTTTACTTCGGGCAGCGCAATTTGCGCGCCTTTGGTAGCCACCCGGTAGTGGCAACCGAGCGAGAGTTCCAGCCCGCCACCCATGCACACGGTATGGATCGCGGCAATCACCGGTTTGCTGCATGATTCGACGATATCGATCAGCGTATGCAGGTTCGGCTCAGCCAGTGCCAGCGGTGAATTAAATTCCTTGATGTCGGCCCCGCCCGAGAATGCGCCACCGGCCCCGGTGATCACAATCGCCTTGACCGCGGCATCGTGTTCGGCCTGGCCAATACCATCGGCCACCGCCTTGCGCGTGGCATGGCCCAGTCCATTGACCGGCGGGTTGTTGAGCGTAATGACGGCAACCGTGCCGTGGACCTGGTATTGGGCGCTCATGAGCATTCCTTTATGAAATAAGGTAAATGAGAGGGTAAATGAGTCAATCGGTAAGTGCGGCAATCGATAAATGCGTCGGTAAATGGGTCAGGACGGACTAAACCGTGCCAACTATAGCGCAAAAACCGCTGCCGTGACACGCCTTTGGCATAAAAAAAGAACGACCGTGTTATTTTTTAGACTTCAAGCCATTCACGACGCAGCGCAGCATCGTTTTGCAATTGGGCCGGGGTGCCTTCAAATACAATCGCGCCATGCCCCATCAGGTACAGCCGCTGCGAGATATCGAGTGCAATCGCCAGTTTTTGTTCAACCAACAGCACCGATACGCCCTTTTCCTTGAGCGTTTTTAAATATTGCGCCACCAGTTCGACGATTTTCGGGGCCAGACCTTCGGTCGGTTCGTCGATCATGATCAAATCCGGGTCGCCCATCAGGCTGCGGCACAGCGTCAGCATTTGTTGCTCACCACCGGACAAAACCCCGGCCGCCACATCGCGCCGCTCTTCCAGCCGGGGAAACATGCGATACATGTCGGCCAGTTGCCAGCGCGGGGCCCGGCCCGCGTTTTTGCCGGCGTTTTTGCCTGCTTTTGTGGCGGATTTTTCGCCCAGCAACAGGTTTTGCGCCACCGTCAGGCCGGGGAAAATATCGCGGTTTTCCGGCACATAGCCCAAGCCCTTGTGCGCAATTTGAAACGTTTTCAGGCCCAACATCGGTTCGCCGCGAAAATCAATGCTGCCCGTCGCTGCCACCTGGCCCATTACCGACTTGACCAGCGTTGAACGCCCAACCCCATTGCGCCCGAGCAGGCTGACGATTTCACCTTCATCAACGTACAGATCGACGCCGTGCAAGACATGGCTTTTGCCATAAAACGCGTGCAGGTTGCGAATATCGAGCAAGTGGCTCATGCTGCACCTCCGACCTGATTTTCTGCTGCATTTTCCGCTGCATTTTCTGATGCACTGCCATGGCCACCCAGATACGCTTCCTGCACCCGGGGATTGCTGCGAATCGCCTGCGGCGTATCACAGGCGATCACTTCGCCATACACAAGTACCGCAATTTTGTCGGCCAAGCCAAACACCACGCTCATATCATGTTCCACCATCAGCAAGGTTTTGTTGCTGCTCACCTTGCGTATCAATTCAACCGCCGCTTCGGTTTCGGAGCGGCTCATGCCAGCCGTCGGTTCATCGAGCAAAATCACATCCGCACCACCGGCAATGGTAATGCCGATTTCCAGCGCGCGCTGTTCGGCATAGCTGAGCAAGCCCGCCGCCACATTGCGCCGCGCCACCAAGCCGATTTGTTCCAGCACCGCTTCGGCCCGCTCACGCGCATCGGTCAAACCATTCAAACGCTGCCAGAACGAATAGCGGTAGCCGAGCGACCACAATACCGCACAGCGCAGGTTTTCCAGCACCGACAGCTTGTGGAAGATATTGGTAATCTGAAAACTGCGCGCCAAACCCAGCCGGTTGATCTGGTACGGCGGCAAGCCGGTAATGTCTTGCCCATTTAACATAACCTTGCCCGATGTGGCCGGAAAACGGCCCGAAATCAGGTTGAACAGGGTCGATTTACCGGCCCCGTTCGGCCCGATCAGCGCCACCCGCTCACCGGCAGCGAGCGTTAAGCTGGAACCACGAATGATTTCAGACTGGCCAAAACTTTTGCGCAAATCGATCAATTCCAGCGCCGGGATTGCCCCCGCTGTTGCCCCCGCAGTTGCCCCAGTCTTTGCCCCAGTTTCTACATTATTGGTGGGGTAACTCATGCCCGCCCCCCGCCGTTGCGCGCAAT